>Ga0180433_10000940_pt1 | contig 49423 bp, 36 predicted proteins | sample SS_ome_8_FD_132980 | JGI IMG/M metagenome (GOLD analysis project Ga0180433, IMG submission 132980) | Hypersaline lake sediment archaeal communities from the Salton Sea, California, USA - SS_1_D_1 metaG | ecosystem: Environmental > Aquatic > Non-marine Saline and Alkaline > Hypersaline >...
ATGCCGCGCCACTACGTCGAAGATTACGCTAACGTGATAAACGACGCCCATGAGCAGTCTCTGAACGGCATCCTGCAGGAGCTGGAGCAGAAGACAGGCGCGCAGTATATCGTTCTGACGGTAGAAACCACGGGCGGACTGCCCATCGAGCAATTCTCGATCGAGCTTGCTGAGAAATGGAAGCTCGGCCAAAAGGGCAAAGATAACGGCATGCTTTTTGTCATAGCCACGAAGGATAGAAAATATCGCTTTGAGGTGGGCTACGGCCTGGAAGGCTTCGTAACAGATGCCTATTGCGGGCGAGTCGGAAGAGATGTCCTGGTGCCGTATCTGAAAACGAACCGTTATAGTGAAGGAATCTATCAGGCCAACCTGCAGGTTGCGCAGAAGATCGCTGCCGAAGCCGGCGTGACCTTGACCGGCGCGCCCAGGCTGGACCGCCAGCCGGTTCAACGGCGAAATAGAACAGTCGGAGCGCCCTGTTGTTGCTGGACGTTGCTACCACTTCTCATTCTCCTGTTTTTGCTGGGCGGCTTGGGCCGAGGAATGGGATGGTGGTTTTTCCTGCCGTTTATGTTGGGCGGATTCGGCACGCCAGGCGGCTACGGCAGGAGCGGCTCCTACGGTGGCGGCAGCTTCGGGGGCGGGTTCGGTGGATTCGGCGGAGGAATGGGCGGCGGCTTCGGCGGAGGGGGTGCAAGCGGAGGCTGGTAGGCAGACACCATAAGACGAACTTGAGAAAGGAAAGCCCAATGAAGTACGTCGGCAAGATATGGCTCATCCTGATCGTGATTCTCGTTGTCGTCGGAATTGTAGCCCTATCGCTGGTGGGGTGGTATATCAGAGGCTACAACAAGGCGGTTCGCCTCGATGAGGCAGCAAAGACTGCCTGGTCAAACGTGGATGCGCAGTTGCAACGCCGGCTGGACCTGGTGCCGAATCTGGTCGAGACCGTCAAAGGATATGCTGAGCACGAGAAAGAGCTGTTCGAGAACATCGCCGAATCCAGAACAAAATACTTCCAGGCGGACACCAGGGCCGGCAAGATCGAGGCCTCAAACGAGCTAAGCGGCCTGCTGTCGCGGCTGCTGATGCTGCAGGAAAACTACCCACAACTTCGGGCCAGCGACAACTTCCGCGACCTTCAGACGCAGCTCGAGGGCACCGAGAACCGCATCGCGGTCGCCCGCACCAGGTATAACGAAGCAGCCCAGGCCATAAACTCCTATGCACGGGAGTTCTTCGGCTCATTCTTCTGCAAACGGGCCAATGTACAGCCGGTGGAGTACTTCGAGGCGGCCGAGCAGGCAAAAACCGAAGTGCCCAAGGTGAACTTTGGCGCGCCGAGCCCTTCGGAGGAAGAATGAAAGCGCCGGGCAAACCACCCGCGGAAAGCGCGGTCGAAGCCAGATATTTGCTCATGCCTCAGCAGGCAAACCCTCAGGGCACGGCCTTCGGCGGCGCTATCGCGGCCTGGATCGACATGACCGGGGCGATGGCGGCTCAGAGACATTGCGGCAGGGAGGTTGTGACGGCGGGCATTGACTCTCTGATATTCAAACAGCCGATCCGCGTGGGGGACCACGTCGTCTTAAAGGCGTCGGTCAACTATGTCAGCCGGTCCTCCATGGAAGTGGGTGTGCAGGTGACACGAGAAGACCCATACACCGGCCAAAAGGCCGTCGCAACCACGGCACATTTGACGTACGTCGCGCTCGACGAAAACAAGAGGCCGACGCCTGCTCCGCCCGTGTTGCCGCAAACAGAAGAGGAAAAAGCAAGATACGAGCGGGCCAAACTCCGCGTCCAGGCACGAAAAGAATCACTGAAACAAAAGACGTGACCGGCATCCATGCCAGTGCACCGGAAGGTTCGGGTCATCGAGAAGGACGCCCTCCCTTCAAATGCAGATCGAAGAATTCATCCACCCTCCTATCGACATCAGGGCCTGAGAAGCCATGACCTGCTCCCTCGACGATGTGCAGGTTGACCTTCACGCCCGCGTCTCTGAGACCCTCGTACAGAAGCTGGCTCTGGTTCATTGGAACGGTCATATCCTCATCGCCGTGCATAATCAGGAACGGCGGATCATCTTTGGTTATGTAGGAAATGGGGTTTGCCCGCTGGCACGCTTTCTTGTTTTCCAGGACCGGGCCGCCGATGAGCTGTGACTCCGGCGAATTGTCGGCCCAGTGATCCATCTTACTTGGGAACCGACCGATTTGCAGAAAGTCGGTCGGCCCGAAAAAGTCACAGACTGCCTGGACCCGGCTGGAAAAACTGAGATTCTCGCCTTTGTCAAACGCTTCGACATCTCCCGCCGTGCCGAGCAATGCCACCAGATGCCCGCCTGCGGACGAGCCCCAGACCCCGATCCGCTGTGGGTCCAAACCGTGCCTATCTGCGTTTGCCCGGAGCCAACGTATGGCGGCCTTGCAGTCTATAATCTGAGCCGGGAAGATAGCATGTTGACTCAGTCGATAGTTGATGCTTGCCACGGCATAACCTTTGCGCAGAAACCGCAGTGCGGGACATCTTTCTTTGCTGCCGGCTCGCCACGCGCCGCCATGCACCCAGACTATTAGCGGCAACGGTTCAGTTCCTTCCGTCTGCGCGGGCAGGTATAAATCAAGCCTGTGCCGTTCGTGACCGCCGCTGACATACTCTACATCCTTCAATACACGAACATCAGCCGGAAGCTGAGCTTGTCCCGGTTTAGCTTGGAGCGCCCTTTTTAGCTGGTTCCTGCTCCAGGCCGGAACTTGTAGGCCGTCGTACTCCAGCAACGCCTCGAACCATTTCTGCGCCATCAGCTCGGCCCCGATTCTATTGGGGTGCTTGCGGTCCTCGGCAAAGACCTTCGGATAGAGCTGCTTCGTCGGCGTCCACACGTCCGGCCCACGCACGACGCCGGGGATAGACCTGCGCATCAACTCATCCAGAGCGTAGCGTTCGTTGCCGATTTCAGGCTCCATTTCATGCTTGTAGATGTGCATCGCCACAAAAACCAGGTCGGCTCCATCCTGCCTAAGCAAATTCACATACTTCGCCAGCGCATCAGCACCCTGCTTTATGCGCTCGCGGTCGTCAGGCCCACGAATGCCCTCTCGACGCTCGCCGAATACCCACTGCAGCGATTGCTGTGCAAGCACAATCACCGGCGTGTCTTCATGCCGCTGCAAGACCGGCCGAAGCTGCTTCAGCCAGGGGCCGAATGGCTCGCCTGTTTGAACGTTGATCCATTTAGCAATGGGCGTACCGCCCTTAGTGATGCGTTCGACCGTAAGAACTCGCTTGTCGTTGAAATGCCGATCCAGCTTGCGCTGCAAGATACCGGGCCAGTGAAAAGACGTGGAGTAACCGTTTACCACGACAAACTTGCGCGTACCATCAAAGATGTTCATCTTTCCCGTTACAGACAGATCCCTGCCGCAGAGCCATGCGGAAATTGCAGCGATTGAAAGCAAGCATACAACGATAGAACGGATTCTTGGTTTTTGGTCCATCTTCTTGGCCTCCTGAAATCCTGGACGAGGGCCCGACGATTTCCTTATCTACGCCTCTGCTATGTCTTGCTCATTATACCGAACGCCTGCAAAAAGCAGCCAATAAAACAGGCTCGTGGCTGCACACAAGAACCGTGCCGGTCGCGAGTAGATACATGACACGCATGCCGGCCCGGCTCCGGCTTGGCGCTGCGCCAAGACGAGTCGCCGCTTGTACATCTGCACTGGTGCTGATAGAATCGGCACAGTTAATCTGCCTATCCCGGCTTGGCTGCCCGGCTATGGCTCGCCGCGCCGAGACGAGAGCCAAGACGGGCAAATAAAGGGTCTTCAGAAGGAGCACAATTATGCCCCGTCCGCGACATTCCTTTTGGGCGGCAGTCGCAGCGGTCATACTCACGGGCTGCACGGCACCCACGCCCAAAGAGGAACCGGTCACTCCACAAACCGCCAACAAGCCCCCGCGTGTCGATTGGTTCCAAGACCAGGCTCTGGGCATGTTTATTCATTGGGGCGTGGACTCCCAGTTAGGCTCGGTCATCAGTCATTCCATGGTGGGCGCATCTAAGGACTACCTAGACCGCTTCGTCAACGAGCTGCCCAAGAGTTTTCGCCCTAAGAAGTTCGACCCAGGCGACTGGGCACGGCTGGCCGAACTGGCCGGCATGAGATATGTGGTCTTCACCGCCAAACACCACAGCGGCTTTTGTATGTTCAAGACCAAGACCACCGACTTTAGCATCATGAATACCCCCTATGGCCAAGATATCACCCGCCAGGTTGTGGATGCGTTTCGCAAGCGCGGCATCGCCGTGGGCTTGTATTTCTCCCCGGATGATTTCTGGATGCTCTACAACCAGGGGCACGATGTCAGCCGACGGCGGCCGGAGGCCTCCCCTACTAACAACCCGCAGCTTATGCAGCACAACAAGGCTCAACTTCGCGAGCTGCTAACCAATTACGGCCCGATTGACCTGCTATTTATCGACGGCGAGTCCAAGGGCTTACGGCAATTAGCCTGGCAGATACAACCCGATATCATTATCACTCGCGGCGAGATGGAGACGCCGGAACAGAGCCTTCCCGGCCGGCCCATGCCGGGGTCCTGGGAGGCCTGTTTCACGCTTGGCACACAGTGGCAGTACAAGCCGACGAACGAGCAGTACAAGTCCGGCACAGAACTCATCGAGATGCTCATCGAGACGCGGGCAAAGGGCGGCAATCTCCTGCTCAATGTCGGCCCAACACCCGACGGCGAAATACCATTCGAACAGCAGCGCCTTCTTCGTGAACTGGCGTTGTGGCTATTTATCAATCGTGAGGCCATCTACAACGTCCGCCCCTGGCATGTGACAAACGAGGCAAATATCTGGTTCACCAAGGCCAGGGGGCGCAATGCACTTTATGCCTTTGTCACCCGAGTGGACTGGCCCAAGGGCCACCGTAGAACTGTAACTGTCCAGAGCCTGCGGGCTACGGAGGACACCGAGATAGAGATCCTGGGCCAGTCCGGTCGTGTGCTTGAATATAGACCCAAAATCAATCCCAAGGCTACGTGGACACAGGATGAAAGCGGCCTGCACATCAGTGCCATGCGGGCCCAGCGCATCTACAATAACTCAAAATGGCCGAACCCCGTGGTGCTCAAGATTACCCATGCCAAGGCGGTGAAGTAACCCCGGTGAACCTTCGCTCAGCGGCAAGCCCCAGACTACACGTCTGCGTTAGACAGTCAGTTTTGAGCCGTACTTGTTTCGTAGCAACTCTCTCTTCTGGTAACATTGCTCAGTGAAAACTGCGATTTCCGAATCAAGATTGGCGCTGGGTGAATCGCCGAAGAATGCATGAATGATGGGAAAAACCAAGTCCGGCTTTCTCTTTCGCAGTTCCTTGGCCATGGCTTCGATTTTCGCGGTGGCAACGCCTTCCTGCATACAGGTAAAAGGCCCTACATGGAATATGCCTGATATGTATGCATCAGGGTTCCGCCCGGCCTGGCTCCGGCTTGGTGCTTCCCGGCTACTGGCCCCTAAGGGGCGAGCTCCTTTGCCGGGACGAGCGCCACGATGAGCGGGGTCGCTGACCCTGGGCTCGGTCATGTCGTGCATGAAGCAATAGGCGATACCCGTACTTAGAGGCGATTCCCCCTCGATATTGCCGTGACACTCGTGCTGTGTCTCCAGCGTCTGGATTATCTCCATAGGCTTGGGAAGAACGTGGCGACCATCGAGCACCTCATGAAACGGTTGGGCGATCTTTTCCTCCACGTGAGCCATATATGTGCCCTTGAGAAGGGACCTGGCGAATTTACCGGCGTGCCTGAACGTGCGAGCCAAATCCAGGCCTCCTATCCCGACCTTCATATCTCTTTTGGAGTTTCGCAGGTTCACTTTGTTCACATAATCCAGCCAATCCGTGACCGGGTCTCTGACGATTTCCAGACCCTGCCGCTCCAGGTGCTCAACAACGTTGTTCGTATAGGGATCGTGCTGTCGCATGTAAATCTCGCCGATGTAAAGAACAAGCGGAAACCGCTCGCAATTGGTCGGAACGCTTGCTTTGAAAAGCGACACAGTCTGCCTGCCCCATTCGACGAGGTCGCGCGTCTCGGCGCCGGCCGCCACGACTTCTTGCAGCTTTGACAGTTGCCGCCGCTTGAGGTCCTCCACCGCCTTTCGATCCTGGGCATACGGGCGAAACCGCAGAGAGATATCCTCCAACAAATCCGAAGCCTTGACTCCCTTAAAGAGCATCTGCTGCATTCTGATCTTTTCCGATGCACCAAAGCCTTTGGGAAAGGGGACGTCCAGATAATCCGTCTCGGACGAAGGGCCTACCACAGGGACTTTCTGTAGTCCTTCGCGGTCCATGAAGTCCCGCACGATCTCCGTGTACTTGCCGAACCTGCAGGGCCCGCTCGTTGTCGGCAGCATAACCAGGAATCTATCCTCAACGTATTGCTTGCCCTTTTGCTCAATCTGTTCCTGGAGAAAAGCCAGCGCGTCGCCAACGACACCCTTGAGTGGATGGCACACCTCCGTATAGATGTACTTGCGGGCAATCTCGTAGCCCCTGGCCGTATTCGTCGGTAGAACTAAGCTGTCGATCCCGAAGTATTTCAACCCCGCCACACCGACAAAACTGGCTTGGCCCATATACGGAATCAGCCATGTCCTTTTGTCGTAGCTGTCCGCCGAGCACGGTGGGCGGGAACCCAGCCGCTCCATCCGTAACGTGCTCGGCCTGCTCTGATGAACAACCCTTTCATGGGCTTCCGTCCGGGTGACGAACGGAGCATTATTTGTCTGCGCGTCAGTCAACAAAACAAGCAACGGCTTGTCAGCGGCCTGTTGAATTTTCTCCTCCTGGTAGATTTTCAGGCTGTCCGGCCCGCAGGCGAAGTTCATCATTCGTATCCCAAACAAATTGGGATGGTTTGCCACAAATAAATTCGCCTTCAAGATCTTGACACTTTGCACCCAGAACTCGTTGGAAACAATGTCATCCAGACAGATATCCTCGAACCTATGCTCCAGGAACACCTGCGGTATGTAATCCAACCCCCGGATTTGAGAGAACATGGCGCCCGAGTTGGAACTGGCTTCGGGATCCAGCAGGACATAGTCCCTACCGATCCCAACGTATGCCTTGCCCCCTTCTTTCTCGATGCGTTTCAAGAACTTCTCGCCCTCTTCATACAACTCTTTCTTGAAGGCGCTCTCCGCCCGATCCGCCTGCCTGATAGCCGCTCGTATACGCCCATTCGTGAACACAAAGCCCAGCCTGCGAAGCTCGCGCCTCAACTCCTGCATGAGAAGCTGCGGGTCGCCAAAGTGCAAGATGGGATTGATTTGCTTGCTTTTGTCGAGGGAGAGAACGTCATTTAGAACGTACCCTTCCGACTCTGTATAGATACAGTATTTTAAATCAGGCGGCTCGGTCTTTCTCTGTTCAATAAAGCTCGGATTAAACAGGTAGCGCATGTTCGGGTCTCTTGCAAGGACCGCGGCATGGCCGGTGGCCAGCTTCCTGGCTATACAAAACTCCGTCCTGGAGTTGTCCACCCCGATCTTTGCGATCTCTTTATTGCTTCTTGGCGAAACAACCGGGTAGAAGCCGAGACCCCGCAATAACGCGGCACTCCAGATCCCCTTCTCACCGAGCGTGGCGGTGCTGCGCTTTATACCTACCACTTCATGGTTCCGAACGTCCAGGCCTTGATGGGCTAACTCGCGCTGGAGGCAGCCATGCTGTTTGAAATGCTTTTCAAAAATCTTATGATACTTTTCTACGTAGTCTGTCTTGGGCCTGCCTGAGGACTCCGAGTTACCCCTCGGGCAGAAGCCGCCGGTGATAATCTGGTCATCCTCGATGGAGAAGACTTCGAGCTGACAATCCCGCATACCGCAGGATCGCCGCCCGAATAACTGTCTGCAGGACACTGTTCGTTTCTGGAACGGCAGGTCAACCAGCTTCCAGCCTCTAAATGCCGATGCGCAGGGCTGCCCCTTCTGCTGGAGGCTCCTAATGCGTTGAATAATATCCAGCGCCTGGCCCCACGCACCAAACATCTCGCGGTGTGGATAGGCTTCTATGTCTTTCTCGGTCACCTGGGCGAGGGCGGCTAAGAAAGCCTTTCCCAACGGGGGGCCACCCTGAGCAGAGCATCTCTGGCCAGCATGTTGGGAACCACCGACGAATTTATAGTAATAACTCGCTGCGGTACCTCGGAGAATGGCCGCGGCTATCTCGTCCCTGCTAAAGCCCTCCGCGATGAGCCGGTTTTCATCCATTTCCATGAAGACGCCGCATGTTGAGTCGATGATGGGCACCCTCCGCGCGCGAAGAGCCGCCTCCTGCAGAGTGTTCTCGACATTGAGGTTGATGACATCAGCCATGTTTTCGAGGGTCTGCCCCGAGCCGGCCTGGCAGCTATAGTTCATCTTGGCTTCTTTGACCGTGCCGTCGGCAGAAAAGCTGGTGAACTTCATGTCCTGACCGCCAACCTCGAAAATCGTATCGATGTGCGGATTATAGTGTTTCACACCGAGTGCATGACAGGTAATCTCATCGGTTATCCTGTCTGTGGTCTGCTTGCCTGCTTTCGCCAACTCCTCGGTCTTTGCCTTACTAACCAGCATTTTTTCATAGAGCTTTCTTGCGGAGCCGGTGGCGCCGACGCCTCGTACGATAACGCGATCCTTGTGCCGGCTCAGATAGCGGATGACCTGCTTGAGGGATGCCTCCGGATTGCCGTGGGTCTTAATGTACAGCTTATCCAGGAGCTTGCCGGTTTTGATCTCGACTATCGCGCCCTTGGTCGTCGTGCTGCCTCCATCTATTCCTATCACAACCTCGGTGCCGGTGGATATCTGCGCATGAAGTTCCTCCGTTCTCTCGTGGACCTTGCCAAGATAATCTGCCAGCGGGGGAGCGAACTGCCTATTTTCTCTGCTGTGCTGGACCGCTTGGTCGAGTTGCTCTAAGGCAAAGACAAAGCTGTTTGCCTGCTCCAGTCCTTTCAGAGCTGCCCCCACAGCGGCTATATTGGCGTAATCCGGGCGTCTTTCAATGCGGATACCAAGCAGGTGCTCCAGGTGACGTCTAATTACATCATTGGTCAAGACCCCGCCCGTCCCTATCGCCTTATCCGAACCAGCCGCTGTCTGAAAATCACGCGAGCCGAGCACATCAATCTTGTAGTTTCTGGCGACAGTTCTGAACAGTCCCGCCAAATTATCCTGTCTGGTTGCCCCCTCGTTCTGCTTGTGTATCAGATCAGATTGAATAACAACACCACATCTGGCCAAAAACTCACTTGGTTCGGTGGCGGTCTTTGCCTCACTTTCGGCTCTTCGGAGCATCTCTTCCAATCTGTCTTGTAGCTTCGCTCTGTTACGAGAGACGATAGCATGCCGAGCCTGGCTGTCCCGTGCTGCGGCGGTGTCTTGCAACTCTGGACTTGGGACCTCACCTTCAAACAGCCGTCTGCACTGTTTCTCGATCAAGGTCCCTGAGCCACCCCCACACTTCGTTCCAGTCTTCCACTCCTGAATGATGCGGCGGTCCTTCACTTGGCTCACATGGAAAAAATACGAATCCTTGGCTCCTATATGGAAGATGTAACGCGCGGCGGGCGCCAATAGTTCTGCCCCTTTAGGAATAGCGACGCTATCATAAACGTACGTGCAGGCTTTCATGACCTCCGGGAAAGGCCCGGCCCCGCTACCCGTAAAGGCCGTATTGACTATCTCTTGAACAGGAAATTGCGCCACGATACCCAGCCACGCTTCGCGCACTGCTCCGATAGGATTAGCGAAGTGCATAATAGGCTTGGGCAAGAAGACAATGCCGGCTTCTTCGTTAATTACCGCCGCATGCACAAAGCTGCTACCGATATCAAAACCGACGTATAAACCTTTCCGGAGAGATCGCATTCCTCCATGCTTGCTGCTTTCCATACTGTCTCTATCCCCGCAGAGAGTAGTGCCCGATTTTTACCATCACAGCACGACGGCAGTCGGCACTGCTCGTGGTTCATAACACGTTAGCAAAACTGTTGCTTGCTCCAACATCTAACGCAAGCCCGTCCCTAATAAACACAACTGTGAAATATGTCAAGGTAACTCACGAGGAATCTAACAAGTTTTCCACAATAGAGGCTGATTGAGTGTAAGCTGTATCTATTTGATAATAAAAGAATTACGCTCGCTGGTTTTGCCATCTCTAACAGTTTTGCATTCCTTATGAGAACTAATAATACCTTGGCTTACCGTATATAGTAAACACATAGCAACAAACGCACGTTAGAATCTTCTTTCGGGGATTCCAATTTATCTGCCTTAGGCGGCAGTTTCCGTGGAAAAATGATTGTGACCACAAGGTTTTTCCTGTAAACTACGCTTTCATTGTCGGACGGTGTTAACCCAGAAAGCTCGACATGTTACATAGAGGTCCATTATGAAAGTTGATTTCAATACCTCGGCACTCGCAGATGTACTGGGTTTGCTAACTTCCATCATACCGAGTCGAACACCCAAGCCAATTCTCCGGTGCACGAAGATTACGGCTGACGAGACGAAAAACGACGTTCGGCTTTGTGCAACTGATCTGGAGGTAGGTATAAACTACAAGGTTTCGCAGGTCAAGATCGAGCAGGGCGGCGAAGCGGTTGTGGAGGCGGAAAAATTTGGTGCCATCGTTCGCGAGAGCAGCGATGAGGTTCTACGGTTGGAGACGCAAGAAGGTAGTTGTAAGATCACCGGCGCTGATAGCGAGTTCACGATTTACAGCCAAAAACCGGAGCACTATCCTTCGATTCCAGACTTCACCGGCAAGCCTGACACAGAAGTATCGCTGGGCACGCTGCAGAGGGGTATCGAGCAATCACTATTCGCTACCGCAAAGGAAAGCAGCCGGTATGCGATTAACGGTGTTTTGTGGGAAATCAAGGGCAAGAAGCTTCTGCTTGTTGCCACCGATGGCAGGCGCTTGGCGCAGACGAGAGTGAACCTTTCATCGGCGCCCGACCAAAGTGTCTCTGCGCGCAATATCATTGTTCCGGCCAAGACGATGTCGCTCTTGGGCAAGATTGGCTCGCAGGATGGTGAGACCGTTAGTGTTAAGTTTGTAGACAATCAGATGTTGATCCGCTGCGCTGATGTTGTGATCAGTTCAAATCTTGTCGAGGGCAAGTTCCCAAAGTACGAGGACATTATACCAACAGATTATGAGAAGAAGTTGAAATTATCCAAGGAGTTGGTACTCAGCGCAGTTCGCCGTGCAGCGTTATTAACGAGCCAAGAATCTCGCGGGATTAAACTTTCGGTCAATAAGGACCGCTTAATATTCTCAGGGCGGGCTCCGGAAGCGGGCGATGCCCGGGTTGATATGGCTATCGACTATAAGGGCGAGCCTATAGATATCGGATTCAATCCACAATTCTTGATAGACGCGCTGCGTGTCATGGACAAAGCGGATTTTCAAATGGAGTTGGGCGAGCCAGATAGGCCCGGCGTCCTGAAAGCCGGGACCGATTTTCTGTATGTGCTAATGCCTATTAGTCTCGCATAAGGATGCGCGGCTCGACGAACGTCTTGGAGGTTCGAAGCGTATAGAAGGTGTGGACTTTACTATGGTGATCCGAGACGGCCATGGGCGTCGGCAGGACGCTGCCGTTAAGCTTGGTGATCTTGTCCGGGTATTCGTACAACAGCAAGTAGAGCCGGAGCGTAAGAAGTTTTGTTCTGTCATGAGTGCCTGGAACGGCTTGTTGCCGCTTGAGCTTCGCGAACACTGTAGGGTTGCGGATATTTCGAGTGGCCGGTTGAGGGTGTTGGCAGATACGGCGTCGCATGTGTACGAGCTTCGATTGTGCAGTGCGCATCTTCTTGCGGAATTGCAGAAGCGATGTCCTGGCGCCCGCCTTCACAAGATTGAAGTGGCTGTCGGCCAAGTATAGTTCTGAAACCCGCCGCTGAGGCACACCCAAATCGTGCAAATAATCAAGACAGGAGTCAGCTTTTGCCGAAAACGAAGTATACTTGCTACAACGACTGATGTGGAGCAACAGGTCTACGCATGAAGGTTCACAAATACGATGCCAGCAACATTAAAATCTTAGGGGGTGTGGACGCGGTACGTAAGCGCCCGGATATGTACATCGGCGACCGTGGTCCCGGTGGGCTGCACCATTTGGTTTATGAGGTGCTGGATAACTCGATTGACGAGGCAATGGCCGGGTACTGCGATAGTATCAGTGTACGTATTGGTGCTGATGGCAGTTGCACGGTAGAGGACAACGGCCGCGGCATACCGGTCGCCCTCCATAAAGAAGCGAAAGTAAGCGCTTTAGAGGTGGTGCTGACGACTCTACATGCCGGCGGCAAATTCGACAGTGATAGCTACAAAGTTGCCGGCGGCCTGCATGGAGTTGGTGTGAGTGTCGTGAACGCGTTGAGTGAGTGGCTCGAAGCGGATGTCTACCGTGACGGCAAGCATTATCATTTTGAATGCCGCCGCGGAAAGAGAAGCGGCCCGGTCGAGGAGATCGGCCCCACCAAAAAGCGCGGGACTAAAATATCGTTCGAGCCTGATGAGGAGATATTCGGGGAGACCGAATTTTCGTACGACACGCTCCTAAAGCGGATTCGAGAGTTGGCGTATCTCAATGCCGGATTGAAGATCCATTTCAAGGACGATCGCAGTGACAAGAAGGAGGTCTTCCAGTTCGATGAGGGCATCAAGGCGTTTGCCAAACATCTCAATGAGGGCAAAGACGTTCTGCACCGAGACGTTATGTACATGGCGAGGGAAGACCCGGCTGCGATGTTGAGTTGTGAAGTGGCCATGCAATACAACGATGGGTACACCGAGAACGTCTTGGTCTTCGCCAATAACATCCGCAACATCGACGGCGGGACCCACCTTTCAGGCTTCAAAACAGCTCTAACTCGCACAATGAATTATTATGCACGGACCAACAATCTGCTCCGGGAGGGCCAAAGCACCACCGGTGACGACCTGCGAGAAGGATTAACGGCGATCGTGGCGGTAAAGCTTGCGGAGCCCCATTTTGAGGCGCAGACCAAGGTCCGGCTTACCAATCCGGAGGTCGGCAGTTTCGTCGAAACCACCGTCAATGAGCAACTTGGCCACTACCTGGAGGAGCATCCTGCGGAGGCCAAGCGGATTCTGAACAAGGCTATCCAGGCCGCTGCGGCCAGAGAGGCGGCGCGGAAAGCGCGGGAATTGACGAGGCGCAAAGGTGCACTTAGCAGTGCTAACCTGCCCGGCAAACTGTGGGATTGTGCCAGCAAGGAGAAGGCCGCGACCGAGATCTTCATTGTCGAGGGTGACTCAGCCGGCGGGTCAGCAAAGGCGGGCCGTGATAGAAACATCCAGGCTATCCTGCCTCTAAAGGGCAAGATTCTGAATGTGGAAAAAGCCCGCTTGGAAAAGATGCTGGGCCATGATGAAATTCGAACCATTATTAGCGCTCTGGGCACCGGGATAGGTACGGACGAGTTCGATGCGGAAAAGTGCCGGTATGGCAAGATTATCCTGATGACCGACGCCGACATTGATGGGGCGCACATCCGAACGCTGCTGCTTACGTTCCTGTTTAGGCAGATGCACCAACTTTTTGGGAAAAATATGGTCTACATTGCGCAGCCGCCTCTGTACGAGATAAGAGTCAAAGGCCAGAAAAAAACTGAGTATATTCTGAGTGAAAATCAAATGCGGCGGCGCATGGTGGCGCGGGGCCTCGAAGGTACCCAGCTTGTGATACGCGACGGAGCCGGCCACGAGAAGGCGCCCAAGAGCAAGCGAGCAGGTAAACAAGCTATGCCAAAGCAGCGGACTATCGCAGAAGAGTCCCTTGCCGAGCTTGTCAAAATTCTGTCTGATATGGAGCGCATTATAGGCGTCTTGGCTCGTCGTGGCATTACCTTTGTCGATTTCGTTCGGCTTTATTATAACGCTGAGGAACTGCCACGATACCTTGTTCGGGTACAAGGTCAGGAGGAGGTTTACTACGATGGGACGGAATTCGAAAAGCGGCTGGATGAGCTTAAGGAGCAAAGTAAGGCCGCGACGGAAACTGAAGCCGAAGTCGAACTGTCATTCGCGGCCGAGGAGCTCCACGAGGTGGCGCGTATCAATCAGATAAACGAGCGCCTGAAAGCCGACTTTGGGTTTGACCTGAATGACTTTATTCTGCAGCCCGCAAAGTCCGTGACCGGAGAGAACTTGCCTACCAAGTTTCAACTTGTTAACGATAAGGATACGTATGAAGTTGCTTCGCTAGCCGAGGTCTGCGCGGTGGTTCGCCAGATCGGCGCCAAAGGGATGGACATACGGCGCTTTAAGGGCCTGGGCGAGATGAATGCAGAGCAACTATGGCAAACAACAATGAACCCCGCGAGCAGGACCCTAATGAGCGTCAAGTTGGATGATGCGGGCGAGGCTGACAGGCTCTTTAGTATCCTTATGGGGGACGATGTGGAGAAACGCAGAAACTTCATCCGTGAGCATGCTCTAGAAGTCCAATTTCTTGATATTTGATGACCCGCTCCGGATAACATTTTGGCTGGTTCTCAAGAATCAGCTGCGCAGGTGCTTGTCAGTAGGTAAAGAGCTGCACCCGCTCACGGAATTCTGCAAAGTCCATTTCACCTTTGGAAAACGAGTCGATCGATTCTTTGCTTGCACGAATAATCAGGATCGAGTGGTTGGGAAAGCAACGCTCCTGTCCAATAGCCAGGCGACCTGCACCCGGCATGTCCTGGTACAGGTAGTATAGAGAGAGATGGCTGCCTGGTTGGCTGGCGGTGCCGACAGTGACGATCACAGACTCGTCAGGCTTCAAGGTTCGGATATTTGCCGCATGCTTTAGTGTGTTGATGAGCGTCTGTTTCAGGTCTTCCACTTTCTTGGCATCGTACTTCTCGGCTGGATGTTCCTTCTCGCGTCTTACAGCGTGTTCGGGGGCATATATTTCTCGCTGGGTTTCTCTCCATAATTGATCGACGTGGCCTGCGGTCGGCTCTTCTTGCACTTGTAGCCCTGGTGAGAGCGGGAAATCCACGCCTATCATAAAGAGGGCTCCGTAATCCTGGATGTAGAGACTTGCTGTAGCACCGGTCCTGCTGGTGTAGAGACGCCGCATGCCCCGGTAATCGCCAAGGAAAGTGACCTCTGCTGGGTCCTTTAAGCGCTCTTGTGTCAGACTCTTGTCAAAGATGCGAGACATAACGGTCATGTCTTCTACGATGTTGGCAAGCTGTTCTGGTTTGGTCTGTGCAGTGGGCACAAGCAAGACCCGCCCCTCGTCGCTGCGCCCCAGTACTTTTGCCAGGTGCAAACGCAGTTCGCTCTGGGCGTGTTTTATGGTAGTTTGTGCTTTCTGTTGAGCTAATTGAGCCTTTTGTTGCGCCTGGATGACCGCTTGTTGTGTTCTTCGTAGAGCTTCGTCCTCCACCGCGTTTTGGGTCAGACAGAGGCATGGATTGGCCAAGCCGCCAACGGCGAGCAGCATGATGGATTGACTGAGAGATCTCATTTTTTGTACTCCTTCTAAGATACAATGTGCATATTTGGCAATCAGTACGTTAGAACTTCCGCACGCCGGCGAAACTGCTCATAGTCGAGTGTGCCCTCCACGAAGGCGTCGATGTCCTGCTTCTTTGCCCGGATGCTCAGGAATGTGGAATCGCCTGTTGTAGTTGCCTTGGAGACAAACGCCAGAGCATCGTACCTGCTCAAACCGCTTGACCTGCCGCTTGGCGCATTAACAACCGCTTTGATGACATCACCTGGGCTTTTGCCCTTAACTATAATGTTTAGCCATTCCTGAGATTTCATGCACCGAATATTTGCCGCATGTTTAAGGGCCTTGATAAGTGTTTCCTTTAACTCCGCAACCTGCTCGGCGTCATATTTTTCTTCCTCCTGTGTTCTTCCGCGCCCACTATCCTTTTCAAGGTTATAGACGTCTATTTTTGCCTCTTCCCAGACTTTGTCCACGTCCTGTGATGTTTCCTGCTCTGGCGTTTCGACTGGTGTCCAAAGTGGGAAATCTACGTTGATAAAAAACATTGCTCCGTAGCCCTGCAGGTAGATGGCTTCCGTGCTCCGGTTATGTTGCGAGAAGAACCTTTGGAAGAGCGCATCGTCGCCGCGGGCGAAGAGCCTGCTGGTTGCAGGTATCATGCGTTCGTGCGCAAGTTTTTTGTCGAAGACACGTGACATGATGGTCAGATCTTCGATCGTAGCGAGCAGATCTTCTGTTTGAATTTTTGTGTTAGGGATCACCAAAACACAACCGGCAGGTGCATAACGGTCGCCTAAATTCCATCCCATCAGGCGGCGGGGTCCGAGCGCGGGTACAGAGACTGACTCGCCCGGAGGTTGTGGGAGGGCTGGCGCTGGCGTTGGTACCATTGGAGCCTCTGCCACCGCAGATTCGTTTTGGGCCGATATGCGGCCTCCGGTCACTATTAGAAGTGGGATAAATATAGCAGCAAGATTTTTTGGATTGACGGCTTTCATTTCTACTCCTTTCCTCTTTAGGGAATCGCATTTTCGTGCATTTCTTGGTTGCTATCAATCGGCTGGCTGTATAGCAACAATTGCGCTACATCCTGTTTGGTGCGTTGCAGTTCATCCTCTGTGAGGACGGCCAGCGTCTCCAGGCCGTCTGCAAACCGCGCCCGGTCACGCATTCGGTTCATCTCTACCTGTTCTAGCGCGCTGGCAACCCAGCGGCGGTCCTGCATCTGAGCAGCGTTGATCGATTGGATGAGTTCTCTGAGAAGCTGATTGGTCGCGGCTCCGGAAGCGGCTAACGTTTGGACAGCGTACTCATTGAGCGCACTGCGGAACTCGTCGTAGAGTTGGTTTTTCAGTGCGGCGTTGCTGCTCGTCAGCACCAACTGCCACTGCTGATACATCGGTTCCAGCATCTCTCGCTCCATGACGGGCTTGAGCGCAGCGTAAAGTTCTTCTGCATCCGGCGGTCGAGCAGATGATAATCGGCCTGCGAAGTAGGCGCTCACTATCAGAATTATTGCCGCCGCATATCTAACCCATCCCTTCTGGCTCCTCATCCGTTGGATGAATGTTATCCGTTTGCTGGCTGCGTCAGCCGTTTTCTTGTCCATTTCAGCGAGTTTGGCGACGGTTGCGTCCACGAGTTCTTGTGGCGGCTCCGGCGACACTCTACTTTTGCTAAGAGCTTCGATGGCCTTGGTCAAGATGTCCTTTCGCCGTTTCATGAGTTGCCTCACTTTCTTGTTCACCAGTGTCGTTCTCCAGAAGCCTTCGCAGCTTTGTCCTGGCTCGATGTAGCGCGACGCCTGCTGCATTCGTGCTCACGCCGAGCTGTTTGGCTATGAGCCGATAGCTCATGCCGTTCAAATACCGCAGGCAGAAGACCTGTGCTTCCTGGTCCGGAAGGCGAGCGACCGTGTCCAGCAGCTTCGCAGCCAACTCCTGTGTCTGTAACTGTTGAAAAGGCGTCGTGCTCACGTCTGGCTCCGCCTTACAATCAGCCCATGCCGCGCTGGCTTGTGACCGGTGGACTCGCTGACGGAGCTGGTCGATGGCACGAGCCGTTGCCAGCTTGACCAGCAGCGCAGCAAAATTTCGCACGCGTTCTCGTCGGCACACCTGCAGGGCTGACACGAATGTGTCCTGGAAACAATCGGCTGTGTCTGTATCATTGCCTAAGAGCCTGTACGCTGTTTGCCATACAGCCGGCCCATGTTTTTGCACGATTATCTGCCAGTTGATCACCTGCAAGCACATCCGTCTCTCAGCACTGGTACTGGCTTCGGCGTCGTGTTGCGCTACGAATCCAGACGTTGAGTATTGGCGTCCATATAGTAGTCGAAAATCATCCGGCTTTCTTACTCAAAAAGCGCTGAAATTCTCCTTTCATGTGTATTTACTTATCACAAATAGACTTAAGCTCACCAGCGGCTAAGACCTTGTGTAAAAAGCAGCAGTTTTATTTGTTTGCTTGAATTTTTGTCTTGCAAGAAGTGATCTACCGTGGCAAAATTGCTGCATTGTTGATGTCGTATGCCTTGGGGGGATAGAGTGTGCGATTGTTAGGCGGCTCATGTGCGGCTAAAGCTGGCGACCGGGTGAGTGAGAGGCCGGGAATGAGGGGAAAAAAAGTAAAGCGAGAGGCAAGCTACGAAAGATGGAGGGCGACGCAAATGGGCGGGCTTTCCATCTTCGTCTTAAGCTTCTCGCTTTTTCTACTATGGGCGGTCATTGGATGTGAGTCCCAAGACAATTCTGCATTGCAGGCGAGCCCGGCACAAGAGACAAAAACAGCGCTGCTTGCACAACTTGATAAAAGATTCGAGAATCCGGATGCCCATTACAAGCTCGGCCGGCTGTATGCCGCTGACCGGCAGTACGACAGAGCGGAATATCACTTCAAAACTGCCATGGAGTTTGACCCGGTTCACGCACGCGCTCAAGCGGCCATGGTCAAGATGTTAATGGCCAAGTCCGACCAGGCGGAGGCCAAGTTGATTGCGAACGGGTATATCAAGCAGGTTTCAGATTCGGTGGCGGGCTCACTTCGACTCGGGCAGGCTTTCATGAAGCAGGAGTTGGATGAGTACGCATTGGCCTGCTATCAGCAGGCGCTGAAACTGGAACCGGAATCGGCACCAGCGAATAAACTTTTGGGCTACTATTACCTGGAAAAGCAGGATAAGCAACGTGCCCAGCAGTACCTGACACGCAGTTTTGATGCGGATCCCAAGCAGCCGGATGTAGCTCGTGAGTTGGGTAGACTCGGTGTGGTTGTCGAAGTACCACGAGTGCGGGGACCAGGAACGGGCGGAGCGGACCGGAGCGATTCGCGTTCAGGCAAAACTGGAGCACAGGGGTCGCAGGAATAGACTAAGGAATAAGAAAAAAGCGCAGAATTGCAGATTGTGTTTGAGCAATCTCCGGTTTTTGGCTTTTTCATTGCCCCGTGGCGAAGGGATGCGCTGCGGGGTTCTTATTTTCCATTTGATGTTTTCAAGACTCCTTTTTTCGATTACATTCTCCGAAACGTGTAAATTGTAGGAGAGGACGATTATGCTTGGATTGCACATTGTTGACATTCTTGTACTGGTTCTCTATTTGCTTGGCATGGCGGCCATCGGTTTCTGGAGCGCTCAAAAGATCGAGCAAAGCCATGACTTTTTCATGCCTCGACGGTTCGGCAAGGCGATGATGGTGATGTTTGGATTCGGAGCCGGGACGCATTCTGACCAGGCGGTGGGGGTCGCCTCGAAGAGCTATTCGAGCGGACTATCCGGAATCTGGTATCAGTGGCTTTGGCTTCCCTGTACGCCGTTTTACTGGCTGATCGCTCCCGTGATGAGGCGTTTTCGTGCAATTACGACGGGTGACGTCTTCGAGGCGCGGTATAACCGGAGCGTCGCGATGCTCTATGCCGTGATTGGGATGATGAATCTATCTGTGAATATCGGCCTGATGCTGCGCGGTTCGAGCGAGGTCATATCTGCCAGTACGGAGGGATTGCTGTCGGCGAACGCGGCGATTGCCGTGATGACGATTGTGTTCGTGGTATACGGCGTGGCGGGAGGACTGGCGGCGGCGATTATTACGGATTTTATCCAGGGCATCCTAACGATTATCTTCTCATTCCTGCTGCTTCCCCTGATTATGAATGCCGTTGGATGGATGGATGGGATTCGCGAGGCCATCGGTGATCCTGATAAGCTGACGTTGGTTGCCCCGGCGGAAATCGGGATTTTCTACATTGCAGTGATTGCGTTCAATGGGCTGGTCGGGATCGTGACACAGCCGCACACCATGAGCAACTGCGCCGCGGGCAAAACGGAAATGGAGGGTCGATTTGGCTGGATGTTCGGTAATATTATCAAGCGTCTTTGCACGATTCCGTGGTGCCTGACGGGCGTGGCCGCAATCGTATACTTCGGCAGCCGGGGCGTAGACATTGAGCCGGACAAAGTGTTTGGGGCCGTGGCCGGTGATTTTTTGCCGAAGGTTCTGCCGGGCTTCCTCGGCGTTTTCCTGGCGGCGCTTTTAGCGTCCGTGATGAGTTCATGCGATGCGTTCATGATCGCGTCATCGGCGCTTTTTACCGAGAATATTTACCGACCGTTATGTCCCCACAAGCCGCATCGCCACTACGTGACTGTGGGGCGCATTGCTTCTGTTGTGGTGGTCTCGGGCGGCGTCATTTTTGCGTATTGGCTGCCCGGGGTCGTGGCCGGACTGGAAATCTTCTGGAAGGTCTCGGCGATGATGGGACTGGCGTTCTGGCTGGGTTTGTTCTGGCGGCGGACGACGGTGGCCGGGGCGTGGGCTGCGACGCTGGTCAGCTTCGGGGTGATGCTGTTCACGAGCACAATCGCATTCGGCCAGTTTGTCCTCTGGGATTTCAACACGCACTGTGCGCCATACCTGCCGGACTTTATGCTGTGGAACGGCCAGCTCTATTTGCCCTGGCAGATGATTCTGTATCTGTCGGCCGGACTCATCGCCGGCATCTCAGTTAGTCTGGTGACCAGGCCGGTGTCCGGTGAGAAACTCGACAATTACTATGCACTGATTCGGACGCCGGTCACGCCGGGTGAGCAGCCGGAGGTTCCCTGTACGCTACCGGACGACGCAGTTGTTCCCGAGAAGCGGAACATCTTACCGAATACAAATCTTGAATTCATGATCCCCTCGCGCACGTCCGTAACGGGATTTCTGGTCGGCTGGGGTTTTGTGGTGGCCATCGTTGTTATTGTCTATATGATTGCCAGTGCCTAAAGGTATTGCAAAATGACAAGTGATTTTACTCGTAGATTAAAACAGAGTGGCAGCCTCATCCGCCTCTGGCGGATGGGGATGGTGGGGAAAAAGCCATCCCTAACCCGTTCGGCTTCCCTTAGGGGAGCGCTGTTCTTGAGGCTTTCCCCCAAATGGAAGGTGTGGAATATCACATCCCATGTTTTCTCCGTTATCTGTTTGAGTATTGTACTATGTGTTGCCTCAGTGAAAGCTCACGGAGAATCCCTTCCTGAATGGCCATTTCCAGCAAATGTTCGACAGACAGGTTTCGAGCTGGGTGAAGGCAAGGGTGAGTTTCACGCTTGGGGACGAGGGCGGGACTTGCGTGTTTTCTTTCACGAGTTTCTTCCGGCTCTTTTCGAGAGGACAATTGTGCTGGATGAGTTTGTGCCGGGCACCGAGCTTCTTTGGATATTCACAGGTCCCCGCGGTGGATTCACTGTGACGATAGGTTCCGATGAAGTGAGTCTGCACCAGCGCTATTACGATTCATTCGCGTTTAACCACATCAACAAAAGCAACGCCCGGCATCCGGAGTGGCAGGCAACACTGGAGAAGGCCGCCTATGAAGGTTCTCCGAAAGCGGTGACGGTCACGATGGATCACAAACTGGGTCTGTCGGTGGCGTTGAACGGACGGATGGTTCTCCATCAGGAGTGTCTGTTCGATCTCAGCCGGCACCAACTCAGGCTGGCCGGCGGCAAAGGGAACGTCAGGGGGCAGATGCTCGAACCGACGCCGGAATCCGCGACGGTGCGTATCAATCCGGCCGTCCGGCGACAGACCATGATTGGATTCGGAGGCATTGCCGCGCCCACCGCCTACGCTCAACTCAGCGACAAAGGCCAACGCAGGTGGTGGCAACTTATCTGCGAATACAATCTGCTCATCCAGCGCGAGTACCCGATCGGCACGCAATTGAGCCGGCAAATGGATAACTGGGACCGCTTGCCCGATGCCACGCCGCATTACTACGGCGACAATTTTCCCAACGGCGAAGTCAGTGATTTCGATTACATCAAGACTCTCCGGCGGCTTGGCGGCAAGGTGTGGTTTGAGTTCTGGGCCTTACCGCCGTGGGTGGGGACCGACGCCGAAAAATACGCTGAAGCCATGGTGCACTATTGCCAAGTCTCTCAGCAAAAGGCCGGTGCTCCGCCGGACATTGTCGGGATTCAAAACGAGGTCCGTCAATCGACATCGATGTTTCACGAAATGACGCTCACACTTCGGCGCAAGCTGGATGAGGCGGGGTTTGAATCGGTCCGTATTCACATGAGCGATAGCAGCACCGTTGCCGGGGGAATCAAGCGCGCCAGGCAGTTCCGCAGCTCCAAGCAGGTCTGGGCCGCTATTGATTTTTCCGCTACGCATATGTACGACTATCAGGGTTTCTTCGTCGACCCGAACGGTTTTGATGCTCGGCTTACGGAGTGGGCGACGCTCACCGGCGACAAACCTTTCCTGTCTACGGAGCTGTGCATCAACAGAGACAAGTATCAAGTGGACTCGTATCGCCTTGCGCTGGCGATGGGCCAGTTGTACCATAAGAATCTGGTGCTTTGTGACGCAGTGGCCGTATGCTACTGCTGGACGCTCCTGAACGTGGTGCAGCCATCCTACGGCTGGACGCGATCCCTTTTCGTGCCGGATCGTGCCCACGGCTTTGTCCCCATGCCGTCAAGCAACCACTTGCGGGTATTCGGCGCGTACAGCAGACGTGTCCGGGAGGCCATGGTTCGTGTTGAGGCTACAGCCGATGTTGAGGACCTATTGGTTTCGGCCTTTTCCGGCAAGGGCGGCGCTGCAACGCTTGTCTTGCTGAATCGTTCGACTAAGCCGCGGCAGGTTCGGGTTCTCTGGCCTGGCGCAGCATTCAAGCAGATGGAAATCGTCGACCCTTATCACGAAAATGAGGTTCAGCCGCTGGAGGATGCGCCGGGTCGCAAGTCCTTCGGGCTCCTTACGGAGGGCGGCCGAGCGACGGTTGAGCCGGGAGCGATTGTTACTTTGACGAATGTCGGTTTACGTGAACTTCCCGATGATTTCACTATTGCACTCGGCAAGCTGCAGTGAACGGGGGCGATCTATTGTGGGCAGCGGAACATTCGATCAGGCCAGCGTAGATGTGCAGGCGACACCGGTAGAGCCTATGGCCCCGGAAGCCTTTGATTTTGATGCTTACGCCGACTATGAGTCTTCGCTGCTGCAGCGCTGCCGGGCGTTCTGGGCTGCGTCGTCGGGTGTATTGGTCTACAGGCGGGTGCGCGTCGCAGAAGTTTATTCCCACGGTTGCCAGGACATGAAACGCTCGCTCGAGCTGCAACTCGGTGCACTACACAAGAGTATGGAGTTTAAGGCCGATGCCCCGAATTTCCTGGAGCCATGGTACGGGATCGGCACGGTGGCGAGCGCCTTTGGGATCGACTACGTCTGGAAGCAGGGACAACCGCCGGTTGTCCAGCCGAGATTTCGTTCAGTCCGCGATGCGACGAGGTACGAGACAACCCCGGTGGCTCAGACGACTATAGGCAAGCGCACGTTGGAGATGATAGATTATTTCCTTGAGAGAACGCACGCCCGGCTGCCCAGCGCGCAGCCGAGCCGTTCGGCGGCCCCGTGTTTCACTCCTGCGGTAATTGGTCCAGCAAAATCGACGCTGTTAGGCACCTCAACGCTTTGCGCATGGTCGATGGAGCATTTTCCGCGCAGACCGACCCATCGCCGAATCCGCCGGAGCCGTTTGCCGAGGCCTTCGCCAATACCGGCATCGTGGTTAACGCGCGGATTGTGGGCGGCCCGGAAGCCGTCACCGACGTCGTCCGGCGACTTTGGAGGCCGGGAATGAAACTCATTGTTGTAACATATTGCCAAGACCCCGAAGAGCAAGCCCGAGCTTATGAGCGCATCCATGAGATTTGCGGTTAATTCGGTTGGATACTACCGTTGGATTACGCGAAGGGATACATGATGGACGGAATGAAATGCTGGTTGTTGGCAATACTGTTGTTTCTGACGGCGTTAGATTCTGTTTGTGGCGGCGCGAAGGTCTATGATGTGTCTGACTATGGGGCGCAGCCGGATCGTAAGACGCTGTGTACTAAAGCTATTCAGAGAGCGATAGATGCGTGCGCAAGCGACGGCGGCGGAACGGTTTATTTTCCACCGGGGACATTTTTGTCCGGCACAATCTACATGAAAAGCGGCGTGACATTGAGGTTGGATGCCGGTTGCACCCTGCTGGGCAGTACCGATCTGAGCGATTATCCGGAGACTGTGCAGGCGTTTCGCTCCTATACGGATAATTACACGGACAAGAGCCTTATTTACGGCGAAAACGTGCAGCGTGTCGGCATAGTCGGCGGCGGCACCATCGACGGCCAGGGGCGCTCGTTCAAAGGCCCCTATAAGAAGCGCCCGTACATGATTCGCTTGATTCGTTGCCGAGACATTGTGGTCAAGGACGTGACTTTGCAGAATTCGCCGATGTGGGTGCAGCACTACTTGGCGTGCGACGATGTGCGGATTAGCGGAATCACGGTCAGAAGCCGCGTTAATGCCAACAACGACGGCATCGATATCGATTGCTGTCACCGTGTGATTATCTCGGATTGTTTTGTTGATTCGGGCGACGATGCAATTGTGCTCAAGAGCACCGCTGCAAGGGCTTGCGAGAATGTTGTAGTGCGCAACTGTGTGCTCACAAGCCATTGCAACGCCTTGAAGATGGGCACCGAATCCAACGGTGGGTTTCGCGATGTAGTGCTGTCCGGCTGTTCGATTTATGATACGCGATTGGCTGGCGTCGCGCTGGAGATCGTCGACGGCGGCACACTGGAGCGTATAGTGGTGACGGATATGACCATGAATAAGATCGGCGCACCGATATTCATGCGTCTGGGGAACCGTGCCCGGCCGTTCAAAAAGGACATGGCGAGACCGGCCATCGGCAGGTTTCGCAATGTGACCATAAGCAATATAGAGGCAGCACGGGCGGGTCCTACCGGCTGCGCGATTTCGGGCTCGCCCGGGGCAAAGATCGAAAATGTCACGTTAAGCAACCTGAGGCTTTCCTTTGAAGGCGGCGGGACGAAGGCAGATGCCGGCCGGGTTGTTCCGGAAAAACCGGATGCTTATCCGGAGTTCTCGATGTTCGGCAAGCTGCCTGCTTACGGACTCTATTGCCGACACGTCCAGGGCTTGACAATGTCGAACGTCCAGCTTCACTCAGCCAAGCCCGATCAGCGTCACGTACTGGTCTGTGAAGATGTCGGAGATGCATTCGTTGACGCTCTCAACGCCGACTTCTCGCAAGGCTCTGCCGCGATGCTTCGTTTCAATGATGTCCAGGACGCCTTTATTCGCGGCTGTAGACCGCAACTTCAGACCGGGACCTTTTTGAGATTACAGGGCGAGGAGAGTGAACGGATTGTAATGGTGGGTAACGATTTTACTACAGTAGAGACACTTGTGCAGGCGGATGCGAATGTCCCTGAGACGGCGGTGAATTACGATGTGAACCACTTTGGCCAGGAAGCTGAAAGGGAGAACTGAGGATGATTTTGCAGAAGTATTCTATGGGAATCGGCGACAGATTCGGCCGCCAGGGAAAGGCTCAGCTCGCCGCTATGATAAAAGCGAAGCAGGACGGCCTTGACATCACTCCGGTGTGGAACAAGTCCAACCGCGAGCATACGATTGTCGGCACGAAGCCGGCCGACACCCGCGAGGAAGCGGACCGGGCCGTGGCGGCGTGCGGCTGGGAAGGCCCGTATTTTGTGGACGCCGACCATATCGGCCTGAAAAATGTTGATGCGTACGTCGATTGCAGCGACTTCTTCACACTCGATGTTGCCGATTTTATTGGTCGGCCCGCCGATGAAGCGCAGGTGAAATTGTTTCTCAAGAAGTACAAGAAATACGTCGGCTCGTTGACGGTACCCGGCATCGAAAAGAGCTTTGACATTACCGAAGAAAGGGTAACGAGCATCGCGGAGAAATATCTCCTGGCCGTCAGGCGGGCGGGCGAGATTTACCGTCGTATCGCGTCGGTAAAGGGACCGGACGGTTTTATCACAGAAGTCTCTATGGATGAAACCGATGAGCCGCAGACACCGGCTGAGATGTTCTTTATCCTTGCTGCTGTAGCGAATGAAGGCATTCCAGCGCAGACCATAGCGCCGAAGTTCACCGGGCGATTCAATAAGGGCGTTGACTATGTCGGTGATATTGGACAGTTTGCCAGGGAGTTTGAAGACGACCTTGCGGTGCTCAAGTTTGCGGCTGCGGAATTTGGGTTACCTGCGAACCTCAAGCTCAGCGTACATTCCGGCAGCGATAAGTTCTCCATTTATGGCCCAATCAATAAGGCGCTGAAGAAATTCAATGCCGGCCTGCATCTAAAGACCGCCGGCACGACATGGCTGGAAGAGTTGATTGGCCTGGCCGAGGTCGGCGGCGACGGACTGGCTATCACCAAAGAAATCTATGCAAAGGCCTTAGCGCGGATCGAGGAGCTTTCCGAGCCGTATGCCACGGTCATCGACATCGACCGGGCGAAACTGCCTGCGGCTGATCAGGTTGAAGAGTGGGACGGACAAAAGTTCGCCTCCACTTTGCGGCATGAGCAGTCATGCCCGGATTACAACCTCCACTTTCGCCAGCTCCTGCACATAGCCTACAAGATCCCGGCCGAAATGGGCCGGCGATATTTCGATGCTCTAAGCAAGTATGAGGACACAATCGCACCCAACGTCACGGAGAATATCTACCAGCGACATATGAGACCAATCTTTGCGGAATCTTAGACGACTGTTGGGTAGTGCGTTGTAAACTGCGAAAGACTGCATACTCTTGTCGTGCCGACCGGTATGAGGGTTGTCTTATCTGGTTGCAGCGTGCTCGCGGAGGAATTGGGCAATAAATCTAGCCTCGTGACCGTACTGCTCGTGTTCAACGGCGATATCCAGCGGAGTTTGTCCTTGGTTGTCCTTCACGTCAATGCGAGCGCCGTGAGAGATTAGCAGTTGAACCATGGCTTTTCTTTCATGATAGGCTGCCCAGTGCAGAGGTGTCCAACCGTTGGGGTCTTTAGCGTTCACCAAGAGTCTGACTATTTGTTTTCGGTTCTGTCTGGCGGCCCAGTCAATGGGGGTCCGGCGACTACGATCTTGAACATTTACATTGGCCCCAGCATCAAGAAGGACGCGGACTATTTCCTTGTTTCCATTGACGATTGGCCAGAACAGGGGATAGCGGGCCGAGCGCGTTGCTTGTATGTTCACATCTGCCCCGTTGCAGATGAGCATCTCAACGATTTCCTCATGTCCACTCTTCGCCGCAAGGTATAAAGGGGTACGGCCGATGTCGTCTTTCTCATCGACTTTCGCTCCCTTCGAGATCAGGAACTCTACTAGCGCCGGAGGCCCCTTTTCTGCCGCGGCATGCAGAGGTGTTCTGCCTAAATGGTCTTTAACATGAATTTGACTTTCCACTTCATCTACGTGGCTAGTCAGCTTAGTCAATCGTTCTAAAAGTCTTGGATTCGCTATGCTCAGGCGCTCAGGATCGATAGTTCTGGCAAGAGCGGACATGTTGTCCAGCTCCCCATTTTCTTTGTAGTATTCCAGCAAGTTAACGTAGGCATCTGCGAGCAAAGGGAAGTCCATCGGGGCCATGCTGACGATATCCGTCATGTGTCTATAGAATCTGTCCGATTTGTCGGCGTGCCGTGTCTGTATCGCCAGTGTATATCGAATATAATTCGCATATAAGGACTGGCCGTATTTATGTAAGAAATATTCATAGACGGGGCGACCATGAGGACTACTCCCTTTGGGACACAGCCCCCCGTACAGCCAGCCGGGACCAAATTTGCGTCCATCGCGTATATCGACCATCCCTTTTCTCGTAATGAATTCCTGAGCTGCCGCATCTAGACCTTCGGGTTGGAGGATGTTGATCGTGAGGTCGTTGGATACCAGTTGCTTACCCTTGTGTTTTCCGGATAATGGTTCTAACACTGCCCGGATAGTAACCCTCCCTGGCTCAAAGGAACTCCCATAGTTATGGTGCAGCCATTGTTGGTAGACGTGGAAGGCACCGGCGTCGATCACAAAGAATCTCGGTTTTGCAAACCACCTTCTTGTATTACCGCAAATGACCGAGTAGGCCGGATGTGTAGCTGTGGCAACGTTCATCAAATTTCCATTGTCAAGGACTCGAAAGTACTCTATGACAAAGGCGGCCTTGCGTCGTTTGTATGTGAAGGTAAACCAGGTATCACTGTTATTTGTCAAGGTCGCGGTTAGTCTGATGGGTTCCAGTTGGAGATACTGGCACTTTTCTGTTTCGAGCTCGAGGGTCAGACTTGGCCAATGACTTGGAACCTTGAAAGTTTCCTTCGGACCTCTGGAGCGAAGGACTTCGTTGCCGTTCTGGTGCCACCATTCGCGAAGTGCTTGTTTGGTTTGTTTAACTTGCTGCTTTTGCCAGATTGGCGTAATGTCAAACTCTTTTGAGAAGTCATGTCTTGTTAGCGCAATTATGGCCCGTATTTTTCTTTCTGTGTCCATGTAACCGCCTGTGCTTATCGAATCGATGAGGTCAGGGACCAGATGGGCAGCCCGCGACGCCACCATAAGGTTGAGCAGTTGCTCCCGCCGCACGGAATCACCACATTGCCTATATGCATCAAGAATGTCGTCGTAGTACCAATGAAGTCCATCATCGTCCACGTAGTAGAATCCTTCGGCTAATTTTTCCCTTGGTGAGTGATAGTGTCGCGGTATCAACAGATAGGCAGCCAACAGACCAACAATGGCTATTATCAGCGCTGGTATTGTCGGTAGGCGCTTTGAAGTCTCGGCTCTGCGCCTCAGTGCGTGCATTTGTTTGCCGCTCATCTTTCCTCTCAGCAAGAGTATGTCAGCACAGGCGGATCCTATGATATTATAGCAATTTCGCGGGTGTTTTGTTCAAGTTAGGGACGAGCCCAACTCAAGTTCGGGTGCGACGGTGCTCTTGTACGACGAGCATAGCTTTCGCCACCGGGTGAAGGAGCTTGGCTAAGTCCTTAGGTTAATTGTGCAGGAGAGGTATAGCCTGTGCCGATATACAGTGTAGGCAGAGGGTGAGCAAGGCTTATGGTTTATTAAGAGATCGGCTTTTATATAGGACTTACGACGTGAAAAGCAGAGTGAAGAAGAAGCATTCGAAAGGCAAAGCGGTTGGGGTCATCGGCATTGGTATGCTGCTGGTGCTTTTGTGCAGTTGTATCAGTTTCAGTATTGGCGATTGGCCGAGCGAGTTCGTATATCCGCATAATGACCCGCCGGCCAATTGGTGCGGCTCAATCGGGGCGTTTTGTGCCTATTACCTGCTGTACTTCGTCGGTCCGGGCGTATTCGTTGTGCTTACATCGGCTATTTGTTTTCTTATCGCTCGATTGGCAAATAGGAGCATAAGTCAGCCTATCCTGCGAGCGGTCGGGCTGGGACTGCTGACCACGGCGGCTTCGGCAAGCTTCTACTTTTTGCGGCCCCATCAAGTCTATCTTTTTCCCATGGGCTCTGGGGGCGTGCTGGGCATAGCGACAATTACGTTCTTAGAGAGCCATTTTGCGACGCTTGGTACCGTCATCTTACTGGCAGCGACTTGGCTTGTAGGTCTTGTGCTCCTGGCGGACAGCGTGGTCTTGGGGGTGGTTGGCTTGGTTGGTCTCGTGGTCAGAAAGATACTCTACACGATTGTCCCGGCCTGGGCCGCGGCCAAACAACATTCCGAAGCGTTGAACACGATATGGCAGAAACTAAGCGCCAAGCAGAAAGCGCAGACCGCCGGCGCTGGGTCGTCGAGCGGTGAAGCTGCCAAGCGGGTCGGCGGCATAACCGTGAAGGGCCCGCCCACCGAAGCGGCGAAACGGGCCGAAACGCCATCGGTTAGCCGTCCCACACCCCAGCCGGCTAATGCCGCTTATACACAGCCCACTTACGATGATTACACTTTGCCTCCCTTGGAGCTATTGGCTGAGCCGGAGTACAGTTTTGCGGCGGTGCAGGAGAAGGTGATCAAGGCAAAAGCAAGTGCGCTGGAGAATCTGCTTAACGAGTTCAGCATCAAGGCCCGGGTAGTAGCGGCCGACACCGGGCCGGTGGTGACTATGTTTGAGCTGGAGCTGGCCGCCGGCGTCAAAGTCAGTCAGATCAGCACGCTGGCAAATGATATGGCTCGTGCGTTGGGTGCCGGTGCGGTCCGCGTGGTGGCTCCTTTGCCGGGAAAGCACACGATCGGTATTGAGGTGCCGAACAGCGAAAAAGAGAAGGTCCGCATGAGAAGTATGCTGGAGCTGGCGGGCAGCCGGCCGCAGCGGATGGAAATACCGCTTTTTCTGGGGAAAGATTCATCGGCTGAAGCCCTCGTTTCGGACCTAACCAGCATGCCGCATTTGCTCATCGCGGGCACGACCGGCTCCGGCAAGAGCGTGTGCATTAACAGCATTATTGCCGGCATCCTTCTTACCAAACGGCCGGATGAGGTGAAGCTGATCTTGATCGATCCCAAGATGGTGGAGATGACCGCATTCAACACCGTTCCGCACCTTATGTGCCCGATTGTGACCGAGACCCAGATGGCGGTGCAGATATTGGAGTGGGCCACGGTCAAGATGGATGAGCGTTACGCTCTGTTGGCCGAGGCTAGAGTCAAGAATGTGGCCGAATACAACAAGCTCGGTGATGAAGAGATCAGAAACCGCTTCCACCCGAGCACTTCTGAGGAAGAAACTAAGATTCCCAAGCAACTCCCGTACATCGTGATCGTCATCGATGAGCTTGCGGATTTGATGATGACCTCGCCGAAGGAGATCGAGGCGTACATCGTCCGGCTGGCGCAAAAAAGTAGAGCGGTGGGCATTCATATTGTTCTGGCAACGCAGCGGCCGCAGGCGACGGTTGTCACCGGCCTCATCAAGTCGAACATGCCCACACGGGTCGGTTTCCGCGTGGCGGCGAGGATGGACAGCCGAATCATTCTGGACCAGAACGGCGCCGAGACGCTGTTGGGCGAGGGAGATATGCTGTTTCTCAAACCCGGCACAAGCGATCTGGTGCGGGCCCAGGGAACCTTCGTCGATGAGGCCGAGATTAAGCGAATCGTCAGGCATCTCAAGCAGTTCGGCGAGCCGAAGTTCCATCCGGAACTGACCCAATTAAAGAAGCTCGACGCCTCGGAGATGAGTAAGGATGAGCTGTTCGATGAGGCGGTTCGCGTTGTCCTGGAAACGCAGCGGGGCAGTGTGTCCCTCCTTCAGCGCAGGCTCAATATCGGTTATGCTCGCGCTTCGCGGATTATCGAGATGATGGCCGGTGCGGGTATACTGGGCGAATACAAAGGAAGCCAGGCCCGAGAGGTAATGATGACAGCGGAGGAATACGAGCGGATTCGCGAGCAGATGCAAGCCGAGGCCGAGCAGGAACCGCCCCCGGATGATTCCTCCGAGCCGGCCTACGTGAGCGAAGGCCAGCAGGGCTATATCTCCACCGACAGCGAGGATGAGTAGACTACCCGGCCATAGATACCGAGGCGGGATTAGTCGTAGCTGTGCCCGTCATTAGGGCCATGGATAATTCTTGGCGGTTTTCATGTCAACGAAGACAAAAATAATCACCGTGAGTTTCTCGCCCGCTTGGGATATCACTTGCCGTGGGCGGAATCTGGATTGGGGGTCACACGAATACATAGACCAGCAGACGATTCGGCCGGCCGGAAAAGCGCTCAATGTCTCCAAGGCCCTCGCATGGATGGGCCAGCGGAGTACGGCAACAGGCCTGTGGGCAGCACAAGACTACCGGCAGATGCAGAAAGCCGTACACAGCGCGTGGCCCTTGATTGGAGTCAAGATGACCGCCGCTGCCGGTCATACCAGGCAAAATGTGACGGTGGTGGATACGGCAAATGACAGGGATATGCATTTGCGAAATAAGAGTACCCTGGCTACGCGCTCATCGCTTCGAAGATTGAAAGCGGACCTGCAGCCGAGGCTCGACAAGAATAGCCTTTGCGTCTTCGCCGGAGCTATGCCCGACGGCGAACTGCTGGGCGACGTCGTGGGTCTGGTAAAAGGCTGCGAGCACGGGGGCGCAAAAATTTTGGTGGACACATCCGGCCCGGCTTTGCGAGAGCTTGTTGCTACGGGCTGTGTCTGGCTGATAAAGCCGAATGTCAACGAGCTGCGCGAATTGCTCGGTGAGCAGATTGCAGATAATCCTGCCGGTTTGGCCGGGGCGGCGCGGGAGCTTTTGGACAAAGTCGAAATTGTCTTAGTGAGTCGCGGCAAGAAAGGTGCGTTGCTCGTCACCGCCCATGGTGCCTGGCGAGGACAATGCCGTGGGCGGCGGAGGATTGCATCGACCGTTGGTTGCGGCGATTACCTATTGGCCGGATTTCTAAGGGCGTTGAAGGAAGGAACGAGACCTGACCTGGCTCTGGCCACCGGCTTGAAAGCCGCCACCGCACGGGCCTGGGGCTGGCACGAGGCAACGAGCTGGTCTGCGGCGCGAAGGCGAACAAAAGTGGAACTCAGCCGGGTTTCATGACTTGACGGTCGTTTCTTTTGCGCCGAATTGTCTGCATTGCTTGAGCGTCTTCTTGACCTGCCAACGGACAAAATGTGGTGCCCCGCACACCAGATAAATGCCCAGTGCAGCCATGACCAACCAGCTCAGGAGGCTCTCTGTACTTAGGACTCTCCGGGTGAATGTAGTGTGTCCATGGATCTGGCTCCTGTACATCAGGTAAGTGGCGAGAATGCGTGTAGTGTTCCAAATGACAAGGTTAAGGCTGTACAGTCCTGCGGCTATGCAAACAAGGCGGAGAGCTGCGGGCAACCACAGTATGTGTGAGTCCGGCTGGGCGAGTTCACCGGCCCCGACAATCCTCTTGGCTAACTGCTCGCGGCGGTAGAGGAATACGTATAGCAGCGCCGCCAGGCACAGGCCAAGAAAAGCCGTCCAGAACAAAGCCAGCGGTAAGGATAAATCCGAAGGCTGCGTGATCGCCACCCATAAGAGCGTAGGAATCGTTGAAAGCAGGCGTATCGCGAAGAATATTCCTATACCGGACAGCATAATCTTTGCGAGTGTGTGCATCCTGTTCATTTCTCATCCTTTCTAATTCGTAGCGCCAGGATCCGCAATTTCTGTCTTTTTTGTTGCGGCCTCCGTACGCGAACTATGCCTCATCTGCCAGCGCAAGAAATAGGGCGCGCCGCAGAGCAGGTATATAGCTAATATCGCTTTGAGGAATTCGTATATGGTTCTGTACCACTGCGCGTACGATAACCTGAGAATATCCGGGACGGTCTTTGAGACTATTATGTCGCTGACCGCCGGACGAATGAGGAAAAACAGCTTCGCTGTTCTTATCAGAATCGGAACGGACCTCGGCAGTAGCATCAGCCCGGCAAAGACCAGTCCCACACGAAGTGATTTGACCAGCCAGTCTGTTTGATCGCGGGGCACAAATTGTTCTGCTGTACCGGCCATTTTTCGGGAGAGCTGGTTGTTTCCGAAGACCATGAAATAGCCCACAAATGCTACACCGAGTATGAAGGCTAAGAAAAACAGGGCCTCGGACAAGACGGATATTTCCTGGGTTGCAAAGAGATATTGCCCCGGATAATTGCCGCACAGGGCCACAATAGCGTGAATGCCCAACACCGTAAGGATAGTTTTGGCCACTACTTGCATCTTCGTCATTTTCGCTTTTCTCCGCCGGCGAAACGCTACTATTATTGTACCCGTTCGTTATGTAGTTTTCAAGGGCGGAGTCGGTATAGTGGGCTGAAATCGTACGCGGGCTTGCTGACCGGTAGCTGTGTAGACGCCGTTTTTTGTGAAAAAGAAGTTGACCGAGCCAAGAGCATCAGGTATAGTTCCGCCGTTAGAATATATAGCTCTGTCGCACGGGGCCGAAGAATCTTGAGTGCAAAGTTCTGAGTTTGGGTTCAAGAAAAGCAAAGCTGACAACTAACGACTCATAACTCAAAACTGCTCTGGGGTCAGCAGTATCACGGCATGGTTGACTCAAGCCTCCGATAGAGCCCAGCCGGACCGACACAAGTTGGTCTCCGTGACAAATGGAAAGTGAAAGCTGAAAGCGCAAAGTTGCCCGGGATCGTGACTTTTTGCCTTATCGCTTTGAGTCTTGAGCATCTTGTTACCCGGTAGTGTAATGGTAACACATGGGGTTTTGGTCCCCACGATCCAGGTTCGAATCCTGGCCGGGTAGGTGTGGAAGCGTAAAAATGCAGAGTTGAATCTGGAAATTGAAGAAGGCAAAATGGCACAGAGAGTAGCGATAATATTGGCAGCAGGCGTCAGCAGCAGGATGAACACAGAGCTTCCCAAGGTTCTGCACGAAGTGTGCGGTCGCCCGATGCTGGCCTACGTCCTGGATGCCTGCCGCGGCGTCGGCGTCGAAAAGATGTACGTGGTGGTCGGTTTTGGTGCCGAGCAAGTTCAAGAGCGGTTTGATGGTGCCGAAGACATCGTATGGATTGTGCAAGCCGAACAAAGAGGCACCGCCCATGCAGTTCTCTGCTGTCGAGAGCACTTGAAGGATTTCCGGGGCGAGACGCTGATCTTATGCGGTGATGGGCCGCTCCTCAGGGCTGAAATCCTCAGCACGCTTATCGGCAAGCACGAGATGGAGCGGGCGGCGGCGACGCTGGCGACCGCCGTGCTGGAGGATCCGACCGGCTATGGGCGAATCATCCGCGATAGATATGGAAACATCCAGGGCATCGTCGAGGATGCCAATTGCGATCGAGAGCAGTTGACCATCACAGAGGTCAACCCGAGCTACTATTTGTTTGACAATGAAATTCTGTTTGACGCCGTGGACGAGGTTCAACCGGATGAGGTTAAACATGAGTACTACTTAACCGATGCGGTCTCGCGTATCATCGCTACCGGTCACAAAGTCGTGGCGGTAACGGCGGTCCGACCCGAAGAGGCCATGGGGGTCAACAGTAGAGCGCAGCTCAGCGTGGCCAGCAAGATTTTGCAGCAGCGGATTCAACAAGAGCTGATGGATAACGGCGTGACCATTGTCGACCCTGACAACACGTGGATCGACGCCAGAGCCCAGATCGGGCGGGACACCGTAATTGAGCCGTTTACGTACATTCACGGCGAGGTAGAAATCGGCAAGGCCTGCCGTATCGGGCCCTTTGCCTACCTGCGGAGCGGAACCACGCTGAAGGATGACGTGGTCCTGGGCGTCTTTACCGAGGTGAAGAATGCCACCTTTGCCGACGGTGTTCGCGCCCGGCACCACAGTTATATAGGGGACGCGACTGTGGGGCGGAATGTGAATGTTGGGGCCGGCTCCATCACCGCGAACTTTGACGGTCAGCGTGTTAACCGAACGCGAATAGGGGATGATTGCTACATCGGCTCCGGTGCCATCTTGATTGCACCCTTGGTATTGAAGGATGGCTCGCACGTCGGTGCGGGCATGGTAATCTCACAAGAAAGCGTGGATGAATTAGGGCGGAAGGAATAGGAATTATGTTTCTAAGTGACAGCTTGAAGGTCTTTTCCGGAAGTAGTAATCCGGGCTTGGCTGCGGCGGTGTGCAAGTACCTGGAGATTCCGGTAGGTGGAGCTCAGATAAGTAGGTTCCCGGACGGGGAGAAGTTCATCCGAGTGGAAGATGATGTTCGAGGCACGGATTGTTTCGTGGTGCAATCCACGTGTGACCCCGTTGACGAGAACCTGGTGGAGCTTCTGATTTACCTGGACTGCCTGCGAAGGGCCAGCGCCCGGCGGGTAACCGCGGTGATCCCTTACTTCGGGTATGCGCGCCAAGACCGGAAGGATGAAGGTCGTGTTCCTATCACCGCGAAATTGGTGGCGAACCTGATTACCACCGCCGGGGCCGATAGGGTCCTGGCCATAGACCTACATGCGCATCAGTTACAGGGCTTCTTCGATATTCCGGTTGATCATCTTACCGGCGAGTTGGTCCTGAGCAAATACTTCAAGGGCAAGAAGATTCCCAGCTTGACCGTGGTTTCTCCGGATGTCGGCAACATCAAGCTGGCGGCGAGATACGCCTCGCATTTGAACGGCGACCTGGCCATCGTGCACAAGAGGCGGGTCAGCGGTAGAGAGGTGACCGCCGAGGAAATCATCGGCTCGGTAGAGGGCAAAAACGTGTTAATGTGTGACGATATCATCGCTACGGGCGGCACTATATGCAGTGCCGCGAACTTGGTCAGAAAGTTGGGAGCGGCAAAAATCTACGCTGGTGCCACGCATGGTGTTCTCGCCGGTGAGGCGCTGGGCAAGCTCGCTGAGTCGCCCATAGATGAGGTGGTGGTCACCGATACGATTCCGCTGAATGACAAGACCAAGGGTTCCAACGGCATCAAGGTTCTCAGCGTTGCCTCCATGCTGGGCGAAGCGATCAAGAGAATTCACAGGGATGAGTCCGTCAGTAGTCTGTTCAGTCAATTAGCCTAACCAGGCGCAGCAAGCTGCGTTGGGGGCCGAAAGTGAGGTTGTCGCTATGGCAGACATATTGAGTCTGGATGCAGAGACTCGGCAAGAAGTTGGTTCGAGGGCAGCGGCGAAGGTGCGCAAACATGGCCGGGTACCTGCAATCATATATGGCCACGAGCAGGAGCCGACCCCGATTTCCTTGGATTATCATGATTTTGTAGAAGGACTGCATCACGGACGCAGGCTGCTGGAAATAAGACTCGGAAAGAGGGGACAAAAGGTGTTCGTTAAGGACCTACAGTATGACCATCTTGGAAAAGACATCATTCACGCAGATCTGGTGCGGGTAGACGTGACGGAAAGAGTGACCGTGGAAGTGCCCATCGAGCTCAAGGGTACCGCCAAGGGCGCTGAAGAGGGTGGAATTATTGAAGAACACACAGATCATCTGGAAGTGGAGTGCAAGGTCACCGAGATCCCCGAATCCATCGTAGTCTCGGTCCGGGATATGGAGGTTGGTGACGTACTGCACGCTCGGGATATCGAACTGCCGCCGGGGGTTAAGCTGACAAGCGACCCGGAGATGCTGATGGTCACATGCAGCGTGGTAACCGCTAAGACCCCGGAGGAAGTGGAAGAGGAGGCGCCTGTTGCTCCCGAAGTCATAGGCGAAGAAGAGAAGGCCGCAGAGCAGGAGGAAACTCCAGAGCAAGAGTAAAAGCAGCGTCTTAGCCGGTGAGACGGTATGGTATGGTGGCGGATCAAAAAGCGCAAAGGCCGAACAGGGCACGAGGGGCAAAGAGAATCAAGATTGATTGTGGGCCTGGGGAATCCGGGGACCAGGTACGCCGGGACCCGACACAATATGGGCTTTGAGGTGGTAGATTTGCTGGCGGAAGCGTTAGGTGTGGACGTGACAAAGAAGAAATTCGGTGCTCGCTTCGGCGAGGCGCAATACGCGGGAAAACGGTTGATATTGCTGAAGCCTTGGCAGTTTATGAATCGCAGTGGACAAGCGGTCGCGACCGCGGTGGGTTTCTACAAACTGTTTCTGCGCGACTTGTTGGTCGTAGTTGACGATATGGCCCTTGTACCGGGTACGATTCGACTCCGAGCGCGAGGTTCTGCGGGCAGCCACAATGGGTTGGCCGATATTATACAGAAGCTCGGCACCGATGAATTCGCCCGCTGTCGAGTCGGTATTGGCGCCAGCGGCGACCGGGACGCTTACGATTATGTGCTGGATAGGCCCACCACAGGCGAGAAAATGCCGTTGGACGAGGCTGCTGCCAAGGCCCGGGAAGCGGTGCTTTGTTGGGCTGAATCAGGCATTGAAAAGGCAATGAATCAGTTCAATCGCGCGTATGAGGCAAAGGAGTGAGCAGTGCCCGATATTCGTGCAAGCGGTGTATAGCAGGTGAGCAACAGAAAATGGGAGGTACGCAAATTTGGCAACTGCAACGACAAAATTATATGAAGGCATGTTTCTTGTGGACTCGACCTTGGCGGGATCTGATTGGGATGGTGTTATTGCGACTATCGAGAACATCCTGCGCAGAAGCCAGGCGGAGATTCTCTCGCTAAAGAAGTGGGGCGAGAGACGGCTCGCCTACGAAATCGACCATAAAAGCAGGGGAACCTATATCCTCTGCTACTTTAACGCCGACGGCAACAGTATTCGTGAGATCGAAAGGGCGGTCAAACTCTCAGATCGTATCATGCGGGTCCTGATTCTAAAGGTGGAAAAGAACATGCTTCAGGAGCTGGAAGCTGATATCTATGGCACTGCAGAACAAAGGCAAGAGCAGAAGATTCCAGCCGAGACCGAAAAAGAGGTTCGGGCGGTGTCGCAACAGCCGAAAGCTGTGCAGCAACGCGAAGCCGAGACGGAGAAGATGCCGGACAAGATTGTAGACAGCGAAGAACAAGACACGCAGCCGGAACAGCGACGGGCTCCAAAGGCGGAAGCAGCGGGCGCGGACCGAGACTCGCAGCAACCGGAGACGGAAGAAGAGATTGAGCCGTAGTGTTGACAGTGGGGACTCTGGAATGGATCGTTACGCGGCACATAATGACTACAAACCGCAAATGGGTGTCAAAAAGGAGCTAAGTTATGGCTGGTTTCAATAAAATCCTGCTGCTGGGCAATCTGACCCGTGACCCACAGTTGTCCTATACGCCGAACCAGACGGCGGTTGTGGATTTTGGCCTGGCCACCAACCGACGGTGGACTGGACAGGATGGCACACAACGGCAAGAGACCTGCTTTGTGGACTGTCGGGCGTTCGGCAGACAGGCCGAAAACATCAACAAGTATCTAAGCAAAGGCAGGCTGGTTCTTGTCGAGGGAAGGTTGAGCTTCGAAAGCTGGACCGCACAAGATGGGACGAGACGCAGCAGGCACAGAATCACCGTAGAGAACTTCCAGTTCCTGCCCGCTGGCGCGGACACCAGCGCGGACCAGACGGATACAAGGCCGGAAGAACAGTCCGACGTGCAGCAGCAAATAGGGGCCGACGATATACCGTTTTAGTACCCTGTGCTGTGCAGATCGCAGACAAGATGAGAAACCGTACTCGTGGAGTGGTATATGGCAGCGAGAAAAGCGATTCGAAAACCGGGTTTTCCCGGTGCTCGTGACACAACGCAGTGCCGCTTCTGCAGAAGCGGCGTGAAGTATGTTGATTACAAGGACGTTGATACACTGGGTAAGCTGCTGACCAGTCGAGGCAAAATATATTCCCGCAAGCGCAGCGGAAATTGCTCCGGTTGTCAGCGAAAGGCCAAAAGGGCAATCAAGCGCGCCAGGTATATGGCCTTATTGCCGTTCAGCACGTAGCATACGTGGTGCGTGAAGCGCGCAGCGGCGTTCGACGCAAAAGTAGCAGAATGTAATGTACGCTTCACAAGATACGAGGGATGGACTATGAAGGTTTTGCTTTGTGAGGATATTGGAAAACTCGGCTGGCTCGGTGATGTAGTGGAAGTCAACGAGGGATACGCCAGGAATTATTTGCTACCGCAAGGTCTGGCAAGAGTGGCTACCGAGGCTAATATCAAGGCTATCGCCAAGGAAAAAGCCAAGCGGACAGAGCAACGGCTCAAAGAGCGTGACCGACTTGAAAGGGCTGCGCAGGCCGTCGATGGGGCCGAAGCAGTTTTGGCGGTTAGAGCCAACGAACAGGGCGTTTTGTTCGGTTCGGTGACGCAGAGGCAGATCGCGGCAAATCTGCGGGAACAGGGCTTCGAAGTGGCCGACGACGTGGTGCAGTTGGCCGAGCATATCAAGCACGTCGGTACGCATACCGTGACACTCAGGTTCAGCACCGACTTGACCGCTGAGGTGAGCGTCACGGTCGTGCCTATGCCGGAGCACGAGGCCAAGGTTGAGGACAAGGAGGAAAGCCAATAGCACGGGTGGCTCGGAGAGGGTGCCTTCCCCGTCGACAATGACTCGATGTATCGGTTGGCTCCGGAAAGCGGCTCTTTTTAGCGCTGGTGTGTGAGTCTGCCCGACTGTAGAGTGTGGCGATAGGCTGCCGGGGGATTATGGATAACAAACACCGGACTATCAAAACCGCGTTATGACATGCAATAAGTACTTATGTGAGTTGGGGGAAAACCAACGGCCAGAGGCTGCAGCAAGGGCTCGGTCCTTGCATCGCCCAGCCACGTCCTGAGCTCTTCGTATATCAGTTTGCGTGAGAAGGCTCATGTCCATTAGTTTCGCGACGGCGCTCAAGTCAAGTCGAAAGGTCGAAGAGTTGGCTTGCAATGCCTGCGCATCGTCCCAGAACTGTGCCACAATCGGGTGCTAAACATAGGTGGGCCTTTTTGTGTTTGACAACTGTGAGCGGCAAACGTAGAATGCCTCGTTTAGTGAATTCTTACCGGGGAGAAGGACCTATGGCGGATAAGAACGGAGTCGGCACGGCACAACCAGCCACCGCTACTACGCTGGCCAGTCGAAGCATGCCCGAATCGCTGGCGGCGGAAGCAGCAGTGCTTGGATCCATGATCCAAGATCCGGCCTGTATCGGGCAAGTCGTCCAGACGCTATCAAGGCACGCTTTCTATCGCGTCGAGCATCAGATGATTTTTGATGCTTTGGTTGCTCTCTATGAAAAGAACCCAAGTGATGCTATCGACGGAGTGTTGCTTCGGGATGAATTGGAGAAGCGAAAGCAGATGGAAGTAGTGGGCGGGGTGGAGTATTTGGGCAAGGTGATTGAATCGGTGCCCTCCTCGGCTAACGTGACCTACTATGCCGATATCGTCAAGGATAAGATGCTGCTGCGGGAGATGATAGTCGCGGCCACCGAGATTCTGGATGAAGCGTACGATCAGAGCGGCGAGGCGGTTGAGAAGCTTGATGAAGCCGAGCGCAAGATCTTCGCCGTGACAGATAAGAGGATATCCGGCTCGGCCATGCCGTTGAAGGATCTGGTGACTCGCGCGTATGAGTTGATCGAGCAGCGCCATGGAAGTCATGTCACCGGTTTGCCGACGGGCTATTACCAGTTGGACGAGAAAACGTGCGGTCTGCAGAACGGAGAGATGATAGTGATCGCCGGCAGACCCAGCATGGGCAAGACAAGCTTAGCTTTGAACATCGCTGAGCATATCGCGGTGGTCGAGCAGGTCCCGCTTGCCGTCTTTTCTTTGGAGACCAGCAGGCAACAGTTGGCCGAACGGTTTCTGTGCAGCAATAGTCAGATCGATGCGCAGTCGGTCCGCAAGGGAATGCTCAGCACCGAGGATTACCAGAAATTGGTGGAATCCTGCGGGCAGTTATCTGAATCGCCGATATATATTGACGACACTTCGGCTTTGACACCACTCGAGCTGCGAGCCAAGGCGCGTCGGCTCAAAAGTCTGCACGATGTGCGGTGTGTTATCGTGGACTACCTGCAACTGATGCATTCAGGTTTGAGTAGGATCGAGTCGCGGCAGCAGGAGATCGCCCTCATTTCCAGATATATCAAGGCGCTTGCCCGAGAGCTGAATATTCCGGTTGTGGTCCTGAGCCAGTTGAATCGTGCTCCTGAGGGCAGAGAAGGGCACCGGCCGCGAATGAGCGATTTGCGGGAGAGCGGCAGCATCGAGCAAGATGCGGATGTGGTGATGTTGCTGCACCGAGAAGATTATTATCATCGTACTGACTCGGATTATCAGACTACTAACAAAGCCGACCTGATCATCGCCAAGCAGCGCAACGGTCCCACCGGAAGTGTAGAGCTTGTATTCAGGGACAGATTCACGCGGTTTGAGAATGCGTCGCAGGTGGACCGAGAGACCGTGCCGTTTTGATGGGGCTTGGGGCCAACCGCTAATCGCCTCGCGAACGGCGTATCGCCTTTATTTTGTTGGGTTTTGCCGAGAGTGATTAGCGAGTTGCAATTGACGGTTTGTGTTCTGTGAGAACCGTAATGCCGGATGTGATAGCTATTGCTTGTATGTCGATCGTGCACTTTAGTTCGATGTTGTCTTTCGCAGATGCAGCGACGGCGTCATCCGGTAGCGCATCGGAACGGCCAGGCTCAAAGAATAACGCGCAACCCGTGGCGTCCTCCGTTGATGAGAGCCGGACCCAGACCATCAAGTCCATAGTCTTTGTTGGAAACAAGAAGTATAAAGACAGCGTGTTACGTCAGCGAATAGACCTGAGAAAGGGGGACTATCTGGATCCTGTGCTGGCAGAAGCGGGACGCAGGACCATCGAAGAAATCTACAAAAAGATCGGATACACCTTTGCAGAGGTGCACCTGGATTGGGAAAAGCTAAAGCAGGGCGAAGTGGAGTATACCATTGATGAGGGCCCGCGCGTTCAGATCGCTGCAGTGACGTTTGGCGGCAACAAAGCCATCCGCACGGGGATACTGGAGAACGTTGTTAAGCTGCAGAAGAAGAAATGGTTCTATTGGCCTTTTTACTATACTGAGCAGGCCGTACAGCAGGACAAAGAACGACTGGAAAGGCTCTACTACACAAAAGGGTTCCTCGATTACAATATAACTGCGAAAACGGAATTTACCGAGGATAGAACCAGGGTCCGCGTCACTTTTGTCATTGAGGAAGGTCCTGCCTATCATGTTCATAGGATCATTTTCACAGGAAACGAGTATTTCGATGATGAGACGTTGCGTCGCCGTGTGGAAGTGATGCCGGGCCAGGTATATGTTCAGCGGGATCTTGCTGCAGACACCGCGCGACTGGTCAAGCTCTACCGACAGCGTGGTTTTATCGACGCTTCGGTAGATCAAGGGCCGCAGTTTGTCCCGGAGTTGGGTCCGGACCTGGTCAATGTGGAGTTTCGGATTACCGAGGGCGAACAATTTCGTATCGGACGAATCGACATAACGGGCAATGAAGTGACGCAGGACAGAACGGTTCGCCGTGTGTTGGATGAGTACGGCTTTATGCCGGGGCGGTTATACGATGCGGACATAGCACCAAAGCAGGGTGATGGGAAGCTGGAAAAATATGTTCGACGCATGGTGCTCGCCCAGGAGGTAATGATTCGACCGGTCACGCCCGAAAGTGGCGCGCCGGGGCAGAAGGACGTCAAGGTGGATATGACGGAGCAAGCAACAGGTGCGATTAATCCGGGTATCGGCGTGAGCAGCAACTACGGCGTCATTGGCCAGTTGATTTACAGACAGGAGAATTTCGATATCTCGGATCGACCTGAGAGCTTCAAGGAGTTTATGACGATGAAAGCGTTCCGCGGCGCCGGACAGAGCTTGAGAATTGCGCTGGAGCCGGGAACAGAGATGAGTGTGTATTCGGTTAATTTTAGTGACCCATACTGGCGGGACAGGCCTATCCGCTTCAATCTGTCAGGTTCCAGTTACGAACGATACAGAGAAAGTCACGATGAAGGCCGATTGCGGAGTTTTGTCGGATTTGAGAAGCGCCTTGAAAACAACTGGCGACGCAGTATCTCCTTTCGAGCCGAAAACGTGGACGTGCGGAGCATCGATTATGATGCGCCGAAGGCAATCCGGGATGTCGAGGGTGATAACGCCTTGGTGGGTGCGGAATTCGGCATCGGCAGAGATATGAGGGATGATTTCTATGATCCTACTTCCGGCTATGTTTTCAATACCAGTTACGAGCAGCTCACCGGCGAACAAACGTTTGGTATCTTGGGCGGGTCGTACGTCAAGTATGCGACCCTGTTTCGAGATGAGCTTGAGCGGGAAACGGTCTTGGCCGTCAAGTTACGTGCCGGGACTACAGTGGGGGATGCTCCACCGTTTGAGAAGTTCTACGGAGGGGGTACGACAACATATGGCATCCGAGGCTTTGAGTATCGCGGTATAAGTCCGCGGGGGTTACAGGTGTTTTCGCCGCACTTAGATCCTAATGGTCTTCCACTTCCGCAACGGATAGACCCGATAGGAAGTGACTGGATATTCTTGGCCAACACTGAGGTCACCGTGCCGTTGGTCGGCGAGAACTTTCACTGGCTGATTTTTGTTGACAGCGGCACGGTGGAGACCGGCCCCTACCGTCTGTCGGTGGGTACGGGGATACAAATAAAGATACCGTATCTTTTTGGGCCGGTGCCTATGCGGTTCGAGCTGGCCTTGCCGATCCGCAAGGATGACGATGATGAAACGCAAACCTTCAGTTTTTCAATGGGACGGCTTTTCTGAAACAAGGATACGCGAGGACGAATATGTAAAGGGGTATGTATTATGAAGACAAAGACGGCTATTGTTCTGAGTTGTTTGATAGGTGTGGTTGTCTGGTCCGGCGGCTATGAGTTCAGCCGCGCCCAGCCGAGTGCCAAGCAGCCTTCCGTGAAGATCGCCGTGGTCAACGTGCGAGAAGTCTTCCGCCGGTGCAAGAGAAATGCCCAGTACAGGCAGGAGGCGATGGCCGAGTACAGGCAGGCAATGACCGAGATCGAGAAGCTCTCCAAGGAGATCGAGGCCGAGGAAGCAGGGCTGAAAGCACTAAAGCCCGGCAGCGCCGACCATCTAAAACAGTATCGGGAAGTCTTGCACAAGAAGGCTGATCTGGAGGCCAAGCAGAAATACCTCCAGCAGCAGCGAGCACTGAAGGACCAGCGGCAAACGGAGCAGCTATACCAGGACGTGTTACGCATCACCGGGGAAATAGCCCAGAATAAGGAACTGGATATGGTCTTCGATAAACAGGAACCTGAATTTCCTGCTTCCAGCGGAGACGAGCTTATGTTGACTCTCAGTACGCATAAATTATTGTATAGTGGTGGGTGCCTGGATATCACTGATGAGGTGGTATCTCGGCTTGACGAGGCGGGGAAATAGAAATTGGTCATTGGGCGTGCTGCGTTGCGGGCGGATGCCGTCGGCGAGCGGCGCGCGTGTCAGAAGCGGAGTGAAGATGGCGTTGACGGTTGCACAGTTGGCGGATCATCTCGGAGCCGAGCTTGTTGGTCGGCCGGATGAGGTTGAAAGGCAGATACTGGCGGTGGGCCCTGTAGAAACAGCCCGCGAGAGTGATGTCACATTTGTCCACAAGGAAAGATACATGGGTGCGCTGAAGAACTCGCGGGCGGCGGCAGTAATTATTGGCAGACATGTGAAAGGACTGGCCAAGCCGCAGTTGGTTGTCAGGGATGTAGATGCCTCGCTGATAGAGGCTCTGAAGGTATTTGCGCCTAAACTAAAGGCGCCGGCGGAGGGGATCGATCCCAGTGCGAAAATCGGCCAAGGTGTGCGAATAGATAAAGGTACGGCCATTGGAGCCAACGTGACTATCGAAGATGGAGCGGAAATCGGCCGGAACACAGTGATTGGTAGCGGCTGCAAGATCGGCCAAAATGTCAAGTTGGGCAATAACTGCCGTTTGGATAGCAACGTTGTCATTTATCACAATTGTCGATTGGGAGATAATGTTATTATTCAGGCCAACAGCACGATAGGTTCTATAGGTTTCGGTTATGCCCTCGTTGGTGGCTCTCACCAGCTAATCCCGCACAACGGCGCGGTGGTGATTGAAGATTTCGTGGAGATAGGAGCCAATTGCTGCGTTGACAGAGCGAAATTCGGAAATACCATAATTGGAGCAGGTACGAAGATAGATAATTTGGTGCAGATCGCTCATAATGTGATCATCGGCAAGTGTTGCCTCATCGCTGGCCAGACGGGAATCGCCGGTAGTAGCAAGCTCGGTGATGGTGTTGTGCTGGGAGGACAGGTCGGCGTGGCGGATAACATCGAGATAGGAGACGGAACGGTGGTTGCCGGTCGATCCGGCATTTTGCAGAGCACGCTGCCGGGGCAGCGATTATCAGGTCTGCCTGCGGTTGACAGCAAAGAGGCGTTACGGATAGCGGTCTTGATCAAGCACTTCCCGAAATTGGCTGAGCAACTGAAGCAACTGGCGAAGAAGGTGAAAGAACTTGAAGCTGCAAAAGACCCTAAAAGGTGAGGGTAAGGTTACGGGTAAAGGCCTGTTCGGGGGACAGGAGTCTCGGGTCGTTTTTCGCCCTGCTCCTGCGGATACCGGGGTGGTCTTTGTTCGCACCGATATCCCGGAAGCGGTGCGGATTGCTGCGATTGCACCGAACCTGGCCCAGCGCAGTCGCCGCACCACGTTGAAAAAGGGATCGGTAAGTATAGAGACCATCGAGCATTGCCTGGCACCTATCAATGCTCTGGAGATTGACAATGTAACGGTGGAGGTTCATGGCCCGGAGCTGCCGGCGCCGGATTGTAGCAGCGCCACATATTTCAAAACACTCAAGCGCATCGGTGTCGTGGAGCAGCAAGTCGGCCGAAAGGAGTTTGTTATTCGTGAGCCTATAAGTGTCACGGCTGGCGACGCATCAATATATGCTCTGCCTTATGCGGATGACGGCTTGAGTATTACGTACGACCTGGACTATGGCGGCCATACCGGTATCGGCAGGCAGGTTTACAGTTGCCGACTTGCCCCGGATATCTTCGAGAAGAACTTGGCGCCCGCGCGCACGTTCTTGTTGGAAGCCGAGGCGAGGCAGTTTCAGGCACGCGGGATGGGTACGCATGTCGGTCCTCGTGACCTCTTGGTAATCGATTCGGACGGCCCCATCAAGAACAGTTATCGCTTTCCCAATGAGTGTGTCCGGCATAAAATCGTCGATCTCATAGGCGATCTTACGCTGGTGGGAAGAGCGCTTCGGGGCCGAATCGTCGCTTATAAAAGTGGACATGCGCTGAATCAGCAGTTGGTCAGAAAACTGTACGAGGCGGCGCAACAGCAGGAGCGAATCGCCAAATTCGGCACCGACGCCGTGCTGGATATTCGCAGAATCCAAAAGATTCTGCCGCACCGCTATCCGTTTCTGCTGGTGGACAAAATCATTGAGGTGGAAGGCGACAGCCGGATCAAAGGCGTCAAGAACGTCAGCTTTAACGAGCAGTTTTTCCAGGGTCACTTTCCGGGGACACCTATTATGCCCGGCGTCCTTATCGTCGAGGCGATGGCCCAGGTATCGGGCTTGCTCTTCGCGCAGAGACTGGAGCACACAGGGAAGCTGGCAGTGCTGCTGAGTATGGACGGAGTGAAGTTGCGAAAGGCGGTCGTCCCCGGTGACCAGCTTATTCTTACCGCTGAGACCGTCAGGCTGCGGAGAAGGACCGCCCAGTGTCTGTGCAAGGCGATGGTAGGTGACGTCACCGTGGCAGAGGCGCAAATAAAGTTTATGCTCATGGATGACGAGAGGGTATAGAATGCAACTGCTGGCTCGTAGCTTCGGCATAGAATCGCAGGTTGTCAGTGCCGAAGATGGGAGGTGAAAATGGCGTGCGTGCACCCCAGCGCAGTTGTTGCCAAAGGTGCAGAGTTGGCTGACGACGTTACTGTTGGACCCAATTGCGTCATCGGCGACCGGGTGAAGATCGGTGCAAATACAGTTCTTGACGCCAACGTAGTGGTCACCGGTGGCGTCACCATAGGAAGCGACAATCACTTCTTCGCTAATTGCACTATTGGATGTCGACCGCAGGTATTGGGACTCAAGGGCGGCGCCAAGATCGGTGTACTTGCTATAGGAAACAATAATATCATGCGCGAGCAAGTGACCATCCATCCGAGCATGTATCCTGACAAGAGCACGGAAATCGGCAACAATAACCTTTTGATGATCGGGGTGCACATCGGGCATGACTGCCTGCTGGAGGACGACATTGTCATCAGCAACTATTCCCAGATAAGCGGGCATTGCAAAATCGAGACCGGTGTTTGGCTCAGCGGGATGGTTTTGTTGCATCAATTTGTCACCGTCGGCAAGTGGTGTTACGCGGCCGGACTTGCCGGCATAAATCGAGATGTCCCGCCCTTCTTGACGGTCAGCGGTCACTATCCGCCGCGAGTTCGAGGTGTCAATAAGCGGGGACTGATACGGGCTGGCCTAAGCGAACAACAGCAGCAGAAAATATGCGACGCGTACAAGAAACTGTATCGCCAAGGTGGCACATTGCTGGAGAACGCAAGAGCTCTGGCACAAGAAGATGGTCTTGACGAAAATGTTCGAGCTATGATCGATACGTTAATGAAAAGCAGCCAGCACCGCTTTGGAAGATATCTCGAGACGTTCAGACACTGAGTACGCGCCTCTTGTAAAGCGCAAAGTGGCGGGCGAGATACAAGATGCAGAATACCAAAATCCGGACCGCAGTGGTGGGGGCGGGCAAGATGGGGACCATACACGCAAAGGTCTATCATCAATTGCCCCAAAGCGATCTGGTCGCGGTGATTGACGTTGATTTGGCCAAAGCGCAGCGATTGGCGGATGAGTATCAGTGTCTTGCGTTCACCCGTTGCGAGGATATTGCCGATAAAGTCGATGCGGTTACAGTAGCCGCGCCCACTGTGCACCATGCCGAACTGGCCAGAGTCTTTATCAAGAATCGTATTCCGGTCCTCATTGAAAAGCCCTTGGCTGCTAACGTCAGAGAGGGCAGAAAGATTGTATCCTTGGCCAAACACTATGATACGGTCGTAGCCGTGGGCCACTCCGAGCGATGCAATCCGGTTGTGCAAGCAATGAAGCGGCTGGACATCGAGCCGAAGTTCATCGAAGCCAACCGCATCAGCCCATATCCCTTTCGGTCCACCGACATTGGGGTTGTGCTTGACGTGATGATCCACGACATAGACATCATCCTGTCTTTGGCTGCCAGCAAGGTAAAGAAGGTGGATGCCGTCGGCGTTAGTGTGGTGGACGATATGGAGGACATCTGCAATGCCAGGATTGTCTTTGCCAACGGCTGCATCGCGAATATCACGGCCTCGCGGTTGGCCCTGAAGACCGAGCGCAAGGTCAGAGTGTTCAGCCGACAGGCCTATCTGAGTGTGGATTATCTCAAACAAAGCGGCATCCTTATCAAGGCCGATCCCAATACGAACGTCGTTGACTGGATAAAGCAGCACCGGGCCTTGGGGGACTTCAATTGGGCGACTGTAAATTGGCCGGACTTGTTGCACATCGAAGAACTGGTCATAGACGACAAGGAACCCGTTCGTCTGCAGCAGGAGGCTTTCTTGCGCAGTTGTACAGACAAGAGTCTCAGACCCGAAGTCAGCGCCGAAGAAGGTCTCGCCGCGTTAGAGTGTGCGGAGAAGATTCTGGCTGCTGTCAGAAAACACAAATGGGAGTAATCCATCCGTCCTTCGTGGCAAATCGTTTTTCTTGTTTGCGGTTCGTTCATGCATTTTGTTCTTCGCAGCAGTATCCCGGCAGCGCCGAGGGCATTAGACTTTCCCTTTCATTTTGCTGACGTGCTGATGCGCCAGGCGAGTGGGCTCCGGCAGACGATATCTGGTGGTGCAGTTAAGAACCAGCTTGACGGCGTTCTCTAACGTGCACCTGTTTCCGACAGAGACGAAGACCGGCTTGACGTTGCTGCGGGTCCGCACCACCGCGCCGATGACCTCGTCCGTGCGTTTCTCATCTTTCAACAAACTGTAGGCCCCTTTTTCCGCCGACGGCTCCTCAAATGTCCCGGTTAGCCTGCTCTTCGCGCAGCCGATGGTTGGTTTGTTAAAGAAAAGCCCTAAATGCGCCGCCAGTCCCAATCGGCGGGGATG
>Ga0180433_10000941_pt1 | contig 49390 bp, 57 predicted proteins | sample SS_ome_8_FD_132980 | JGI IMG/M metagenome (GOLD analysis project Ga0180433, IMG submission 132980) | Hypersaline lake sediment archaeal communities from the Salton Sea, California, USA - SS_1_D_1 metaG | ecosystem: Environmental > Aquatic > Non-marine Saline and Alkaline > Hypersaline >...
ATTATGGTTGCCCGCCGCCGCAGGCGGCGGGCAATTTATCAGGTCAGGTTTCGTTTCTTTGACTGATGAATCAAATTAGGTAAAACGATAGAAAAAGTTTGAGGACGGGAAGAATCGGGAGCCAGTGAGGAATTGTCAAACATTCCGCCTCGCCCCTATGGGGCTCGGCGGCCAAATTGAACGGGATTTTCCAGCTGAAAGACAATTTTTGATTTTGTAAAATGTGGTTCGAGCCGATATTTTTCAAAAATGTTGTCATTTCTGCATAGTTTTCCGACTCCGTCAATTTTTTAGCTTGATTCAGCTTCAAAACAAACTCCCGGGCCGGTTCGAGCCAAGACAACCCCTTTTGTTCAAAATCTCTAATTTTCTCTTGCAACTCCACCTTTTTGGTCAGGAGTTTTTGTTTCCGGCTGGTGTATTCTTCCATAGAAATAGTTTCTGCCAAATATACATCAAGTAGTTTTTCGAGTTGCTTTTCAATTTCCGAAATTTCCTCTTTGAGATTTTGAACAGTGATTTTTGCTTGCTCTTTGGCTCGTAATTCATCTTTTTTTAATTCAGCCAAAACTTTTTCTGTGTCTTGGCTCGACAAAGAAACTTTTTGAAGAAAGTTTCTTATTTGGTCCAAAAGTATTTCCTCTCTTAGATATTTTTCTGGACAAGGCCCTTTCTTTTTAGTACAGCGGTAATAATTATGTCCTTTCTGTATTTCGGCAGTTATGGAAGCACCGCAAGAAGCACATCTCATTAGACCAACGAAGGGAAAGCGATGCCTTTTAACTTCTTGGACCCGGCCCCGCTGTTTCAGAGTTTCCTGAACCTTATTAAAAAGTTTCTTTGAAATTAAAGGTTTATGTTTTCCCTCAAAAATTTCCCCTTTGTATTTCATCAGGCCAATGTAAAAAATATTTTGTAGTATAGTAGGAATATTACCTACGGCGATATTTTTGCCGAGTTTGCCCTTTAGGCTGTATTCTTTACACCAATTTGCGAGAGAATGAAAAGTATAATCACCAGTAGCATAGAGCTCGAAAAGTTTTCTTACTTTTGGCGCTTTCTCTGAATCAACATCAATCATTTTAGTTTTTAGATTGTTGAGATAGCCAATTGGTGCCCAACCGGGCCAGACGCCATTTCTGATTTTTTGTCTTAATCCTCTTTTGGTATTCTCTCGCAAATTATCTACAAAATATTTTGACTGGCCAAAGGTAATATTTAACATAAACAAACCCTGTGGCGTTGGCTCAAACCAGAAAGTGGGAAATTTGAGGGATTTTATAATTCCTTTGTCTATCATGTGGATTATCCTTCCGCCATCAACCGAATTTCTGGCCAATCTATCCGGATGCCAAGATAAAACCCCTTCTGCTTTACCTTTCTCTATTTGTTTTAACATTTCGGCGAACTTCGTTCGCCCAGGTTCTTTGGCAGTTTTTGCCTCGCAGAACGAGGCGAAAATTTCAAGTTTTTCTTTGGCGGCAAATTCTTTCAGCTCAGCCAGCTGAGCTGAAATACTCAAAATCTGCCGGTCCTCATCCTCAGTAGATTTTCGGGCGTAAAGTATGTACCTCATAGGTTTGTATAATAGGTGAAAAATTTTCTTTTACATACAAAACCAAAAATTGTCTTTCAGCTGGAAAATCCCGTTCAATTTGGCCGCCGAGCCCCATAGGGGCGAGGCGGAATGTTTGACAATTCCTCACTGGCTCCGTATACTGAAATTAGTTCGAACGAATTTCGCCCCTCACTTCGCTCGGGGCGACCGCGAAGCCAAAAAATGAAACGACTTCGCCGCGTTCTTCAAAAACTGCCAAAGAGCCGGAAAATATCGGCTCGGTAAACCCCATTTTGTAAAAGAAAATTTTTCATAAATAATAATTAAAAAATATAAAATTATGAACAATCAAGCCTTTTCTAAAATTTGGATTCTCTTCATTGTGGTAATTTTTATTGTCGGAGGAATTTTTATTTGGCAGTTCCAACAGCCAGCAGAAGAAGAATCAGAACTTCCGGAGACAGAGAAACCCGAAGTTGAAATACAAGAAGGAAAAGTTAATGAAGCTCTGTCGATCTGCGCAAAAATTAAAGATGCTGAGAAGAAAAATATCTGTACCGGAATAGTGAACGGTGATCTAGAAACTTGCGAGAGTTTATCGGAAGGGAAAAGATTAAATTGTTATGTCTCATTGGGGCGGAGGACCGGGAATAGTTCCATTTGTGAAAGGTTTGGAAGCGAAGGATTGAAATACGAATGCCTAGCCAGGTTGACTGAAGATTATGATAAATGTGAGAAGTCAATACTTGAATCTTATTGCTATTACGATGTAGCAATTCTCAAAGGAGATTCATCTGGCTGTGAAAAGATAACGGATGAAGAACTCAATAATAAATGTCTTGCCTATTTGGAAAGAAACTCTAATTATTGTCAGAATATTTCTCAAGAGATCGGAAGTAGCAATTGCTATGTTCATGTCGCGATGCTCGGCAACGATTCTTCTGTTTGCCAAAAACCGATGAGATATAAAGATTTATGCCAATCTATGGTGGCAAGAAATATCTCCGGCCTGAATTGTGAAGCATACGGTGGTTATTGTGAATTTTTCGCGGGGTTTACCGGAGATGATTCAGTGTGTCAGAAAATGATCAGTGGGGATTATTGCTATCATGACGCGGCCATGGGATTGCTCGGAGTTTATCCTCCGGAGGTTCCTAGGGGATGGTAGATGTCGAAATTTTAAAAGGTCGATGTCTTTCTGTGAAATTTTATGAAACAATTTGAAGGTTTAATCCGAGTTATAAAAATCTTTGGTTGGTTGAGTATAATTGTGGGAGTTATGGCTCTTATCGCTTTGATTACGACTCCAACCGCAGAATTAAACCTGAGAAGCATTTCGACGGTAATTCTGGCTTTTTTAGGTGGTGTCCTTTATTTGGTTATTGCTAGCGGTTTAGCAAAAAGAAAAAAATGGGCCTGGTATCTTGGAGTCGTCGCTTTTATTTATAGCGCCATCCATAACTTCTTACTGGCGTCTTTAGTGAATATAGTTGCAGGAATTATTGTTCTTATATTCCTTGCCATATTATTCAAAGAAAGAAAAGCTATTTTTGAGCAACAGGATAAACTTAGCTAGACCTTCGATTGTGCGCCTTTCACCTTTAGGTTTTTAGAATAAATTTGCCGCCGAAGAAAAACTTGAAATTGTCAAAGAAAGCGGCGAAGTCGTTTCATTTTTTGGCTTCGCGGTCGCTCCGAGCGAAGCGAGGGGCGAAATTCGTTCGAACTAATTTCAGTATACGGAGCAGACCGAGACGGGTATGCCGTTAGGGCGACCGAGAGACATAAAAAACTGCCGGAAGGTAGTTTTTTAGATATTTGATGGTTAATTATTAGTAAACACGTCGGTTATTGACTTTTTCTTTGGTTTAATTAGTATATACTATTATGTTTAATAAGGAGGGGATAACCCTCTTTTTAATATATCTTGCACATTAAGTAATAAATAAAGGAAAGGAGAATCCAGTTATGTCAATGTCAAAAGCATTTGAGAAGCGCTTACTTGCAGTTTTACCAGGAATTGTTGAGTGTTTCGGTACACCTTGTCGTGTTTTTGATGAACAAGGAATGATCGATACGGGAGAGGACCTAAAGCTTAATTTCCAAGATCCTCTTTTTGGTTTCCAGGAATTCTTTGCTGTTAAGGCCTGGCCCAATTATCCGGCGATCGGCAGAATTATGCATCAAGTGCTGGGATTTGGTTTTGATTGCAGCTCTCCTTCAGAGCTGATGTCAATGCGTTGGGCTGGTGTGCCAGCAAGCCATCTTATGTTGACTTCCAATAATACTTCTGATGAGTTGCTCAGGCTAGCTTTGGCTGAAGGAGGTTGTATTCTCAATCTAGATGATATAACCATGATTGACAGAGTGTCAAAGTTCCCAGAATTAATTTGCTTCAGGTATAATCCGGGCAAGCGGCGTAGTGGAGGCGAATTCATCGGTAATCCCGTTGAGGCAAAATATGGTGTTCGTTACGATCAAATCGTTGAAGCATACAAAAGAGCAATAGATCGCGGCGCCAGGCTCTTTGGTCTCCACACGATGATTATTTCCAATGAGTTAAACTACCGCTATATGGTGGAGACAGTACGCATGTTGTTGGAAGTTATGGAAATGGTCTCCGATAAATTAAATATTCAATTCGAATTCTTCAATATCGGAGGCGGGATTGGTATCCCTTATCGACCCAAAGATAAACCATTTAATATAGCAGGTTTAGCAAGGGAAGCCAAGAAACTGCTATATCAATTCCAGCAAAAACACAACTATACCCCCCAGTTATTTATGGAATGCGGTCGATTGATGAGTGGTCCGCACGGAGTAAATATAGCTAGAGTGATCAACAGAATGAGTAAGTATCGTGAATATGTTGGTGTTGATACATGTACTATGGCAGCCAATCCGCGACCGGCCATTTACGAAACAGCTTATCATCATATCACTGTCTTTAATCCTGAAGGAAAAGCAAAAAAGGGGGAAGAAGAAGCGGTAGATGTGGTTGGGTCATTGTGTGAGAACAACGATAAGTTTGCCAGGCAAAGACTTCTGCCAAAAGTGGAGATCGGGGATATTATAGTTCAACACGACACCGGTGCTCATAGTCCCGGCATGTGTTCTAATTATAATGGTTGGCTGCGCATTCAAGAATTACTCTTGCGCCCTGATGGTTCTGTTGAACTTATCCGACGACCAGAAACAGTTAAGGACCTGTTTGCTACATTGAGCTTCGAACCGAAAGTTCTCCAATTAAGTAAATAAAAAAGGAGGCACAAAAATGAGAAAGTCATGGTTGCCAGAAGGTGGAACAAACTTATTCCAAGCCATCAAAGCCAAGTGCAGTGAAGCAGAAGCGAAAGGACAGACTATTTACCGGTTGTCAATTGGTCAGCCAACCGGACCAGCGCTACTAAGCGCCAGGTCAGCGGCCTCAGAAGCAGTGATGAGCGACAAAGAGTCAATGCATGAGTATCAAGATAACGGTTCTCCCGGTGTGCCAGATTTTGCCAAGCGTTTTGTCCAGGCCCACTTTGATTTTAGTCTTGCTGGAGAAAACGTTGACTATCTCCCTATCCCGGGGATTAAGCCAATGTTGGGCCTTATACCCTTAGCCTGTGGCGCTGCCGAAAGACCTCTTATGGTTGGCACTACCACAAAACCTGGTTATCCAACGCCAGCAGACTGGTGTCGCTATCTTGGTGTTAAGTACTATGCCTTACCGCTGAGCCCGAAAAACAAGTTCCGTTTTAAACCAGAGGATATTGAGATAGGCACAGATTTTTTGATGTTAAACTACCCGCATAATCCTTCTGGTCAAATCGCTACCAGAGATTGGTGGAGAAGGCTATGTAGACTCTGTGAAGACCACAACATCCGGATTTTTAACGACAACCCTTATTACATTCTCTCTCGTTATCCGGACAGCTGTGCATTGACCGAGGTAGCCACAGAATTTTTGGACCTTTCCTGGACAGAAGCTTTTTCTGCTTCCAAGGTTATTAATAACGGCACAGGTTGGAGGATCGGGGCAATTGTCGGCTCGCCCGATTTCATTAAAGACATAGCCACGATTAAAGGTAACTCTGACAGTGGTTTCGCTGCCCCAATGGCTGCTGGCGTTCTACACGCCATTGAGAACGACAAAAAAGGCGTTCTTGAGTGCCGGGAGAGATATGCTCGTCGTGCTAACATCCTGATAGACATTCTTACAAAATATGGCATGAAACTGGCAGTTACTCCTGGAGCAGGTTTTTTCACTCTTTGGAAAAGACCAAATCAGGCGTTCGGTGAAAAGATTAAAGACGCTGAAGCGTTTAACTTCTTAATGATCGAGCGCACTGGCATTGTCGGGGTTCATTTCGAACCATATATCAGATATGCTGTCACTGGTGACGTGGAGGGCATGGCCGGCGTGATAGAAGATGCCTTCTCAAAAGCAGAGGTGTCTTATTAGCTAGGAGGTGATTCAGAAATTTTTTAAGGATGAGTTAGTGATTTTCACTGCTCGTCCTTTTTATTTTTTATTACTATGAGACACCTCGACATACCCCTGAGTAGTGTCTCATTTGTCTCATTTTAGCTTTAAAAAGCCCTGACCGAGACGCGTGGCTGTACCACTCCCCAAACGACCCAAATCTCTTCTTAACTGGCAGGTTCAAGACCGACTTGGGGAGCAGAGTGGCAAAATCAGCCTCAGAAGGGCTGGTTTTTGCTTTATTTAAGCCATTTTTACTAGGTTCGAAAAAATCATTGGTGGCTTTGACAGAGCTTGCTAAAATCTCGAAAGCTAAGTTATATACTCCCCTTAATTTACCTTCATTTAAGGTGAGGTTCGAAAATACTAAGTTTAAGAGAGTTTTTTTCTGTTCTATAGGAGCTTTTCGAAAGATTTCTTTACCTTTTTGAGAAAGCTCTAAAATACCTATGCCAAGTTCGAAGTATTGATTTTGAGCATTACTGTGCTTTTTAATTGAGGCAACGACTTCATTTTTTTCTTGAGCATATTGTTTGAACTTCTGGTCGTAAAATTCAGGAGTTATCTTTTCATCTAATTTATCATCATAAAGCATATTTAATCTTCTTTGAATTTGCTTATAGCGGTTATTCAGTTCTACTAAAGACTTGCTGTGATATTCTGTTTCGTCTTGGTGACTTTCTTTAAGAGCTCTCTTGAGCCACTCAGCGAACTCCTCATTCTTAATAATAAATTGTTCGAAGTGGGGGAGTAATTGTTCTTCTATTTGCTCCTGTCTTACCCAGTTGCTCCTGTCTTACCCAGGCCTTCTGAGAACAGTTCCTGTAATGATTACAATGGCCGTACCAATGGCCCTTTTGGGTTTCCCAGGTAATCAATCCTCCGCATTCATCACACCTAATAAGGCCCTTTAATAAGGAAAAATGTTTTGTATATTTTGGAGTATTTTTTTGTTTGAGAATATTTTGAACCCCATCAAATAACTCTTTTGATATGAGTGGTTCTTGTTTACCCTGAGAGACCCCATTATTCCACCTAATACCGCCATAATAGAATGGGTCAGATAATAAATCAGCCAGTCTGCTTTTAACTAACCTATATCCGCCTTTAGTTCTTAATCCTTCTTCATACATGGTTTGCACCAATCTTTTCAGAGAATAATTACCAGTAGCATACAGTTCAAACATCTTTTTAACTAATGGTGCTTTTTCTTTGTCAATAATATGGATTTTATGTCCTTTCTCACCCGTTGTTTTATATCCTAGGGGTGGTTTAGTTGGCAGCCAACCTTGTTTTATCTTCTCTATTTGGCCCTTTTTTACCTCCTCTGAGAGGTTATCGATGTAATATTGGGCTACTGAGACCTTTATATTCCAAATAAACTTCTCATTGGATTTAGAGGCCTTATTGAGGACACAATTTTCCTTTACAAAATGGACTTCTCTTTTTGGGTCTGCGTTAATCCAATCATTAATATAGACAGCGTCTTTGAGATTTCTAGTTAAGCGGTCAACCTTTTCGCAGATAATGATATTAATATTATTTTTATCTATATAATCCAACATTTCCTTAAAAACATTTCTTTGATAGCGTCCACTGGCTGATTCAGAAATAGAAAATTTTTTGGCAATTCTAAAATCTTTCTTTTCAGCATATTCTGTGAGGAGTTTTTCTTGAGAGGGGAGTGAATAGCCAGTCTCTTCCTGCTCCCGTGAGCTTACTCTAGCGAATAAAATTGCTTGCATAGTTTTAATCAAAAAGGGATAGCCTGGACACAATCACCTTTCGGAGATTGAAGGCTACCCCTTTTTATCTCTGAAAGGATAATGATTGTGTCCGCATTTATTATAACAAATAACACTTAAATTATAAAGATTATATTTAACTATGTTTATTTTTTAAAGAAATCCTTTTATTTCTATCTTAAATTAGTCTCCCGAGCAGATTCTTTAAAATATAAGGATTTTACTTTAAAATATAATGAAATTTATTTATTTAAATTTCTAATCAATTTATTAAAATATTTTCGTGGGTTTTGAATATTTTCTTGAGGGATTTCTTTAAATATAGCCCATGCTCTTTCTATAAGGTGAAAGCCCCCATTTTTAGATTTTAGGCGACTTAAAATAAAGTTCATATCGGTTTCTCCTAAAGATTGGGCTATTTCCTTACATCGTTGTTCTTCATAAGTCTTAGGGTAAAAGGTATTTACAGACATTTTCTCATTAGAAGCAAAACGATTAGCCGATTCTTTTAAAAAATTTTCATCAACGATTTTATTATTATTTTTATTATCATTATCGTTATAGGAAGTTGTGATTTGGGAATTGAGGTTGTCCATAGAAAACCCCCTTATTAGCTCTTTTTTTGCCTCCCTAAAGTTGTGATAAGCGTTATTAAAGTTATTGTTTAGATTGGTATTCTTTTGTTCTTTGGATAGTGATTGGGTTGTGATGGATTGCTTGTTTTTCAAGTATTCTAAGGTTTGGATTCTGCCTCTGGCTAACGGGAAATTAAGGGGGTAAAGAGAAAAAGAGCCCCTTCTTCCCTTGTGGTCAAGAAAGGAAACATATTGTTTCTTGCGTAGTGACGAAATAATCTTTCTGATATTGTCGTAGCTGACTCTGTTCTGGAACTCCCTCTCAAGGGCTTTGTAGTCCGCGGTAAAGTAGCCATTTACCGGGTTTGTGTTAATCCATACCCAAACCAGGACGTCAAACTCGTTTTTGGTTAGCTTTCCATTGATGTAATCATCCCTAATTTTCCGAGGGAACATTACAAAATCTTTCATCAGTATTCTGGCTTCTGGTTGGAAAATTGCCATATAATTTATTCTAATTTTTAATACTAATTTTTAACGATTGCTATATAATCTTGACTTCAGTAATTTATGCTGAAGAAAAAGGGTCTGGGGTTCAACTAAGAGATTGCCCCGCCTAAAATCTTCAATGTTTTTATTAAGGGTAGGGGAGTTTTTGAAAATAAAAACAGCCCTGCTGGAATTATGACCTTTTTCAATGTCAACTAACTCCTCTTTTAGGGCTAAAAGGGTAACAGCAAGGTAATACTCTGATGTAACAAACTTATTTTCGTTTTTCATAAGCATTTTTATCTTTATTTTGTTGACCAAACTCTATCCAGCTGATTATGATTTCAGCTAGCCGGCTGCTTGCTTCTTCAACAAGTTCTCTGTTCTCGTTTTTCTTCTTTTTATCTTGCTCCTTAGGATTTTTCATATTTATATCTCCCTTATAGGACTAATGTGTCAAACATGCTGCGACATAAGTAAAAGCCCCTCAATTTTGAGGGGCGGTTTTGAGAATAAAGCTTTAGCTATCAGGTTATTTTATAGAAACAGCGTCCTTGCTTCTTAAGGGGTTGAGGGATTTTTCCTGCTTTTGTCCATCGTTGAAGTGTTCTTCTGCATATGCCGAGTTTTCCGCAAGCTTCTTCGGTTGAAAGATATCCAGTGGGAGCGTCCACTTTTTTAGGGCTATTCATCATCGCCTTGATTTCACTTAACCTGTTTAAGAATGGGGGCAAGTTTTCTATTTGGATTGCACGAAGCTGTCTTTCTCCTTGCGAGGTCTTGCGAGATATACGCTCAAAGGAAATGAGACCTTTTTTCTCCCAATTCCGTAATGTTTGTGAGGTAATGTAAAAGCTTTCAGCAATTTCGTCAATTAGCATGTATTCTCTCCCGTTATGAATAAGGTAAGGAGAATATGGCTTAACTTTCTTGTTTTTATAATACCCTGCATCTTGTTGGGTTTGGTTATCCCAAAACTTAGGACCCAAATCTTGCTCTGAAGAAGCATAAGTTTTATATTCATAATCCATATCCAGGTTTTCCATAGACAATAGAGACCTCCGGCGTTTATAATTTTCTTTTAACCTTTGTTGTAAGAGGTTAGCAAGTTTGCTGTGAACAAAGCCCGGAGCCCTGTTAATGGGTAAGCTCTTAGGGATTTCTACATGGGTAAACTCCGATAGCATTTCATTGGGAAGGATTCTTTTGTCTTCTCCTTCAATGTCTAGCGATATCTCTAATTTTCTGCTTAACTTCCTCCATTTAAGCCCTGCAATACATTTTGAATCGCCGAACTTCTTTATTCTCCACACCCGCACCCCGGGAGATTCCTTCAGGTTTTTCCCATAGCTTTTCACCTTATTAATGAGACTCAAAAGGGGCTGAATAGCTTCCTCAAGGTTTCTAAATTGTTTCTGCTCTTTTTGCGAAGCAGTGCCGTTTTCTATCTTTTGCTGAAGTTCGCCTATGCTTATTTGCCCCTTTTGCTTTTTCAAAACAGGCATATTCTCATACTTATTTTTATAATTTCATCTTTATTTTACCATTTTAGCTGGTTGTTTTTTAGCCCTAAAAATGATATTCTGAAAAAAGAGCTTGATTTATGAATAAAAAAAGACCTAAAATCGTATCATTATTTTCTGGTTGCGGAGGGTTAGATTTAGGTTTTAAGCAGGAAGATTTTGAAGTGGTTTGGGCGAACGACAACGACCATTGGGCTTGCCAGACTTTTGCGCGGAACTTCGGCAAACACATAACAGAATCCGACATCGCAGACGTAGATTTTGATAAAGTCCCTGATTGCGATTTAATTACAGGAGGATTTCCCTGCCAGGATTTTTCAATGATTTGGAAACGCGGAGGCATAGAAACAGATAGAGGTAATCTTTACAAACATTTCGTAAGAGCTGTCGCAAAAAAATTGCCTAAAGTTTTTGTTGCGGAGAATGTAAAAGGTCTCCTTACCGCAAACAAAGGAAAAGCTATTATTCAAATTGTTAAGGATTTTCAAAACATTGACCATTCCGGCTATAGAATCTATATCAATCTTTTTAATTTTGCGGAATACGGTGTCCCTCAAATAAGAGAAAGAGTGATAATTGTCGGAATAAGAAACGACATACCATTTGAGTTTAAGAAACCGGCTGCCTCGCATCGCGAAGGAAACTTTATTACGTCCGGAGAAGCGCTGAAAGGAGTTGAGAAAGCGCTTTATAACAACGAGCCCTTAAAGATAAAGGAAAAGACAAAAAAGATTCTTGAGCTGATTCCGGAAGGCGGAAACTTTTCAGATATTCCTAAAAACAGCCCCTATTATGTGAACGGAATGATCAGCCACGTTTACAGAAGATTAGACAGAAATAAACCCTCTACTACAATTATCGCAGGGGGCGGAGGAGGAACTTGGGGTTATCACTACAAAGAACCGCGTCCTTTGACTAACCGTGAAAGAGCCCGCTTATTCGGTTATCCCGACAATTTTATTTTTGAAGGAAGCATAACTGAAGTAAGAAGACAGATCGGCAATTCCGTCCCGCCACCGGCCGCGAGATTCATAGCAAAAGAATTGAAAAAGATTTTCAACGGCAATTACAAAAAATCTAAAGCAGAGGTATTAAAACCATTATCAGGAGATGCCTTGAGGTATATAAAAGACAAAACTCAGGCTGCCCTGATATAAAATTATGAGCAATAAAGCTACAGTCGCGCCTTTAACGAAGAAAAAAGGGAATTACCTGACCAGAGAGGAGGTTATAACAGAACTTGCCGAACAAGGTATTCCGCTTCCGCAAAAAGAAATAGATTTTCGGAGGAAAAGCGGAGAAATAAAAGGCAGAAAAATAGCGCCCGAGCTTAATTTCAGAAGGGTAAAGGGTTTCGGTTCTCGTCTTTTAATCGGAAAAGATGAAGTAGTCAATTATATCGCAAGATTGAAAAAACAGTCAGTTTTCTTCACATATAAAGATGTTAAAAGCGTTGTTGAAAGTTACGACGAAGTGATGCTTAAGCCGGCGCGTGCAGCTATGAGGGCGAACAGAAACTTCACTGGCAAGATTGAAGACGAAGTTAAGGGGAAGCTTGTGGAGTGGGGTTTAGCAAAATACGCTTATGAAAAATTAGGGTTGGAACTGGTAATTGACTTCGCGCTTATTACGGTTACTACAAGAAGACGAGACGAGGGAGATTTTGTAAAATGTCTTGTCGGAGGTAAAGAAAGAGAAATCCCTGATGGGTTCAAGTTGTCTGTTAAATCTACATCCGGGAATCTTTTGGCTGTGCCGGAAGTAGAGATAACTTGGGAAGGCGACTGGTTTGTCTTTGCCAAAACGCATATAGAAGATAAGTTTCTTTACGAGGCGATAAAAGCGGGGCTTGGAATCGTAGAATTAGATTTTGACAGAAACCTCGGCTGGTTTGAGATAAGGGGTTTTGTTTCAAAGAAAGACCTTACCGACAGCAGTAAAAGTTATAAGGGAATAAATCTGCCCCGTCCTTTTAATATGTCCAATGATTTCGGGAGGGATAATTATATAATGCTGCCTGTTCAGCTGAACCAAAACCCCGATGATTTTGTTGCGTTGTTAAGCAAAATTAAGAAAGAGATTTCTTGATATGTTAAAGAGTTATGGACAATTTGACCAAAAAACAGAGAAGTTTCAATATGTCCCGCATCAGAGCTTCGGATACGAAGTTAGAGCTGTTTGTAAGGAAAGAGTTAAGCAAAAAAGATTATAAATACAGGAAAAATGTTTCCCGCCTTCCCGGAAAACCAGATATAGCTTTTATAAATAGAAGATTGGCGATATTCTTAGATTCTTGTTTCTGGCACGGTTGTCGTTATCACTGCAGAATGCCTGCTACTAATGTGAAATACTGGAAAGAGAAAATTGCCAGCAATAAAAAGAGGGACAAAGAAATAAATCAAAAATACAAAAACATGGGCTGGAAGGTTTTGCGTTTTTGGGAACATCAAATAAAAAAAGACCCGCAGAAGATAATAAAGAAAATAGAAAAATCATTGCAGGTTTAAGCAATATGGGTGGCGGAACAATAGATATAAAATTGAGACCTCTAAAACTAGCTTTCCTAGTTGACCCCAACGAAAAGAAAGCTGTATTAGAGGCAATAAAAATAAGCACCTCTTTATGGGGCGGTGTTTATAATCCAATTATTCCTGTGTTCAGCAAGATTCCCAAAACCTGGATGAAAACGCATTTATTTTTCCGTTTTAACAGTAAAAAAATATTTGAAGGTTATATAGAAGCTTATGATCCAGATTTTATTGTTCCACTTGGCAGATGTAGGGATAAAAAGTTTGAGGTTGGGAATAGGAAAATAATTGCTGCGACAGAAATACTCTCAGAAATAAAAGAAGACGGAACACCAAAATATGGAGTCGGGGTTTTTGAGGTGCTAAATGACTTTATTAGTAAGGAATTAAAATATAAGCGGAGACGTCCATTGAACATATATCTTTTTTTATTACCAAGAGAATTGCGGATATTTTTCGCAAGTATTTTTGGTTTATTGCCTAATGATCTTCATAAAATTATTGAAAAACATTGGGCGACCGCATTAGAGGCAGAGAAGGAAAAAATTACTCCAAGTAACTACGCAACTTTTTTGATGGGAAACAAGCTATATATACGCAGACTTATGCAGCACGGAATTGAAAGAACGAGATACGGAGGAATCAGAGGTGGGGAATGTTTGTTTTATCTTAATGCAGCTAATATCTGGGACGTTATAGATTATTGGAACTTGAGAGCAATCGGTTGGACTGTTCTTCCTATAGCAAAACAATCTGCGGGCTCAGACGCCACAAAAAAGATGGCGATAGATTTTATAAAGGAACACTCTGGTCAAAGTAGATATAATAAAGATATTTATATACATTGCACAGTCTTAAAAGCTCGTTCAGTAAAAGACGATGAGGTTAAGCAATTTATTGATTCTTTAGATATTCCAAAAGATGAAAGTGCACGGGGTTCTAGAGTAGTTTTTCAACATTGGTATCCAAGAATATGGGACGAATGGGCAAGAGACAAAGACGGTGTTGACGTTTGCGAGTTAGAGGCAAAAGCAACAAGTAAAGATTTTACTGATTGTAAAAACGATTTATTTTTTAAGACCCTAGACCCAGATCAGATTTTTCGGTTTGGTGGGCACGGAACACCTAGATTTGCAAATGAAATAAACATTAGAAATTATTGCAATGATGATATATATGCCGAAGTAATACCGGAAGCTGGCAAAAAATTAACCAGAACACTCGGTGGGTTCAGTCTTAATGATTGGAAGTTTTCAAAAAGAGAAGCTGTTTATTTTCCTCAACACACAAATTGGTCTGTGCATATGCCTGTACCAAAAGCAGAGGATGTTTTCAAAAGCTGGATAGAGGATAAAGGCAAAGATATTTGGCTTTCTCAATCTGGTAAGATTGCGAAGCAGATGGCAAAGCGTATGGGAGGCAGGTATGGAATTAACTTACTCGTCAATAACGAGCTTATACAACTTCTTCACGATATGGAAGATGGTAAGCCAATGAATAAGGACGCTTTTATGAGCAGGATTGCGAAAGTGGCAAGCACAGAAAAATACAAAACAGACCCGCACCAATTCCTAAAAAGATGTATGGACGTGGAGATGTTTAAGCTGGGAGTGCAAGTTCAATGCCCGAGTTGTGCTCATTTTACGTGGTGCACAATAAGGGATTTAGATTATCGTCTTCAATGTTCCAGTTGTTCGGATTATTTTGACATACCATCACACTCGCCTTCGGAAATACAATGGTCTTACAAGGCATTTGGTGTATTTAGTGCAAACAAAGACCATCGCGTATATACTACTCTTTTAACGTGGAGGATTTTTTCACAAATATTTGATGGTGAAACCACCCCAATGATGAGTTTCTTTACCTTAAACAATGATACTAAAAAAGAAATTGAGATTGACCTGGGGATGCTCTTCAGAGAATCTAGGTTTAATCGTAACGCGGACGCCCGACCAGTCTTTGTAGAGTGTAAAAGTAATAATGACTTTGAAAAGAAAGATGTTGATGCGATGTCGTATCTAGCAAAGTTATTTCCTGGAGCAGTTATTGTATTTGCTACCCTAAAAGATGATCTAAAAGAAAAAGAAAAGCGAATCATAAGACCTTTAGTCAATAGGGGAAGGCGTTATTGGAAGGCAGAGCAACCTTATAATCCAGTGCTGATACTTACTAAAACAGAGCTATTTGCAGATATGGGTTTACAATATGCCTGGGAAGATGCTGGTGGCAAATATCAAGAGTTTGGAAAGAGATATTTTTATTCAGATAAACTGATACATACTTGCGATGCTACCCAACAACTATATCTGGGTCTGAAACCTTGGCACGACTGGCTTGAAGAGAAAAGAAAGCAAAGGAATAGAAAAGAGGTGGTTGAAAAACCCTCTCCAGAGGGGGCGTAAAAGTTTTTATATTTCGCGGTATATAAGAGGTGACGGGAGTAAATTGATTCCGTAGCTCCGGCATACAGATTTAATTTCCTTTAATCTCTCCTTTACCATCGCCATATACCCGAAGTCCTCTAAAGTTCGTTTAAGGTCTGGACTCGGGAGCAAATTCTCGTCGCCTATTAGAAGGGGCGGTTTTTTAGTTATCCACTTGACAGCATAGTTATCTTTTTCTAACATTAAGATAGTTAGAAATAATTAACATAATTAATTTACTATGACCAAAAAAGCATTCTCAATTTATAGGATTATCGCAGTTATTATCGTAACTATCATAGTTAGTATATCCATTAACTACGGTAATTGGTACTTGCCAGTGATTTCCATTATGGCATCTTGGCTCTTCCTATATACTTTAAGGAGAAAGGTAAAAGAAGTAATAGCAGATGAGCGTGATTACATAATAGCTGGTAAAGCTTCCGGTTTGGCAATGAAAATTTATATTTCGTTTTCTGTTATTATCGGTGTGATTCTATATAGTACCGGAAAAGAGAACGAAATTTTGTTTAACATCGCCACTACTTTGTTATATTCTGCCTGCTTTCTCATGATTTTTTATGCCGTTTTGTTCAAAATATATGAAAGAAAAGATGAAAATGCTTAATGTAAGAGTGAAAGAATTTAGGATTAAGAAAAATTTAACGCAGGAAGAATTAGCCAAGCGTGTTAATGTGCGTAGAGAAACTATCGTTTTTCTTGAGCAGGGAAAATATAATCCATCCTTAAAGCTTGCTTTGAGTATAGCTCAAGAATTAAATGCGCCAATTAGTAAATTATTTTTCTTTTCATAAAACAGGCTCTAACGTCGTTGTAGTATAAAATTATCCTCCATAAACCAAGTTCTAATATTGTACCATCCCCGGAGCCGACAAAATCCGCCTATTTATTTGGGCGGTTTTTTGGTGTGATAATTCGTTGAACCTTGACAAGACATACATAGAACGATAACCTGGAACACAGTTGAATAAATTATCAAATAATAAAAACTCTTATGGAAAATATAAAAAACAATTCTCAAGAAGATTCAAAGGTAGTAGCTAAAGTTAATGGTAAAGAAATTAAAAGAAAAGAGCTTGACCTTCAAATACAAAGAATAGCGAAAAATCAACAGTTTTCGGTTCCAGATAAGCAGACAGAAGAAAGGAAGAAGTTTGAGCGGAACGTATTGAATAGCATGATTAACGACAATCTTCTTGTACAAGACGCAGAAAGTCAGAATTTTCAGCCAAAGGAAGAAGAGATTGACGCTTATTATTCCGCTCTTGCAAACCAGGTTGGAGGTGAAGAAAAATTAACGCAGGCACTCCAAAATATGGGAACCACAACGGAGCAGTTGCGTAAAGATTTGGCGAATCAAATTATGGTAGAACAATACCTTAATTTTATTAAGGAAAAGAACGAGATAGTGGTGACAGAAGAAGAGGTTAAGAATTTTTATGAAAAGCAGGTGGCGCCGCAAAATTTGGGCGTAGAGCTTAAAACGATTGAGCCAAAAATTCGCCAAACACTGGAGCAGAAAAAACTTAATCAGCCTCTGTCTGAAATTATTCAAAACTTGAGAAAAGAGGCGGATATAAGCGTCTCTTTATAAGTAATCCTGCCGACTGATCGCCTTACGGGCGGTTTTTTGGTAGAATGGGATAAAGGTCTTAAGATAATCTACGATAAAATATGGACGAACAAGAGCTTAAAGAAAAAAAAGATAAAAGAGGAATAACCGCTCTTTTTATTCCAGGAGGTTTATTTGTCGGTATGGGGATTGGTTTCTTAACAGATAATTTTGTTCCAGGAATGTATATTGGCCTAGGAGTCGGATTTGTATTATTTATTATTTCTTTTCTTCTAATTAAAAAATAGCTAAACCTCTACCGCTTTCTCAAAAAGGCGGTTTTTTGGTAGAGCAAGAGAATAATTATTAATTTAATAAATAAAATATTTATGGGTATATTATGTATCATAATTTTTCTGGGAATAATCTTTCTCGCTATTTATCTTTTCAGAAGGCCAAAAATTAACACAAACAAACCTTTATTTATATTAGGAATTTTAGTGGCTTTAACAGGAGCTTTCTTAATGTGGAACGGTAGTATTTTGGGAGAAAATACCACAGGCATTGCAACTGTTGTGGGCATTATTGGAATAGGATTGATAGCTACATCGGGGAGATTCCCAAAAAATTCAAATCAATAAATTATTGACATATTGCGCAGGTTTATTTAATTTGAAGATAGAAAAGCCAAAGGTCGAAAATTATATTAAACAATTTGGTTTACTGAATCAAAAAAAATGAAAAAAATTATTAGTGTTCTTTTGGGTGTAAGTTTTTTGTTTGCTGTTTTATGTACGCCGGTTTTAGCAGAAGAAACAACTTCTCCTGCTCAAGAACTCATCCAACAGTTAAAAGAACAGATTGAAAATTTAAAAACCAAAATAGCAGCTTTGAGTTCACAGATAGAATCGTTGAGGCAAGCGAAGCAAGAAGTAAAAGAGGAGACAAAAGAGGTAAGAACAACCCTTAAACTTCTTAGACAGTTGCGAGAGGGTGTGACCGGCGATGATGTTGAGTTGTTACAAGAAATACTGGCGACAGACCCGGATATTTATCCCGAAGGATTGGTTACGGGGTATTTCGGTCCGTTGACCAGAAACGCGGTAAAAAGATTTCAGAAAATAGCCGGTTTAGAGCAGGTTGGCAATGTTGGCCCCAAAACGTTAGCTAAGATTAACGAATTACTTACCGAAGGGGCGGGCAAATCCGGCAAAGTTCCTCCGGGCCTTTTAATCGCTCCGGGAATTAGAAAGAAAGTTGACCTTGAGCTTTTAGAGCCATTGCCCGGCCAGGTGCTTCCTCCGGGAATTGCTAAAAAAATAACAGAATGGCCACCTGGTGAAGAAGAAGATGTTACGCCGCCCGTTATTTCAGATGTGACGGTTACTGATATTACCGCAACATCAGCTAAAATTACTTGGACAACAGACGAGGAGGCAGATAGTAAGGTTTGGTATGATACGACAACTCCTCTTGTTGTGACAGAAACAACTCCGGCAGTAAGCTCTACTGACTTGATTTTAGATCATGAAATTACGCTTTCTGACTTAACCCCGGAAACTACCTACTACTTTATAGTAAATTCTACCGATGAAGCGGAGAACAATGAAATCAGCGAAGAAGACACATTTACCACCCTTTCAGAGACGTCAGTTAAAGAGCAGGCCTGTATAGATTCTGGAGGAACGGTGGAAACAACGATGTGTTGCCTTACGGCAAGCGATTTTCCCAACCTTTGTCTTATTGGTGCTTGCGGTTGCTCAGCAGAAAACAGCCATGAAGTCAAAACTTGCAACTGCGGAGAAGGTAAATGTTTTGACGGAGAAACCTGCGTAGCGGAATAGAAAAACAGTGATTTTATAAACAAAAAATCGCCCCATACCTTACAGAACGGGCGGTTTTTTGGTAGAATAAGGTAATGTTGAAAAAATTTTTAATATTAACGGGAGCTTCTTTTGTTGGATTTTTTGTCAGCGTGGTTCTCCATAATTTCCTTTACGCCGCAGCGGAAATTACCAAGGAGATTGCTGTTTTGCCTTATATTTTTGTAGCGCTTCACATATTGTTCTTTTCCCTGGCAGTTTTATTTTGCCCAGCAGGTTTCTTGATTGGGGCGGTAGGGAGTATAGTTTTATTTATTAAAGAAAAAAGAAGGAAGAAAGAATAATTAATGTTTAGCTATTTTATCTTAGGGGTAATTCAGGGGATTTTTGAATGGATTCCCGTTTCCAGCGAAGGAGCAGTGGCTTTAATAAGCCAGTTTTTAAATGGGGCGATGGGCGGTTGGCGTCCTGTTGACCTGGCTCTTTTTTTACACTTCGGAACGCTTTTGGCAGTTTTGGTTTATTTTAGAAAGGACTGGAAAGAGGTGATAATCTTGAAGAATAAAAAACTGCTCAAGTTTTTAATTACCGCCACCATTTTTTCTTTAGTTATTGGCTACCCTGTTTACAAATTAGTTCGTAATGCAGCAGTAGGGAACACTCTTTTGATAATAATGGGCTTAGGGCTGCTGCTGACGGCTTATTTTCAAAAAAGGAAAAAGAAGCTGGAAATAAGCTCTGACAAATTAGCAACCTTAACTGGATTTTTTCAAGGCCTGGCGGTTATTCCTGGGCTCTCCCGGTCAGGAGCCACTATCTTTAGCTTGTCTCTAGGAAAATCTGATCCGGCCGAAATTTTAAAACTTTCTTATATGATGTCAGCGCCTGCCATTTTGGCTTCCAGCGGCTATCTTTTTTTAGAGAATCCAATTTTAGCTTCTCAAGCTTGGCCAGCTTTAATTTTTAGTTTTTTAGTCGGTTTTATCAGCTTGCACTTTTTAATAACTCTCGCTCATAAAATAAACTTTTTTAAATTTGCTTTAATTTTCGGTTTACTCTGTCTTTTAGGAGCTGTCATATAATATGAATACTAACTGGAAATATATTTTAATTGTTTTTGTTTTGGCGGCCTTAGTCGGCGGTGGGACTTTTTGGTTTTCAAGAGATGTCGATGAAGTATTAACCGCTATAAATTTATCCAGAGTTAATAAGCCAGAGGAAGTTGAAGATAAAACTGCTGAAGAAAATAATCCGATTAAAGAAAAGGTTGAGCAGGGGAAAGAATTTTTACTGCGTATGGAAGATAAAGAAAAACACGGTTTTCACAAGTATTACTATGCCTTGGAAGACAAGTTTGAGGAAAGATTGCACACGGTTTATTCTGCTTCAATTATTTATACCCTTTTAAAAGTTTACGATTTTGACGGCGACAAGAAAATCTTAGAAAAAATTCCAGAATGGGAGGAATTTTTACTTTTTATGCAGGACAAGGATAAGGAAAATAAAAGTTATGGTGCTTTCCACTATTCTCTTTATTTGTCCCCTGAAGAAAAAGAGGAAAGATTTGTGGTGGGAACAGCAGCTTTAAGTATTTTTACCTTGTTGAATTTATACGAAAGGCTTCAAGAAGAAAAATATTTAGAATCTGCTGAATTAGCCGGCGATTGGTTGATCACTATGCAAAAAGAAAACGGAATCATGAGGCCCTATTTGAGATATTCTGGAGACGAATGGGTTTACGGCACCAAAGAATCGTTGCTTTACAATGGCCAAGTGCTGGCCGCTCTTTCCCGCCTTTATCAAATTACCCAAAAAGAAAAATATTTTGACTCAGCAGAAAAAATCGCCAACCATTTTGAGACGAGAGTAAAAAAAGAAGGTTGTTTTCTGGGGGACGAATACCGTTCACCCAACCCTATTTCCAGTGCTTGGGTGGTTATGGCTCTTTTGGATTTTTATAAAGCAAGTCCTGAAGAAAAACACGCAGAGATTATTTTAAATTGCAGCCGGGAATTAGCAAAAAGACAAATCACGGAAAATACCGATCCTCTTTATCATGGCAGGTGGACCCTGGCTTTTTCTACCAGCGGCAACGGCTGGCTGGCAGAGGTAATGATGGAGATGTATCGCTTTTGTCAAAACGAGGAGGCGGCAGGCTGCGTAGAATACAAGGCAGCCGTAATCAATGTAATTCAGTGGTTGATGCAGTTTACTTATTCTGAAGAAAACAGCGCTAATTTTCCCAATCCTCAACGGGCCATCGGCGGAATTTTCTGGGATTACAACGATAAATACGTGAGAACCGATTCTGTCTGCCACGCCCTCAACGCTTACTTGGGAATAATCCCTTATTTGGAAGAGTGATCTTTTCAAAAAAGACTTTTTATGTTTTAATAATAGTATGACTGGAATAGCTGAAGAAAAATTAGCCAAAATTAGAGAAATAGAATTCTCTATAAATAAACACCTTTTTCATATTTGCGCCATCATTACCTTAATAGCCATGGTTATGGTAACAATAGAGTTTTTAACTCGTGGCGCTTTCCCTCCTTCCAGAATAGGTTTTTTATACATCGGAATTTTATTTATTTATTCTGTACATAAAGAGATGCTGAGATGGTTGGGGGAGAAAAAAATAGAGAGGCAGGGGGAGTATTTTCTTTATTCTTGGATTGCTTTAGCCCTTGTTTTATATCTAGTTAATTTTTTTACTAAAGATTATTTTAGTTGTTCTGCAGAGGGAGTAAAGATAGGGTCTTTAAGAGAAGTAGCGGAAATTACATTAGAAGTTGGAGCTATTTTTTTGATTACCAGATTATCTAAAGTGGTTAAAATTATTTTAGAAAAAAATAATAAAGGTCGGTAATGATTAAAAATAAAAAATAAATTTTAAAAATATGGCTAATGTCGTAATAAAAAAAGATGGGACAAAGCAGCCCTTTGACCCAGAAAAAATCAAAAATTCAATAAAAATGGCAGCTCAGCAGGCAGGTTTAGCTGAAGATAGGGTTAATGAGATAGTGGGGCAAGTTTCAGTTACTGCCTTACAACTTTTTGCTGGAAAAGAAGAAATTGCCACTTCAGAAATTAGAGATAAGGTCTTGAGCGAACTGGACAATGTTGAACCTTCGGTTTCAGCAGCTTGGCGGAAATACGACGAAGAAAAGAAGAAAGAACAGTAGTTTTTCTGGACAGAAAAAAATCGCCGGCGAGGCGATTTTTTGCTTGTTTTAAATTCATTGAAAGGGTAGAATTAAAGCATCAAGGTCGGCTTTCAAAAATTTTTTAAAAACATGTTGTCACAAATACCAATTTCGCTTCAAAAAGTAAAAAAAGAAGATTTGGATAAAGAAATTTTAAGAATAGGGATGATAGCTGAACTGGATGCAGTAAGTTTATATGAGCAGTTGGCAGCTATGACTGAAAATGGGTTAATTAAAAAAGTTCTTCTGGACGTTGCCAAAGAGGAAAAAACCCATGTTGGTGAATTTGAAACCCTTTTACTTAAAGAGGACTCAGAACAAGTAAAAGAACTAGAAGAGGGCAAAAAAGAAGTTGACGAATTAAGCGAATAAAATAAAGGGTTGCTTGACTTAAATTTTTAGTTTAGGCTAAAAAAAGAGATCAATAACCCCTATTATCTTAATGATAGAAGTGATTACCAATTGGCTAATTAGTCACGGCATAAAAATTGTCGCGATTTTATTCGTAGCTTTTATAATTAATAAAATAGGGAAAAAATTTATTGATAGGACGATTAAAAAAGCCGTAAAACATGCAGACCGCGAAGCGGAAGAAAGAAGAGAAAAAACTTTAATCGGAATTTTTAGCGGAGCTTTAAACGTTATTGTCTGGCTGGTGGCAATAATGATGATATTGCCTGAATTGGGTTTGGACGTAGGGCCGATCTTGGCGGGAGCGGGCATTTTAGGAGTGGCTTTAGGATTCGGCGCTCAATATATGATAAGAGATTTTTTAGCCGGCCTCTTTATTATTTTGGAAGATCAATACAGAATAGGAGATGTCGCCTGTTTGGACGATGTTTGCGGCGGAGTAGAGGATATCACTTTGAGAAAAACCATTTTAAGAGATTTGGACGGAAAAGTTTATCATATTCCCAACGGTTCTTTTAAGATGGCCGCTAACTTGACCAAAGATTACTCCCGGGCTCATATGAATATTTCAGTTGCCTATAAAGAGGACTTGGACAAAGTGATGGCGTTGATCAATAAGGTGGGTAAGGAGATGGCCAAGGAAAGTCCTTGGAAAGAATACATCAGAAAACCAATCCAAGTTTTAGGTCCGGGCCCTGACAGTTTTGCTGATTCGGGAATAATTATCAAGGTTTTAGGCGAGACTAAACCCTTGAAACAATGGGATGCTCTGAAAGAGTTTAGGAGAAGGTTAAAAATTACTTTTGACAAGGAGGGTGTTGAAATTCCTTTTCCCCAGATGTCAATTTGGCCCAGGGGAAAACGGGGGAAACAACCATGAAAATCAAAGAAAGTAGAAACCTAAAGTATACCAAGATACCTTTTGACTATTTTGAACCGTGGGAAAAGGTTGAACCAGAAAAATGTATTCTTGAGGAATTTCAGGCCTTAAACGACAAAATAGAGCTTATTTTTAAAAACGGTACGCATGCTTTTGTTGAGGGTAGAACGCCCCAGGGAGGATTGGAAATAGATCGCATTGAAGAAATATTAGAAAAACTCATCGGCCGCACTTACGAAGAAATTTTAAACACCAACATTTAATTAAAAACCAAAAAGCAGCAAAGCCAGGGGATAGATCCCCGGTTTTTAATATAAAAAAATTTTGATATACTTGATTAATGATTAAAGAAGCGGAAACGGTTTTAAAGGTTAAAAATCTAAATGTAGTTTTTGACAACACAAAGATAATTGAAAATCTAAGTTTTGAGGTAAAAAAAGGAGACGTTTTGACTGTTTTGGGGCCAAATGGGGCAGGGAAAACAGTTTTACTAAAAACCTTGCTAGGAGTTCTACCCCATGAAGGAGAAATCAAATGGGAAAAAGAAATTAAAATTGGCTATGTTCCCCAAAGGTTGCCTTTTATAAAAGACATCCCGATAAGTATTGAGGAATTTTTAAAACTGAAAGAAGCTTCCAAGAAAGAAATAAAAGAAATTTTTAATTCGGTAGGATTTAAAGAAAGCCCTGCTTTTTTTCAGAAAAAAAAGATAGGGGAACTGTCTTCTGGCCAATTCCAGAGAATATTAGTTGCCTGGGCTTTAATTGGAAATCCCGATATTTTACTTTTTGATGAACCGACTACCGGGATTGATATTGGAGGAGAGGAAACCATCTACACTCTTTTACATCGGCTCTGGGAAAAAGGGAATTTAACAATTTTATTAGTTACCCACGATTTAAGCGTTGTTTTGAAATTCTCCAATTTCGTGATTTGTCTAAACAAATGTCCAATCTGCCGAGGCGCTCCCAAAGAAGTTTTAACTCCAGAAATTTTACACAAGCTCTATGGTGAGGAGGTAAAATTCTACGAGCACCATAAACATTAAAAATTATGGAGCGTTTTTTATTGAGTTTGATAACCGGAATTTTTATTGGAGGGACGGCCGGATATTTAGGGACTTTGATGCTCTCAAAGAAAATGGTTTTGGTTGCCGGCCCCCTTGGCCATTTAACTTTACCTGGAATTGCTTTAGCTTTGCTTTATGGTTTTGATATTTCTTTGGGGGCTTTTCCTTTTGTCATTTTAGGGATTATTTTAATCTGGATTTTTGAAATGAGAACAAAACTATCAATGGAGGCCTTAACCGCCATTATTTTTGCTTCGGGCGTTGCCATTGCTTTTTTATTTTTACCCATTGAGCAGGCAGAAACCGCCTTAATCGGAAATATTGCTAAAGTTGGTTTTACAGATGCGCTTTTGGTGAGTTTTTTATGTCTTTTGCTCTTTTTAATAATTAAAAAAATTTATTCTAAAATAACCCTGATTAATATATCTGAGGATTTAGCAAAGTCCGAGGGAGTTGAGGTTAAAAAATATAATCTTTTGTATTTGGGGGCTATTGCTATAATTGTTGCCTTGGGAGTAAAAGTAGTTGGCGGTCTTTTAATTGCGGCTTTAGTAGCTATTCCGGCTGCTACCAGCAGAAATTTGAGTAAAAATTTATTTCAATTTTCTCTTTTAGGATTATTACTTGGAGCAGCAAGCTCACTTTCCGGGATTCTACTTGCTAATTTTTTAAACCTACCAGCCGGACCTTTAATTATTTTGACCGCTACTTTCTTTTTTTTGATTTCTTTGGTTTTTAGGCGGGGTTGACAAGAAGATAGTTATGGGTATATAGTCAAAATATAAGATAAAAAGGTCGAAAATTAGAAATTATTAATTAGAAATTTGAACTAATATGCCATTTGGAGACGGAACAGGCCCTAGAGGACAAGGCTCGAGAACTGGAAGAGGATTTGGTTATTGCTCCGGTTACCCTTCTCCCGGTTATATGAACCCTTATGGATATGGCCGAGGCAGAGGACCAGGTAGAGGTTGGGGCAGAGGTTTTGGTAGAGGTCGGAGAAAAGGTTGGGGGCAATCGCCTTACTTTCCTACGTATAACCCCTATTATTCACCAGAGCCTCCCACGCCGAAAGAAGAAAAAGAAATGCTGAATGAAGATTTGAAAGATTTAAGAGAAGAAATGAAAGCAGTTGAAGAGAGAATAAAAGAATTAACCAAAAAGACCAATAAATAATATGCCCAACGGAAGAGGATTTAGTCAAAGACCGGGAGGAGGTCAAGGTTTAGGTGGAGGTGGAGGTGGCCGTGGTCGCCAGCCTGGTGGTTTTGGTTTGGGGTCGGAAGGCGAGTACATTTGCCCAAGCTGCGGCGCTAAAACTCCTCACCAAAGAGGGATTCCTTGCTACGAACATCGTTGTCCTAAATGCGGCGCTCAAATGACTAGGAGACGCTAGATTTGCTCATTATTTATGAAAATTTGCATTTGTGCTACTGCTCCGGATTTAGATTCCCAGGTTTCACCGGTTTTCGGCCGATGTCCTTATTTTTTGATTGTTGACAGCGAAACAAAAACGCTTAAAGCTGTCTCAAACACGGCAGGTCAAGCTGGTCGAGGGGCTGGCGTAGGAGCAGCTCAAGTTGCTGCTTCAGAGGGAGTAAAGGCTGTAATTTGTGGAAACTTCGGGCCTAACGCCTTTTCGGTTTTACAAATGTCAGGAATTAAAATTTATCCTGGCGTTTTGAACTTAAGCTGTAAACAAGCTTTAGATAAATATAATCAAGGAGAATTAAAAGAAATAAAAATTCCTCCTGTTCCTGGTCGTTTTGGCTCTCCGGGCGGAAGAAGGAGGTTCGGACCTGGTCTTGGGGGCCAAAGAAGACGAAGAAGAGGACGGTAGTATATGATAGACATTTTTAAAAAAGGCCAAAAAACAGCACTAATAGCTGGTTTCAGCACTGTTTTTTTTGCTATAGCAAAAGCTATAGTGGGTTTTATTTCGGGCAGCATTGTCTTATTGGCAGACGCTCTTCATAGTGCTGCCGATTCTTTTTCTACCTTTTTTGCCTGGGTTGGTTTAAAAATTGCTAAAAAAGAGCCAACAGAAAAATTTCCATACGGTTTTTATAAAGTTGAAAATATCACCGCTTTAATTATCTCGGGTTTAATTTTATTTGCTGGTTTTGAAATAATCAAAGAAAGTATTGGCAAAATTTTTGTTGTAGGAGAATTAAATATTCCCTTTATAGCAATAGGGGTAGCCGTGTTAGACGCAGTAGTAATGTTTTTTATTGGAACTTATGAAATGAAAGTAGGAAAGCAGATTAATTCTCAAAGCTTAACTGCAGACGGAAAAGAATCAAGGATGCATTTGTTTTCTTCAAGCTTGGTTTTAATAGGTTTATTAGCTGCTTTATTTAAAATTATGTATTTGGAAGGAATTATGGGAATTTTGATTTCTCTTTTTATTTTTAAAATAGGAATTGAGTCCGGGAAAGATTCTATTCTCGCTTTAATTGACGTTTCTCCCAGTAAAGAAATAGAAGAAAAGATAAAAAAAGTTTTAGGAAATATTTCTGGGGTAAGAGGATTTGAGAATTTAAAATTAAGGAAGGCCGGTCCATTTGTTTTTGGAGAAGTAAGAGTAAAATTGGGAAGAAGCGTAAGTATTAATCGGGCTAAAGAAATTTCCGATAATATTGAAAAAGAAATAAAGAAAAAAGTAAAGTCGGTTGATTCTTTGATGGTGGGGGTGGCCCCCGAGGCAGTAGAGGGACGAAAATTATGTATTCCGGTAGAAAAAGAACAAGGGTTGGATTCTAAAATCTCAGATTATTTCGGCCGAGCTAAAAAATTCATTTTTATTGAATTTAAAAAAAGTGAAGTTAAAAATTTTTATTTTAAAGACAATCCCTTTTCAGAACAAAAAGTAAGAGCCGGCTTAGAAGCTTCCAAGTTTGTATTAAAAGAAAAAATTGATTCAATTATTACCAAAGAAATGGGGCCGATTTCTCTTTATGCCTTGCGAGATAACGTAGTGGATGTTTATCAGGGCATAGATGGAAGCGTAGAAGAGCTTTTAGAAAAATTTTTAAAAGGAAAACTTAAACTCTTAGGAGAACCAACCAAAGAAAAATGACCAAAACTATAGCCGTAACAGGAGGAAAAGGCGGAGTAGGAAAAAGTACAATAGCTATTTTATTTGCCAACCAATTAGTCAAAGAGGGGAAAAGAGTTATTTTGGCAGATTGTGATGTGGAGTGCCCCAACGATTATTTGCTTTTGGGCCAGAAACTAAAAGAAACGATTAAAAAAGTTTACGCCCAATTTCCGAAGCTGATAAAGAAAAAATGTAAAAAATGCGGCTTATGCGCTAAAACTTGTCGGTCAAATGCTATTTTTCAAGCTCCGGGAGAATATCCAGTATTTATTAAGGATTTATGTTCGGCTTGCGGAGCCTGTTGGATTGTCTGTCCTTACGGAGCGATAAGCCCCAAAAAAGAAGAAACAGGAAAAATTTTTGTTAACAAAATAAAAGATAATTTTCAATTAATTACCGGATTAGCCAAAGCGGGATTAGAAGAAACTGGACCAGTGGTGACTAAAGTTAAAGATTTTGCTTTAGATTTTGCTAAAAAAAATAAGGCAGATTATGTTTTATTTGATACGGCTCCCGGCATTCATTGCCCGGTGGTATCAGCTTTAATAGATTGTGATTTGTCTTTTTGCGTTACCGAGCCTACGCCCATGGGCGCTGCTGATTTAAGTTTAATTTTAGATTTATGCCAAAAATTAAAAGTGCCAGCTAAAGTGATTTTAAATCAAGCTGACTTGGGAGATAAAAGAAAAATTTCCCCTATTGCCAAAAGGTATAAAATCAAGATTGAAAAAGAAATCCCTTATTCGCGAGAATTGGTTGAGGCCTACTCCCAAGGGAAATTATTAAATTTTTATTTATGAGCGGTAAAAAAACAAAATTAGTGGTGGCTAGCGGAAAAGGCGGAGTGGGAAAATCCATGTTGACTTCAGCTTTGGTTATGCTTTTTGCCAAAGAGAAGAAAGTAGTAGCTGTAGATTGTGATGCTGATGCTCCCAATTTAGCAATTTGGCTGGGTGGAATCAGAAAGTGGGATAAAAATATTCCGGTTATAGCTTCAGCCAGGCCGGAGATTGATTATAAAAAATGCGACGGTTGCGGATTATGCGCTGAAAAATGTAATTTCAGCGCTATTAAAATGGTTCACCCTGTTAAATCCGTTAAAAGCGGAGTGGAGCAATTTAACAGGGTAAAAGGAAAACCAAAGGTAAATCCGTTTTTATGTGAAGGATGCGGAGCTTGCGAGGCGATTTGTCCAAAAGGGGCGATAAAATTAAAGCCGGTTCAAAACGGAGAAATTAAATCCGCCATCCGCCGGCTGGCGGAGCGGAAAAAAAATTACAAATTTCATTTAGTTTCAGGTCAGCTTTTTCCCGGTGAAACCGGTTCAGGCAAAGTGGTGGATAAAATTAAAGCCGAAGCAGATAAATTTGATTACGATTTAATGCTTATTGATTCTGCTCCGGGGACCGGCTGTCCGGTAACTGCTGCTTTGCGCGATGCTAATTTTGTAATTTTAGTAACCGAACCCACTCTTTCCGGATTTTCTGATTTTAAAAGAGTTTTAGAAGTTGTAAATTATTTTAAAATTTCTTGGGGTGTCGTAATTAATAAATGGGACATTAATCCAAAGCTAAGTAAAAAAATTGAAAACTTTGCCCAAAAGAAATTCTTAGGTAAAATATCTTATGACCAGGGCATTTTTAAAGCTGTTTCAAATTTAACCCCGGTTTTGGAGACAAATCTAAAAGTTAAAAATGAAATAAAAAATATTTTTAAAAGTTTACAAAAATGGTTAGGCCGCTAAAGCCAAGAAAAGTCTTTTTTGATCCCAACGTGGTTTATTTTAAACCGCGGGCTGTTCCTCTTTCTGTGTTAGAGGAGGTAGATTTAGATTTAGACGAATTAGAAGCGCTTCGCCTGTGCGATTCAGAAAATTTAAATCAAAAAACAGCAGCTAAAAAAATGGGAATTTCCCAAAGCACTCTGGGCAGAACTTTAACTTTAGCCAGAAAAAAAATTACCAAAGCCCTTACTGAAGGAAAGGCAATTAAAATAAAAAAGAAATTATGACAAACCAAGATTGGGTAAAGAAAATTCAAGACAGAACAAAAAAGGTACCCATGGCCAGCGGGCGTTCCAATAAATGGGGGAAAGTTAGCTTTGACGATTTGATTTTTATTCCGGCCCAACTGAATAAAAAGCCGGTGGATTATTATCAGGAAGAAGTTTCGGCTAAAACAATTATTGGAAAAAACAGCAAAAAGCCGATTGAATTAGCTACGCCCATTATTGTTGGAGCGATGAGCTTTGGGGCTTTATCTCGCGAGGCTAAAATTGCTTTGGCTAAGGCCTCTACTTTGGCGGGAACCATGGAGAATACCGGTGAAGGAGGGATGCTGCTGGAAGAAAGAGAATTTTCTGAAAAGCTTATCATTCAGTATTCTACTGGCCGTTTCGGGCTGACGGAAGAAATTTTGAAGAAAGCTGACGCTGTTGAAATTAAAATCGGCCAAGGAGCAAAGCCAGGCCAGGGAGGATTGCTCCCGAAAGAAAAAATAACCGAAGAAATCGCCAAGGTCAGAAAAATTGGAAAAGACAAAGACATTCACTCCCCAGCTTATCATTACGATATTTATAATATTGAAGATTTAAAAAAGAAAGTGGTGTGGTTAAGGAATTTAACCGGAGGAGCGCCAATTATTGTTAAATTGGCGGCGGGTGATATTGAAAATGATGTAAAATTGGCTATCAAAGCTAATCCTGATATAATAGCCATTGACGGTTTGGAAGGGGGGACGGGAGCTGCTCCAGAAGTAATGCTGAATGAGGTTGGATTGCCAACCTTAATTGCTTTGGTTAAAGCAAGAGAAACTTTAGACAAATTGGGAGCCAAGCAGGAATTATGGATTGGCGGCGGCCTGAATACCGGGAGCGATTTTGCCAAATGTTTGGCCTTGGGAGCTGACGCTGTTTTTGTAGCCACTGCTTTACTGGTGGCCATGGGTTGTATTCGTTGCGGATTATGTTATCTTGGAAAATGCCCGAAAGGAGTTGCTACTCAAGAACCGGAATTGAGAAAAAATTTAAACGTTGAGGAAGCTTCTCAAAAAGTAGCTTCTTTTATTAAAAATTCTACGGAAGAAATAAAAATGATAGCTGCTGCTTGCGGTGAAAATAATATTCACAATTTGAACAAAGGTCATTTAAAAGCTTTAAAAGAATTAAAAACATATGAAATATAAAGTGAATAAAGAAAAATGTATTGGTTGTCAGGCCTGCGTCCAAAACTGCCCCGGCGGAACAGAAATGGAAGAAGATGGCAAGGCTAAGGTTGTTGACTCCCAAAAAATAGAAGAATGTGGAGGAGAAAACATTTGCCCGATTGGAGCAATAGAAAAAAGTGAAGGATAATATGACGTTAGAATTAACTGATCAAAATTTTGAAGAAGAACTAAAAAGGGCTGAAAAGCCGATTTTAATTGACTTCTGGGCGCCGTGGTGCCAACCGTGTTTCGTGCTCGCCCCGATTTTGGAAAAAGTAGCTGAAGAATTTAAAGATAAAATTATCCTTGCCAAAGCTAATTTGGAAGGAGCTCAGGGAGTTGCTCAAAGATTGGGGATAGACAGAATCCCCATGGTCGTTCTATTCAAGGGAGGAAAACCGGTAAGCGGATTTGTGGGGGTGAGGCCGGAGTCAGCAGTAAGAGAATTATTAAATAAAATGTTAGAAGATATAAACAATAAAGAAGATAAAGGAAATAAAACAAACATTGAAGAAGTAATCAGGGGTTATCAAGAGTACGCTGAGAAAAACGGATTTAAATTAAATCCCGATAGGGAAGTAGTAGAGAGGCTAGCCAAAGGATTATTAGAGAATGAGAAGAAATACGGAGAAAGATATTGTCCTTGCCGGAGAGTTGTCGGGAATTTAGAAGAAGATAAGCCAAAAATATGTCCCTGTGCTTGGCATCGGGAAGAAATTGAGAAAGAAGGTCATTGCCTTTGCGGTTTGTTCTGGAAAAAATAAGCTTTGTGCGGGCTTGACTTAAAGTTGTGCTTAAATTAAGCTAAATTAAGTACCCGAGCGAGGTAAAACCGAGCGAAGGGTGAAGATGAAGGCAAACTCCGAAGGAGGTAAGCTTCATCGACTTGTGGAAAAAGGTCGGTTTTGGAAAATTTAATTTTTTTTTAATACTATGGAAGGTTATTGTGTAAAATGTAAAAAGAAACAAGAAATGCAGAATGCTAAAGAAGTAACCATGAAAGGAAAAGGCGGAGTAAAAAGAAAGGCGATGACCGGAACTTGCCCCAAATGCGGCACTAAGATGTTCCGAATTATGGGCAAGGCTTAATGAAGCTCAAAGATTTTCGGAAGTCTTTAAGGGAAAAAGTGGGGCTTGGCTCCGCTTTTTCTATTTTGCTTGCCCTTTTAATTTTAAACTTTCTGGCGTGGCTGATAGTTTACGATTTAAGCCGAACCGAGTTTTTAGAGGTGACTTTTTTTGATGTAGGGCAGGGTGACGCTATTTTTATTGAAACGCCCCAAAATCATCAGATTTTAATTGACGGCGGACCCGACTCCGCTGTTTTGGAAAAAATTAATAAAGAACTGCCTTTTTGGGACAATACCTTGGATTTGATTATTTTAACTCATCCAGAACATGATCACTTATCGGGCCTTTTAGAGATTTTGAAAAGATATCAAGTAGAAAATATTTTATGGACTGGCGTTCAGAAAGAAACCGCTGAATTTGAAGAGTGGCAGAGATTAATTCAAGAAGAAGGGGCTAAAATAAAAATTGCCCAAGCCCCTCAAGAAATAAAAATACCCAAGTGCCACCTGTGTAATTTAGAGATACTGTGGCCGCTTGAGAATTTGGCAGGCCGGGAAGTAAGCAACGTAAACAACACTTCCATCATTGCTAAATTGGTTTTTGGTAAAAATTCTTTTTTATTTACCGGCGATGTTTACAAGTCAGTAGAAAAGGAATTTGTTAATAGGGAAGTGGATATTGACTCAGATATCTTAAAGGTTAGCCATCACGGCAGCAAAACATCCAGCGATGAAGATTTTATCAGAGAGGTTTCACCCGAGATCGCCGTAATTCAATGCGGTAAGGACAATTTCTACGGTCATCCTCACTCTGAAACCTTGGAAACTTTAGAAAAGTATGGTATAAACATTTTGAGAACGGATATTAGTGGCGATATAAAAATAATATGCGGTTTCCAATCTTTAAATCTAAAGTAGAAGGGTTAAATCAGAAGTTTAATTTAACAAACCCCGAAGAACGCCGGGCTTATTTTGAGGCTAAGGCTGGTTCGGAAATTAAAAAGCTGAGAGAGTATTTAAAAGAAAACAGTTTCATCGCTTATCTTTTAGGTAAAAAGAATTCAGGCAAAGGTACTTACTCTAAAATGTTTGCTGAAATCATTGCTCCAGACAGGGTGGAACATTTTTCAATTGGCGACATGATAAGAGAAGTGGATAAAGAATTAGCCGATGAAAAAAGAAAAAAAGAACTATTAAAATTTTTAGAAAAAGAATACCGGGGGTGGACTCCTTTGCCGGAAGCACTTGCCGTTTTGGAAAAGAGAAGCACCCAAACCCTTTTACCCACCGAGCTGATATTAGCTTTAGTCAAGAGAGAAATAGCCAAAAGAGAAAAAAAAGCTCTTTTTATTGACGGTTTTCCCAGGGGGATGGATCAAATATCTTATTCTTTATTTTTTCGCGACCTGATCGGCTACCGGGAAGACACCGACGTTTTTATTTTAATTAATCTGCCAGAGTCGGTAATTGACGAGAGAATTAAATACCGAAGAGTTTGCCCTCAATGCCAGGCTCCCCGCAATCTTAAACTTTACCCGACCAAAGAAGTCGGTTATGACAGAAAGAAAAAGGAATTTTATTTAATTTGCGACAATATGAGCTGTCCCTCTTTGTCTGGCGGCGGGCCGGAAGCTAAAATGGTCGCCAAAGAAGGGGATGAACTGGGAATTGAACCGATAAAAGAAAGATTAGAAATGGATGAGAAATTAATGGAGAGAGCTCTTTCTCTTCACGGTATTCCCAAAATTCTTTTGAGAAACGCTGTTCCAGTTGAGAAAGCAGAAGAATTTATTGACGATTATGAGATTACTCCGGAGTATAGTTATGAATGGGATGAAAAAAATCAAAAAGTAAAGGTGATTGAAAAACCCTGGCAAGTCAAAGATGACAAAGGAATTAACTCTTACAGTTTGCTGCCGCCTCCCGTCGTGCTTTCTCTCATAAAACAAATGGTGGAGGTTTTACATATTTAGCATTTTTTCGTGCACTTTCCCTCAGGCGACACGCAGTCAGCTTTAGAAGAAAAGACAAAGGTTGTTCTCCAGCTGCTGCTATTTCTCCCCAGCCTTCTGCGCTTTCATAAAATAACATTGTACTTAGAGGGCTGGGTCCGAAGTGTCGCCTTCGGCAAGTGCCCTCAAAATTAAATTGAATTCATCACACAGTTTGCTGCCGTCCCCCGTCGTGCTTTCTTTAATAAAACAAACGGTGGAAGTTTTACATATATAAAAGTTGACAGAGCAATTACCAAATGAGAGAATAAAATTGCCCGGTTCTTCTAGTTAAATTCTGGGACAAAACCTCTTTATGGGAATCGGATATGTTTCTCGCTCGTGGGCGGGAGCTACGATACCCACTTGGATTTTTTTCCGGAGATGAACTTTCTAGAGGAAAAACCGGGCCTCAAGTCCCGCCTTCTAAACTCTTGAATTAAGGTCAATAAAAGGACAGCTTAAGAGCAGAGAGGGCGGGATTTGTTATTATATATTAACGACTAAAAGCTTGTTTAAATTGGCGCTTCCTTTTTTGGGAAAATTTGTTATAATTATTAAAGATATATTTGAAATTTGTGCCTGAATCTATTTGTTTATCAATTCTAATTGCCGGATTTGGCGGCGGAGCAATCAGGGGATTGGTTGGTTTTATTAAGCACCGATTTTCTTATAAAGATGTTCCCTTTAAGCCAGGTTATTTTATAGGAACAATGGTAGCTTCAGGAATTATCGGGCTTTTGGCTGTCTGGGCCATTAGAAATGTCGGGTTTACTTTTGCTGACAGCTTTAGTCCAGCTTTAGCTTTTATTATCGGTTATGCCGGCGGAGATTTTATTGAGAATGTTTATAAAATCATTGTCAAAAAGTCCTCGTTCCTTTCGGATGCGGAACCTTAGAGATAAAAAACAATGAATTTTAGAAAAATATTTTTTCAAGATCGTTTAGTCGGCCATATTTCCATTACGGGAACGATTTTGATAATAATTTTGGGACTGTCGGCAGTCAGTTTTCTTTATTTTTCTAGTACCCAAGAAAAAGAAAGTGAGAGCCAGATTCAAAACATTCATAATTTAAAACTTTTGACTTCCCATTCCAGCCCTCAAATAGGGGAGGAATGGGTTGTTTCTTTTGAGACCACGGGTACTGCTGATTTAACCATAACCCCGGAAGACCAGGATACTATTAATGATTTAGATTTTGTTTCTTTAACCTGCGATGATAAAGAAAAGGCAGAAGCCCCTCAAGTTTTAGAAGGAAACGGTATCTTATTTCCTAATTGGCAATGTACTGGGAAAGGGGAAATAATCCACTTGGTCAATATCGCCAGAAAGCATACTCTTAAATTTAAATTCGGAGAAAAATTAGCTCTTGCTTACAATAATCCTGATTCAGTAACCGACACTTTTGATGACGAAAGCAAGATTGCTTCAAAAGAGAATATAACCGTCAGCGGCGGCCAGGCATATTTAGCCATCTGCGGAGACAACGGAGCGGCCTGTTCTGTAAATGGAGACTGCTGTTCTGATAATTGTCAAAATAGCGTTTGCTGCGCTACTGGCGAAACTTGCTGTTCTTCAGACGACCATTGCTCGGCAGACTCCTGTTTATCTATTTGTGAAAGGAGAAATAATTATTGCGACACCACTACCGATCACTACTGCAAATACACAGATGCTTATTGTGGTCTCTCTTATCATTGTTCTGGAGGTTCCTGCGTTTCTGGAAGCTGTGATACTAGCCCTACCTGCGATAAGGTATGCTCAGCGGGCAGTTGCGTTCATCAAGGCAATGGGCAGGATATATATAATAACTGTAATGGGACCACTTGCTCTAATCGAAGAAATAGCGCAAGTGGTACAACCTGTGATGACATATGCGACAACTATACAAGATTACCTGGTACGTGCAATGGCAGCGGTAGTTGTAACACAGCTGTTGCTTGCTATTGTCTTAGGACTGGATTAAATAATTTTTCCAATAATTATTATTGGTATGAAGACAAATATGGCGAGTGTGGCAATGTAAGTGGGTCCTGCAGCCAAATACTATATGATGCAAGTCTTATTTGTGATGGATATGCTGCCGAATGGACGTGGTGTGACTGTGAATAAGAATAATTTGGAAGCAGAAAAAAATTTATTTGTGCTTAAAGAGAAGTTGACAGATGCTTGGTGACATTGGTAAAATATAAAAAACTAAAGGCATGGCTATTTTAAAGAAAAAAATAAGAAATATTTTAGGGATTATTTCAATTAGCACTTTATTAATTGGGGTTGCCTTGGGGATTTTAGTCAGAGAAAATAATTCAAAAAATACTGCGCAACAATCAGCAATTCAAGGAAAACAAGATTATCATTTTAAGAATCAGGGAACCGAGGGGAAAAAATTGATTTGCAGCCAACTTTTAGAAGAGACTTTAGAAAAAGACGGAAACGTTTTCGCCTTTGAAGAATATACTAATGCAGAGATAGTTGAGTGTATGTCTGTAGGTTGTGGAGGGTTTTTTTAATCTAGTAAAAAATATATACCATTTTTTAATTAAAAACAGCTGCTTTTGAGAGCAGTATTTTTTATTTCAGAAAATTTAATCTGAAAAGATATATGGTAAAATTCAATCCTGAATCATTTCAAATTGTTCTTCCGGCAGGACATGAAATTTTTTGATTTCTGTTTCGTTATAACCCATTTTTCTTAGTTCATTTAGAGTAATAAAAGGAAAGGTGGTATTCTCAGGCATTTCTTCTGGAGGGACAAAGTATTCTAATTTTTGGTTGATTCGCCAGATTGATTTAGAAAAAGGAAAATAAAAAAGCGAATAGTTAGTCCTGGTCGTCAAAAGATATTCTGGAACAATCGTTGTTTCATGTGCTGCCTGAATTAACCTTGTGACCTTAAAGTCACGAACTAAGCTATTTATTACTGGAGTTAATAGGCCAAATTGATTTTCAATCAAAAGTTTATAATCTAAATTTTCCTCTAATTCCTTTTCACTGATCAGTCCTTTCTCCACCTGCCTTTTTAAAAAATCTAAAGTAAGAATCTGTGGATAATAAGTTAAATCCATACATTCATAACTTGCAGTTTCAATTTGAGTGATAAATTTAATTCCTCTTTTAGAAAGAGCTTGATAAATTTTGGCTTTCGTCTCAGGCGGAATTGGACGATAATAATTTTGGCTTGCTAACTTGGGGTAAACTGCTATTTCACCTTTTTCTTTATAATAAATAAGATAAAGCCAATGTTCAGAATTTTCATTCTTTTGCCAGCAGCGAGATTTTATTTTATAGGGACCCCTTATTTCTTCTATTATAGAAAAAGTAGATAGGCCATTTCTAATAAAATCTACATTTTCTCCCTCTAAATCAAATTCTTCATTTTCCAGTAAAGCGAGGAAAGAGCTATTATCTTTAATTTTTATTAGCGCTTGGCAATCTTCTTTTTCTAGTAAACAGCTTCTTCTTTTGGTTATTTCTTTTTTTAATTGGTAGCCGTTTTCTTTGATAAGACGGTAATCATCTTCTATAACCTGGGAAGAACTAATACTATTAACCATAAAGAAAAAATAGGGGCTCTCTTTACCTTCTGTAATTTTCTCTAAAATTTTGATTTGAGAAGAAGCGGCTGCTAGATAAGAATCAGCGGCTAAATCATAAAGTGATAAAAGTTCGTTTGCCAGTTCTTTTGAGGGGATTTTTAGAAAATCTTCTGTTTTTTGGTTGATTAAAATTAAATTGTTTAGAAGCTGATAGGGAACAAGATTATGTTCGTTCAAAATCGGCACATACTCTTCTTTATATTCCTCTGCTTCCATGTTGGTTATTAGGACTTTTTTAAGTTCTGCCTCTTCTTCTTTTAATTTTTTGATTGCCGCTTCAAACCCTTCGGTGTCTAAAAAAGGCGAATAAAAAAGAGGGTCTTTTTGGGTTAACTCATAAAAACCATCCAGTCCGAACCTGGCCTTTCTTTCTTCATTAAATTTAAACCAGAAAGAAAAAGCTAAAGCAATGATTGTTAAGAGTATTAAACTTAAGAAAATATTTTTTTTCTTCATCAAATCAATGTAAGATTAAAACCTGCCTTGACTTTTCTGACAAAGGAAATTGAATAAAATTTATTTGAGGTTTTTCAAAAAATCCAGCTTCCACCGCCTTTTTTAAATTTAATTTGGGAGAAAGCCGCCAGTTTTCCAACAATTCACTCTCAATTTTCTGTCTTAGTTCAGGAGATTCTTTCACCTCTTTTTTTAGAGATAGATTAAGTTGCATCTTGATTCTAGGTTTATCACCAACAAAATTTTCATAAATATGAGCTTCAAAACTATTTTCAAGATAATCTTTTAATTTCAAAATTGGTTTCTCCAGCATTTCTCTTCTTAATTCTACCCCCCCAACTTTAACTATATCGTATTTTGCCCTTTCTAAAATTCGCAGAAGGGGTCCGGGAGAACCACAAGAACAGTCGTTTTTAATGAAATTTGCCAAGTCCCCTGTTTTATATCTAATAAGGGGCGTGGCAAGGTTATTAAAAATAGTTAAGACAAGCTCCCCTTCTTTTTTGAATTCAACTTCTTTTCCAGTTTCAGGGTTAATAAGTTCAAAATAGACATCTGTCCAGGGGTGATAACAGATCGGCCTACTTCTTTCAGCCAAGAATGGACACTGAAACGCTACTGTACCGCCCGCTTCGGAAAGGCCATATTCTAAAACGATTTTTACATTCGGGTAAAATTTTTGCAGAACCTGCTTTCTATAAGGAGTGATTGCTTCTCCGCTGAGCAAGATGTATTTTAATGATTTTTTAAGATTAGGACAGTTTTCAAGATATTTTTTTAAAATTATAGCCAAACTGAAACTTGTAGCGATGGTATCAATCTTTAACTTTGAAGCTAACAGCAAAGAAGCCGGCAAGTTATGAATGTCGCCCACTAACACTCGTAGGCCTATTTTCTGGAAAATAAAGAAAGCACGGGGAGCTCGTATTGGATTAACTAAAAGCAGCATCCTTTCTCCTATTCTATGCTTAGCATGCCTGCTTTTAGCCAGCTTAATCAAGTTATCATCTGAGCAATAAGAGAAGAAGGTAAGAAACGGTTCTCCTGTTGTGCCGGAAGTCGCTGAGATATATTTAATTTCTTCCTCTTCTGCAAACAAAAGCTTGAAAGGGTCAACAGCTGACAGCTCTTCTTTATTGAGAAAAGGAATTTTTTTAATGTCATTAAGAGAATTAAAATCTGATAAAGGATTAAAGCCAGCTTTATCGTATTTAAGACGGTAAAAGTCGCTGTACTTATTCTCAAAAACAAAACTTAACAGCTCTTTGAACTTTAAAAAGAGGTCGCCTTTTTCCATTTTAAAATCTGCTATTTTACAAACCTGAAATCAAAAACTGTAGCTATATCTTCGTCTGTTACTATTTGTTTCTCAACATCTTCTAAAGTTTCATAAGCACCAGTCTTGCCGATTTTAATTAATGTATCTATTTCTTCGTTACTGAAGGCACCTGTTTCGCTAAGGTTATTTTTTAACCGAGGGAGAATTTCTTCTACTACTTTTTGGTTGACGTCGGTTTCATCCAGTTTATAGGATTCAAAAAGTATTTCCTTGCTTTTTTCAGGGTTATCTTTGATGAATTTTATAGCCGAGAGTAAGGCTTTAATTAACCTCTCCACTTCTTCAGGATTATTTCTTATTTTGTTCTCGGTGGTAGTTAAGCCAGAAGGTATATCGTGATCAATAAACTGTACAATCGGAGCAGTACCTGTTTTATCAAATTGAAGACAGGGGATGTTTACAGGCGTCACTAATGCGTCAACTCTTTTTGTTTCTAGGAGAGAAAAAACTACCTGGCCTGATCCGCCAGCAATGACAATTTCGGCAGGAAGATCGTTCTCTTCAATTGCTTTTAAGGCCACATAATGTGAGGGAGAAAGCGGATAGGTTATACCAATAGTTTTTATATCGTTCAGATTTATACCAGGTTGTGCATTAAGAAGATAAGGAAAGGGTTTTTCATAAAAGGACATAACTGCCCTGAGTGGCGTTCCTTTAAGAATGGCCATGGTTCCTTCTCTGATGAAAATAGAATAATCTATTTCTCCTTTCAATAATGCAGCAGTGGATACCGTTGACTCCATTTGCTTTAATTGAACTTCCAGATTGTATTCGTCAAAGATACCCGCCTTTTGGGCCACAAAAAAAGGAAGAAGATGAAGATCGCCAGTCCAGCAGCCAATTTTAATTATTGTTTTTTGCTGTTCTTCTGGGCCAGTAAGGTCAGGTTTTTCCTGGAGAAGAAACACCAGGACGGCCAATAAAACTATTAGTACACCTAAAATTAAAATTTTTTTATTAATCATTATATTAGATTAACTTAAATTAATTCTAATTTCGACCTTTTCTTAATATATCTTAAGGCATGAATAATTATTATTCAAGCATTTTATATCCGTTCGGGTTTTTGCCAAAAAACCACTTTATTTTCTATAAAACTAATTAATAAAAAGAAAAATATTCCTGTTAAAACCATCAAGAGAAGGGCGGCCATAGCGGTAGTCGTATCAAAGGTACGGGTATGAAGTAAAATTAAATATCCTATTCCTTGATCTGCGGCCAAAAATTCTCCCACAAAAGCTCCGGTTAGAGCAAGAGCAGATGAAATTTTAAGAGCAGGGAAAATGAAAGGAAGAGAACTGGGCAACCTTAACTTAATAAAAATTTGCCACTTACTGGCAGAAAGTGAATTTAATAATTCCAGAGCTTTTTCATCAGCTGTTTTTAAACCTTGAGTAGTATTAACTAAAAGAGGGAAAAAACAGATCAAGACGACAATGACAATTTTAGATGTAATGCCTATACCAAACCACAATACCACCAAGGGGGCTAGGGCTAAAATCGGCGCAACTCTTATGGCTATAGCGTAAGGATAAAGGCCTCTTTCAATGGTTTTGGAGTGGACAAAAATTACTGCCAGAATAAAGCTCAGTAAAAAAGCAATAAAGTAGCCAGTAACAGTAGAAAGCATGGTAATGCCAAGATGAGGGAGAAAAAATTTAAATTGATTGATAATTTCAAAGATAATTTTAGATGGTTTTGGTAAAATAAACTCTGGTAAAGCTAAGACAGAAACTGCTATTTCCCAAATAAGAAAACCACCGACAAGAAACAAAAGCGGAATGCCAAGCTCTTTTAGCTTGTTTTTAAAGTTTTTCTTAAACATTCTATTAAGTCAAAATATTTTTTTGAAAATTTTATTTTAGTCGTTCTCGGTCGGGGCAAATCAACATCTATTATTTTTTCAATTTTAGCCGGCCTTTTAGAAAGAATAACAACCCTGTCAGACAAAAAAACTGCTTCTGGAACGGAATGAGTAACGAAAATAACCGTAGAGGTTTTAGTTTTTTCAGCTTGCCAAATCCTCAAAAGCTCCATCCCCATATAGTTCCTAGTAATTTCATCAAGCGCTCCGAAGGGTTCGTCCATTAACAAGATCGGTGGTTCAAAAATTAAAGCCCTGGCAATGGCCGCTCGCTGCTGCATGCCCCCGCTTAATTGGTTTGGATAGTAATTTTCAAAACCATCAAGGCCGACCACTTTTAATAGATCTCCTGATGAGTTTTTAAGATTTTTCTTGCCTAAAATTTCCAAAGGAAGCTCAATATTTTTTATAACATTTCTCCAGGGGAGCAGAACCGGGTTCTGAAATACAAATCCGAACAGCCCATTGTTAGCGGCGAATTTTATTGGCTTATCTTTGAATTCTATATTTCCTTCGGTTGGTTTTATCAAACCATTTATGATTTTAAGCAAAGTTGTTTTGCCGCATCCGCTGGGACCAATGATAGAAACGAATTCACCTTCGTTTGTCTGAAAGCTTATTTTATCTAAAACATGTAAATTATTGTAATATTTGGTTACCTTATCTACCTTTAACATTGAATTCCTTTTTTGTTTTATATTTTGGGAAAAAAACGCTTTTCTCCTTTTTATATCTGAATAAAGACATAAAGAGATTTCTCCATAACCATTGAGGGTTCCCTGGATTTAAAATAGCTTTTATCGGGATTGGAAAATGCAGTAAAGTAGAGAAAATTCTTTTGCGGTGAAATTGACGATAAGCGTTCTCTTGAATCTCACGGAGATCAATACCCGTAGCCTTTTTATAGAAAGGAGTTTCTGTCCAGTACCAAAGGGTGGGCATTTCCCATTTAGCAAAATCAAAATTCGGATAAACTTTTTTGGCAATTTCCATTAAGGGCTGTCGGGGATAAAGCACTACCGTAAAAAAGACGCCGAACCTAAGTTCGGAATCGCAAGCCCACTTGATTGTTTTTTCAATTTCTTCTTTGGTCTCACTAGGGAATCCAATCATAAAAAAACCGTGGGTGGCAATTTTTTCATCATTGGCCCATTTAATAGCTTGGCGAACTTTATCTATATCAAGGTTTTTATTGATCAATTTCTGGAGTCGGGGTGAGGCAGTTTCAATGGCATAAATAATAGAATAACAACCGGCCTGTTTCAATTTGTGGATAAATTCTTTATCCATCATATCTCCCCTTAATCCGTTGGGGAAAGCAATTTTTACCTTAATCCCTCTTTCAACTATCAAGTCACATATTTTTTTTGCCCTTGCAAGGTCAAGATTGAAAATATCGTCTACAATGTGAATTTCTTTTACGCCGTATTTTTTGGTTAACAGCTCAATTTCAGCTATGACATTTTCAGGGCTGCGGAAACGGGTTCTTTTCCCAAAAATTTTGTGGCAATAGGCACAATGAAAGGGACAGCCCCGGCTGGTAAAAATAACACTCCACGGGATAGCATAGGAAAACACGTGCATACCCGCTAATTTAGAGTAATGCTTAAAATCTATCATATCCCACGCGGGGAAAGGAATGCTGTCTAAATCTTCAATTGGGTCTCTTGGAGGGGTCAAGATTATTTTATCGTCTTTTTTGAAAGCAATCCCATTAACGTTATCTATTGGTTCGTCTTTTTGGAGTTTTTGAATAAGCTCAGAAAAAGTCGCTTCTCCTTCTCCGATTACAACAATATCAACTCTAGATTTCTCAAGAACATAATCATAAAAAACTGAAGCATGAGGCCCGCCAAGCACTGTGATGCATTTCGGATTTATTTCTTTGACAATACGGGAAATTTCAGCCATAGCGTCAGCTTCCATACTCATACAACTGAAGCCAACCAAATCAGGATTAAATTTTTTAATTTTTTCCCGCATTTGTTTAAAGTTAAAATTATAAGCAGCCTGTTCAACTAACTCTATCTCAAATTGCCCGGGGAAACGCTGGCGCAGAATAGAGATAAGATAAAGAAGCCCAAGGGGTTGAGAAAACCTCTTGCGCCAGAAACTGACTCCCGGCCGAATTAACAGTATTTTCTTAATTAACATATAGGATTTTTTATTTTGTATGCTTCTAAAGTTCTTCCTTTTTTTAATTCTTTTTTGAATCTTTAATTTATCTTTATTCCCATTAATAAAATCTATAATTCGTCGGCTCTTATCATGGCTTCGGAAAAAGGTAACACTTTTCCATCAGCTGTTGCGTGTTTCATTCCCCAGGCCTTTATTTCATTCAGGTCCACGTTGTTTTTATCGGCCCAATACCAGATGTTGATTCGTAATATATAAACATTAAGCATTCTCAAGAAAGGTGACCCCTCCCAATTTCTGAAAGGTCTATGCAGTGCCGGCATTAAAATGCCTGATTTAATTAATGCCAGAAAAATATCTTTTATTTTTTTTCGGGATAAAATATTGAACAATATTTTTATGGCTTTGACTGCATTTCTTACGGTGGGTTTTTTAAATTTTTTATAATAACTCCAATCTATGATTCTTTTATCTTGGTCAATAAATAAAAAAGTATGGAAATGATAAGCTGAATGATAGCAGTCTTTTTTCGAAAAATCTCTTAAAAAAAAGTCCTTATCAACATCTAGAGCATTTGAGGTCAATTCCAACATTTCCGATGTTGTTAAAGGATTTATTTCAAAATACCTACCAACTGCTGCTGCTCCTCTCATTCTAACTTCCTTAACAAAATCAAGATTATTTAAAGCAAAATCAAAAATAGGCTTTAATTCTTTTTCATTCAGTCCTCTAACCAGCGTTGGAGAAAGAATAGTTGCTACCTTTTCTTTTTTAAGGTTGTTTAGTGCTTTTATTTTAATACTGGAAAGCTTTGCATTGTTTATTTTCTGGTAGACAGCGTCGTCAAAACCGTTTAACGAGAAGGTCACACTATCCAGGCCGGCTTCTTTTAGTTTTTTTACATAACTTAAATCCGCAAGTTTAATGCCGTTTGTTAATATCGTTACATGTAAAAAAGGACGTTGTCTTTTTATAAATTTAATTATTTCAAACAGGTCCTGTCTTAAGGTTGGTTCGCCTCCAGAAAGGCAAATTGCCTCTTGAGGCGACTCTTCTATTATTATTTTATTTATCTGTTTTTTTATATTATCTAACGGTTCATCTTCCAGTTTTCTATTGGGTACAAAACAAAAACTGCAATTAAGATTACATTTATGGGTTATTGGCATAACGACTGATTGAAAAGGGCAGGTTTCGTTTTTGTCGTTCATTGTTCTTTTATAAAAATCAGCATCTTGCTCTACAAAAGCTTCGAATTCTCCGTGCTCGTCACATTTTTTATGCATCCAGACTCCATTTTCTTTTTCAAAGATAGAAGCGTTCACCACCTTCAAACATTCGGGGCATCTGCTTTTTGTTTCTTTTATTAGTTTCATTTTTTACTTTTTTGAAGATACTAACTTTTCCTTTAGCGGAGCTATTGAATGTATTTTAAACTTGAAAATTGGATAGTATTTCCAGACCAACAGAGAAAGGCCGGAAAAAATGGGCACAAAGAAAAGATTACCCAACAAATTCGTCTTTAGAAAAGGTAGTCCCATGAAATAGCACTGGATTAATCCCTGCCAGGTATGAGGGTATATATTGGTTAGCAGCCACCATCCAAAATTAGTATAAAGGTAGAAAAATAAAGAGGAAAATATTCCCATGCCGGTCATTTCTACAATAAAACGATAATTAATTTTCTTTCTTTTTCTCAAGAACCAGCCGAAAATTCCGATAACAGCGAAAGCCGACCAGGTAAAGATTAAAATGATTGCGTTACCAAGATACATATCAGTAATAGCAATAATACTCAAGGGGACGAGGAAGGTAAAAATTCCTCCCAGCATTGCTCCGGCTATTAGAGAAAATGAGGTAATTATTTCTAAATTAGGAATTTGAACAAACTCAACTATAAAAATTCGTCCGGCCACTCCTAAAAAGATTAAAAGGAAAGCCGCTAAAAATTTAGTTTTACTCATAAAATTAAAGCTGGGTTAAAACTCGGGAGCTTCAAACTTCCATTCAATAACATCACCGGCTTTTACTTGTTTCTGATCAGCTGCCGTTTCTCCTAAACTACCATTAACCCAATATTGCCACCATTTATTATCAGTTCCGCCTTCGGCTTCACCAATGCTTTTAACAAAAATTCCCATTTCAGGATAAAAAACCGTTTCTACCTCAAAATTCTCTTTTCCGGCTAATTCTTCCAGTAAAGAAAAAATAGTTGAATTTTCAGAAACAACTATTTTATATTCATCAATATTCTCTTCTTCGTAATTAATTATATATGAAGCCTCGTTTTGTAGGTCGTTTCCAACGATTAACGATTCATCTAAAGACGGTTTTGACCAGTAGGTTTTGTAAGCTATAGCGCCGTAGCTCAAGATAGCCAGGATCACTACAAAAAAAATTGTTGCCGCTATTTTTTTATTTGAGATTTTTATCATACAATAAATATTATACTATAAACAAACATTTTAACAAGGCATAAAAACATTCTTTATCGGTATGACCTATATGCTTTTTGGACAACAAGTAGATATTTTGGAAAACGCTATCCAGAGAATTTTTAAAAAAAATTATAACTTTTCAAAATTATATACGGTTATTGCTGCCAAAATATACCCTAAGAAACTAACAATTAATATGGCTTTAACTCCACAGGACAATACCAGGAAAGAAATAACCAAACTCGCAACAACAAATGCTAAAGCGTCAATTCCCCACAGCCAAGGTATAAAAGTGTTATTTCTTTCCCTGATTTTTTCCAAAACAATAGGAAAGAATATCCCTGACAGGAAACTAGGAATAAAAACGAGCCCGATTATTGATAAAATTTTTAATGAATATTCCAACGGTAAAAGCGTTTTAACGATATTATCAATAGAAAAATAACTTATTAGGATAACTAAAGATATTATCAGAATTAGTTTCCGAATATTTTTCTGGACCGTTTTATTCATTGCGAAAAGACTGCCCAGACCGCCAAATAAAAGTATTGACGAAAGAGCTACAACATGAGAGTAGGTTGGGTTACCCAATAAAAGAGTTACTTTATTTATAAAGACGAATTCTAGCCCGGCAAGTCCAAAAGATATTCCCACGAAAAATATCGGTGTCCCAATATTTTTTAATTTCCCTTTTGTTTTCAATAAAAAAGTAAATATGGCAATCGCCAGAATTATAATTGATGACCAAACTATGTTTATAAACCACTCAAACAAGTCAGCTGATTGCATGGGGGAAAAGGGCGGCCTATAAATATTTTTATGCTCCGATAATGACATAAAAGGCTTATCGTCTGTGAGTATTTTAATATTATCTAACGGCAATTCTTTGACAGGGTTGCCATAATATAAAAAATTATATTGTTTTGCCAAAGATTTTAATTTTTCTCTTTCTTGTGACAAAATATCGTCTTTTTTAAATATAATCATTTCAGACACTTCGTTATTAAAGGTTAGAAAAGCTAAATGTTTTTCTGGGTCCAGTCCTTTTTGCGTAGCTGCTAAAGCAAGTGTTTTTAAATATCGTCTTGTAGTGAACGGAAAATGAGAAATAGCTAATGTGCCGTTGGGTTCAAGCTTATCAATATATTCAGAAAGAGCCTCAAGCGTATAAAGGTTTTCTGGTATGAATAATTGAGTTCCTGGCCACTTTCCCAGACCTCTGGAGTGAGCAAACAAAAGTAAATCGTATTTTTCTTTATTTTTAAACAAATAGGTTCTTGCTTCGCCCGCTATGGTTTTAACCCTTTCGTCTTGATAAGGAGATTTTCCTAAACTTGGGGAAAAACTATTGGAAAAATCAATCATCAGTTTATTTATTTCTACTGCCGTGACTTCTTCGCTTCCCGCCAAGAGCGCCCGGCTTACATCCTGCCCCGCTCCAGAACCAACAATTAAAACCTTTTTATAATCAGTAATTTTAAAAATTATATTCCGAAAATTATCCAACGGCACTCTTATATTTTCAATATTTTTTGTAATAAAACCTACGGCGTATAAAGTATTTATTGAAATTCCATAATGATAATAATCTTCCGTTTTTGTAAGCTCATATAAACAAAGATGGGAAAAAGAATTTGACTGCTCTTTTATAAGCTTGTAGGAAAAAGGAGGGCATTGTATTTGGAAAGACGTTTTCGTAAACATTACAATTACTGTCGTTAAAAATAGTAAGAATACAATTGTTTTTTTATCTAATCTAAAACTATGAGTGGAAAACCAGCAACTAAGAAAAACACCTATGCCGACAACAAAAAGTAAATAAACTGCAGAATCAAACCCAAAAGAATCTGTTAATAAAAAAGCGCTGATACTTCCAACGGCGGCTCCGACTAAACTGAGAAAAGAAAGTTTGAATATAGAAGCTTTTTTACTGGCAAAGGTTAAAGAAACAATCAATCCGCAAAAAAAGAAATTTAAAAAACTGGCTGAAAAACATAAAATTAAAATAAGAATTGCGTTTTCTACAGTGGACGGTATCTCGCTAATAAATAAAAAAGGCAAAATAATTGTTACCATGTAAAAAAAGCCAGCCAAAGAAAAAGTTTTTGAAAAATTGGCTCTAATTTTCTCAAAAAAAATAGAAGCAAATATACCTCCAACGCTCAAACCTAATAAGGTTAAAGACGCATTAAAGTAACGAAAATCACTTTGTAAAGTAAAATTAAGAATGCTTGAAAGAGCGGTTTGAGAAACAAATACACCACAGCCGGTAAGTAAAATGGCAATATAGAGCCACCTCTCAGTTTTTTTATTTTTACCCGTTATATTATCTTTAATATAATTTTGTGTGGCCATAATGTGATTCAGGTCTACGTTACTGTGTTAGAAACGTGGCGAGTAACTACTAAATTAAACTATTATATCTTAAATATTGAAAGAATTAAAAAAGGATGTACAGAATTTTCCTGAGCGGTTTTTTAAAGATAATCTTAAAAACATATTATAAATAAATTTAAAGAAATTTGAATTAAAACAAAACACGGCCAGAATCTTCTGATTTCCCCTAAGTTAAGTATAATTAACCTTGTCCAAGATACCTCGGCGGGATATAATAAAATAATCCCTACGTGGATTTAAAAATAAGAAAAAAGAGAATGTCATTGGTTAATAATAAGAAGCTGATTTTAGTTGTTTATATCGCTATCATAATTTTAGCCGGCTTTGGGGTTACCAAAGAGGTTTCGGCTACATATTACACATCAGGTAATTTTATTTCCACCAATCTTCTTTCGGGAGTTGATCCAGCACCGCTGAGCATAGATTCTTTTGTTTACAATCTTTTTGCCAAGCCGGCCAACACCACGGCCGTCGTGGGATTCAACCAAGACGGCGGCAGCACCTGGTACGACGCTGCCGGAGACGAAGGGGCAGAAACTTTGGTAACGGGCGAAGACCAAACCATCACCTTGACCAGCGGCTGGTCAGGGGCAAATTTTTATTACAAAGTAACTTTTACCTCTGACGGTTCGGGTACGCCGGTTTTGGATGACATCACTCTTCACTACACTGTCAATACTGCACCGAGCAACGGGGCGGGTTCCATTACTGATATGGATGATACAGATAATATCTATGCTCAGAGAAAATTGTACACCGGGAGCTCAACCTGCTCAGATACCGATGGTTACAGCGATATAGATTATTGCGAGTTCAGATTAAAACAGGGAGCCACTACCCGGGCAATTTTCAGATATGATGAAGACACCGACACTTTTTCTGTTGAGTCCGGTTCCACAGAATGGGATTTAGACGCTAGTTCTTCAGCCGTAGAGTCAGGAAATGACATTACCATTACCTGGAAGTTTATGCCCCAGTGGGATGCGACAGCAGAGGATGATTTAGAAATTGAATTATATGTTGTAGATGACGATTCAGCTGAAGACACTGACACGGCCCAATCCGATTATGTTAATGTAGTAACGGATTTAGTTACCACTTTTTCCTTAGATGATGATAGGGGGAATATCAACCAGTCAATTACTGCGTCGGGAACTGTAACTTATACCGATTCCTTGCTTTATCCCCCTGACAGTGAGTTTACCAGCGTCAGCGTTTATGATTCCTCAGACAATAATGAAGGAACAGATTCATCTGTTGCCAACGGTGCTTGGAGCGTAACCTTCAATGCTCCAGCTACGGTGGGAACTGACACCTATAATCTATACATAGATATGGCTGATGCCGATTATACTGATGGAGAAGAAACAAGCCCTACAGATACCTTCATTACCGACAGAATAGAAATAGTTTCTGTAGCTTTTGACGATAACAGAATAGACGTAGGAGGTTCAGCCGAAGCCAGATACGTTCTCCAATACGATTATGACGATGTAGCTTTTGACGACAGCAAAGGAACAGTTA
>Ga0180433_10000945_pt1 | contig 49322 bp, 54 predicted proteins | sample SS_ome_8_FD_132980 | JGI IMG/M metagenome (GOLD analysis project Ga0180433, IMG submission 132980) | Hypersaline lake sediment archaeal communities from the Salton Sea, California, USA - SS_1_D_1 metaG | ecosystem: Environmental > Aquatic > Non-marine Saline and Alkaline > Hypersaline >...
CTCTTTAGAAAAATATAAAAATTTTGTTGCTGCAAAAAAACAGGCAAAAGTTGTATTTAAAGACCCGAAAAAAAAGCCTCCGCAAAAAAAACTAAAAGTGTATGAACCAAAATTGGTTGCAGGTGCTGCATCACCCGCTCCTTCTCCATCACAAATTCCACTAACAATACCTCAGCCAAAAAAACTTCCTGCACCAGTTGTACAAGAAAAAAAACCTCCTGAACCGAAAAAACCTCCCACACCAACTCCTACCCCAGAAAAACCAAAAGCAAAGGTTGTAGAAAAAAAGAAAGCTAAATCCAAAAAACAACCTGAACCAAGAAAAATAGGAACACCAACCCCTGCACAAAAAACTGTTGAGAAGAAAAAACTGACCCTTGCCGACATCATGAAAGGATTCAAAAAATATACGGTGGAGCAAAGTGCACAAAAAGCACAGCCACAACGATTCATACTGCCAGGGCAACAACACTTTGTGACAGTGGTTGGACCTCGTACAGGAAGCGTAACCGAAGCGCAACTGATACACGAACGACATGCCGCAAAACTGTTTGAGTGCATGGGACTTTCGTTCAAACTTTTGGGCAGAGGATTCCGGCTTATCAACAAACCCGAAGTTTCTGTTGTCGATTTTACCTTCACTTTATTTTTAGACCGAGAAGGAAAGTTGGTAGATCTTCAATTTGTTAAAAATTCAACAAACAACCAACTCAACAGATTTATGGCAAAAGTTATACAGCATGCTTCAGTATCATTCCCTCCACTGCCAAAACTTTTGCGCATGCACGACGTTTGTAAATTTAAAATGACCATTCCACTCCCGGTTGCACTTATCCCGAGTGCGAACTTATATTCGCAACCGAACAATCAACTGTAACAGGATGAAAAACAAGAGACTGAACAAAATGCTTCACGTGCAAAATTGACGTATGCTATGGTATGAAGTAGAAAGAAAGTAGATGTAGTTTTATTGGAAATCGAATGAAGACAATACGCTATGCTCTCCTGTTTGGCACAGCACTAGCGGTCTTAACAATCCGAACAGAAAAAGAGCCATTCCAGGTGGTTCTTTCTGCAAAGTGGGAAAACTTAGACAACGACCCTCAAAAAATTGCTCTGTTTGGTGGCAAGTGGATTCTCGCAGGGAGCATAACCTTCAAAAAAAGATCGTCAGAGATGATTTTCTTAGATGAAATTCAGTTAACCTGGGAAGGCGAAAAACTGGATGCACTGGTCGGTTCTTTGTACGAAAAAAACGACTTGTCCTCATTATTTCTTCCCATCGAACGCTACCTTGTATGCGACGGATGCTGGAGAAAATCAACACAGCAACTCTTTTTACGCTTCAACAGAACACTCACTCTGGGCGCAGTCAACACATTTTATCTTGTGCTAACCGTTCCAAAAGAAATTGAGGAAAAACTCAAAAATGGAAAATTCCGAATGGAAAAGGTTGGTCTTCCACTTCCCTATCGACAATACGTGGGATGCCATGAACTTGCGATCTCACTCAATGAACTGCACAATCCTTCCGCTCTAACCTGAGCCTTCAATATTTTCCAAACCACACTTTTTGCTATACAATCAGTGCAAAAAAATAAGGAACATGCTGTGGCAAAGGTGGTAATAATCGGAGCGGGGTTGACTGGCCTTTCAGTCGCTTATCACTTAGAAAAAAACGGTTTTTTTGATTACCAAATTTTTGAAAAAGAATCAGAAATTGGTGGATTGTGTCGGTCAATCTCCCAAGATGGATTTACGTTTGATTTTACAGGGCACTTTCTTCATTGTAACAACAGTTACTTCGAAAACTTTCTTGAACACGTGGTTGGGAAAAAAGAGTTCAATACCGTTACTCGCAAATCATTTATTTTTTCTCACAACGTACACACTCATTATCCGTTTCAGACAAATTTGTATGGCCTTCCTACAGATGTTATAAGCGACTGCGTTACGGGGTTTATTGATAGACCGCAGTCACAACAGCCAAAAAATTATCATGAATGGGTACTTACGCATTTTGGTGAAGGATTTGGAAAACACTTTTTTTTTCCGTACCAGAAAAAAATTTTTTGTACCGATCCTCAAAAACTTGCTCACTCCTGGACGGGCAGATTTGTTCCTTCAACAACGTTTAAACAAATTATTTTTGGAGCACTAATCAACAAGGGCGAAGAAAAGATTGGATACAACGCAACGTTTTTGTACCCAAAAAAAGGCGGCATCTCTTTGTTGATAAAAAAACTACAGAAAAAGTTGACCGTACCTATCAAAAAAAACTTTTATGTTGATACCGTTGATTTACAAACAAAACGAATTACCTTTTCAAACGGGCACACAGAACCGTTTACAGAACTTATTAGTACCATGCCACTGAATATACTTTTGCAAGCCATACAAGATCGAGCAACAACAGCGTTTCATACGGTGCATAAAAAATTGCAATGCACATCTGTACTTAATATCAATCTCGGTATTGCACGCAAAAACCTCACCGAAAAAAGTTGGATCTACTACCCAGAAAAAAAGTTTCCATTTTATCGCATTGGGTTTCCGCACACTTTTTGCAAAAACATGACACCAACCGGTTGTAGTTCACTGTATGCAGAAGTTGGATATCTAAATAAAACAGAAGCGCACGCAGAAAAAAAAATTGATGAAGTACTGCAGCACATAAAAACGTTGTTTGGTTTTTCAGAAAAAGAAATTGTAACAAAAAAGATTTTGCATCTTGCCCATGCATACGTAATCTACAACGGATGGAGAGAGAAAAACTTACACAGATTGCTCGCACAACTGACAGAGGATGGTATTCATTCGGTCGGCAGGTACGGCGCATGGAAATATGCAAGCATGCAAGAAGCAATCATTGACGGAAAAGAGGTAGCAGAAAAAATAGTTCGACAAGCTCCCACCCGAAGCAGGAAAAAACCCTATGAAAAATTTTTATAAAAATCTTCCAGTGCTGGTCACTGGTGGTGCAGGATTTATCGGTTCCCATCTTGTACAAAAACTTGTTGCACTGCAGGCAGATGTAACGGTACTTGATAACCTTGCAACTGGCTTTTCAAAAAATCTGAAAGATGTGCAAGAACAAATACAGTTTATCAACGGAAACATCACCAACAAACAGGTATGCATCCAAGCTACTCAACATAAAAAAATTGTATTTCACTTGGCCGCATTTATTTCGGTACCAGAATCGGTTGAAGACCCGCAAACATGTCATGATGTAAACGTGAACGGAACGTTTAATCTCCTGCAAGCGTGTCACCTAAATGGTGTAAACCGTTTTGTCTTTTCTTCTTCCGCTGCTGTGTACGGACCATGCGAAACACACTGCACAGAAACAATGCCATGCAACCCTACCTCACCTTACGGCACCTCAAAACTGATTGGAGAACTTTTGTGCCAACAGTATGCACAAAATTATAACCTCAAGACGATATGCTTACGCTACTTTAATGTTTTTGGCGAAAATCAAAATCCACAGGGAGCGTACGCCGCTGTCATTGCAAAATTTCAAAACCTCATGAAACAAAATAAACCGATCACTATTTTTGGAGACGGTCTGCAAACACGTGACTTTATACCGGTGCAAGATGTCGTTGATGCAAACCTCATTTTGGGCGTGCAAGACAAAAAAATAATGGACGGCAGTCCAATCAATATTGCAACAGGATGCAGCACTACCCTCCTTGCAATGGTGGAACAACTAAAAAAAAGATTTCCTAACTACAATGGAAACATCGTATTTAAGCCTGCACGTAAGGGCGATATCAAATATTCATGCGCAGATGCACAAAAATGGCAGAAAGTATTTACAAATAGTCAAGAATGTCTGATTTGGGATGCAAAACACCCATTAGACGACAACCCCCTTTTTATCTGTCAAACTAATCAAGAATGGTAATAACAATCACATTTTAACCAAAAGGGAAACCGTATGAACGTAAAGAAACTTTTCCTCGCAGTAACATGCGCAACAATGCTTCTTGGACCTTCCTCGCAAATGCTCGCGAAGGGAGAAACAAAGCAAAAAGAAGCAACAATCGGCCGAAAAGCCCTTGTAGCAACTGCAAAACTACTGTCTGGAGGCATCGCTATTTTCCTAGGATCTCTTGCAATAGAAGACGTACTCACTAAAGGAAAAAGCCCAAACGAGCCAATAATTTCTCTAATTACTGCAGGGTCATTGGGCATCATTGGTGGTATAACACTCTTCGGTTGGGGATTGCAAGATGTAGCCAAGGATACAATTTTACCTGCACCAGCACAGACCAAATAAAAAAAACAGGTTTTTTTAAAGAGCGACAATTCGTCGCTCTTTTTTTTGACCCTTTTGCCATGGAAAAACCCCAACAATCTGCTATACTAGCTGTGTAGAGGCGGTTTGTTTTCCGCCTTTTTGGTTAAAACAGGGACAAAGCAAAAAGTAGCTAAAAATGACGCAAAAACGTGATTATTACGACGTTTTGGGGGTTTCCAAATCTGCCAAACAAAAAGAAATCAAATCCGCGTATCGCAAACTAGCGATGAAATATCACCCAGATCGCAATCCAGGCGATAAAAAAGCTGAAGACAAATTCAAGGAGGCCGCACAGGCCTACGAAGTACTTTCCGACACAGACAAGCGCAAAAAGTACGATCAGTTCGGCCATGCCGGCGTTGACGGAAGTATGGGAGGCGGTGGATTTGGCCAGGGCATGAGCATGGACGATATTTTTTCCAGCTTTGGCGACATTTTCGGTGATATTTTCGGAGGTGGCGACAGAAGAAGAGGTCAGAACGGCCTTGCTCCAAAACGGGGGCATGACCTTTCTAAAGAGCTTTCCATCAGTCTGAAAGAGTCTTTCACCGGCACAAAACAAGACATTCGCTACTACCACTTTTTCTCTTGTGAAACCTGCAACAACACCGGCGCGCAAAAAGGAACCAGCGCGCAGCAATGCACTACCTGCCAAGGCGCGGGACAAATCAACCGCAGACAGGGTTTTTTCATGTACTCACAAACCTGCAGTGCATGTGCAGGTCAAGGCTTCATCATTCCATCACCTTGTAAGGCATGTTCAGGCCAGTCAAGAACACAAAAATTTGATAAATTTTCTATCACCATTCCAAAGGGCATTTTTGACGGTGCAGAACTACGTGTATCCGGCAAAGGTGATGCAGGTGTATACGGCGGACCTGCGGGAGATCTTTTCTTGCGCATTCGCGTAATGCCAGATAAAAAGTTCAAACGTGTTGGTGATGATTTGGAATGCACGGTTATGCTCACCTACCCACAGCTGGTGTTTGGTGCACATGTTGAAATTGAAAACATCGATGAAACCAAAGAAACAATCAAAATTCCAAAAGGTTGTCCCGTTGGTGAGCCAATCATCATTGCAGGCAAAGGCTTTGCTCTCAGACAGGCAAACGGCCGCGGAAATCTGGTTGTTATTCCACAATGCCATATTCCAAAAAAATTAGATGCTGAAACAAAAAAATTGCTTGATCAGTACGCACAAAAAATTGGAAACAAGGTTGACTCATCAACCGGTGGCATCTCGGGTTTTTTCAAAAAATTTTTGGGATAAATAAAAGCATGTTTCGGATCTTCCTTTTTTTCTTTCTTATAAATTTTTCTACGCCTCTTTTTTGTATGAAATCTCTTAGCATGCCAACCCCTCGTCCAAGAAAAGCGGCTACTCTTACACCACGCCCTAATACTTCTTGCACACAAGCGCAACAAGATTCGATTCTTGGAAAAAGAAAAAGAGATCAGTCCGATGATGAAAATCAACCACCTTTAAAAAAAAGAAAACTGTGGCTTGATACAATCGAAAAACACAGAAAAGAAACAGAAAAAATAGAAGAATTTATAGGGTCTCAGCAGTATCTTTACCCAGAAAATCTGCAAAAAATACAAAAAGACTATGGTTCCGTAGAAAATCTCCAGAATCAAGTAGAACAAATGAAACAGTACAGAAAAAAATTAATTCCACAAATACTTGGGAATCTTCCTGAATATTCAAACAATGATTAAATTCTCATCCCTCTTTTCTTGCGCACTTTTTGAGACATAACTTGTCGACATTTTTGCTCCATTCCAATTTTTTTAACCAGATGATAAAAAAAATCTCGATCCGGACCTTTCACCACTGCTTGTTCATGCGCTTCTGCAAGTGCAACCGGATAGCCACCTCCTTTGCGGGCCTGATCCAAAATAATGCGCGCAATCTCCGCAACATATCTTTCTTCTAACGCAATCCACGCAGGAATTTCTACTCTTACTACTTCACTGCCCACATGCAGATAAAAAAAATGGGGATGCAACTCCTGTGGATAGTGCTTGGTGATACTTGAATGATTTTTAAAAACAGTGGTGCGTTCAGATGGATGCAAAAAAAATTGTACCACATGTGCATCGGACATTCTTCCAACAGCTTCAATTGTTTCGTTAGTAACAATTCCAAATCCAAAATGATCTGCAAACTCAGCAAGTGCGATGCGAATAAGATTCACCAACTCTTTGCTTTTGGTCAAACTGATGTACCCCGCAATCAAAATCTGTTGCTCGTAAAACTGCTGCAAAGAATCTAAATAACTCGCTAAAAAATGATTCTTTACGTCTCTATCTTTAGCTTCTAAGTGCCAAAAAATAAGCGAACCATCAAATAAAAAAACAAATGGAGCATCCTCTTTTTTGATTGCACATGCATGACTCAAACCTGCATGAAATTCATACTCCTGTCTGCGGCAATTTACCAATTCTTGTGGGCTTTCATTCAACTTACTATCTTCGTCACCTACAAACACAAGCGGTTCAGAATTAAGATAAACATTTTTTTCTGACAAGCCATAACTCAACTGGACAGAACCGATGTTGATTAATGAACAGGTTGTTCCTTGGTGTTTATCCGGATAAATTTGAGAACCGTCAACCGCAAGAACGCGGTAAGGAGAAAATTTTTGATCGACAAGAAACAGATCATCTAAACGTCCCTGCCAGGAAGGAAGAGGCCATGGACTGTTTGTGTTTCGAACGTTGTATGCAAAAGTCGGATCGTTTGCTATTTTTGCCCAGACTTCTCGCGCAAGACCTGATTCGGAAAAAAAATCATAGAACAGTCTGTCAGAAACTCGCTCAAGCTCTCTGATCACCTTGGCGCGATTGAGCATTGCTTTTCCTTAGATGCTGCCCCCTTTTTTGTCCCGTGTTGCTTCTTTTTTGAAATCTTCAATTCCCTTGTGAAGTGCCTGCAAAGGTAACAAAGCACAACGAATTCGCATCGGACCAAGAGGCATGCCAACCAGTTTCAGCATAAAATCTTTGTCCAACTCAAGCAGCTCCTCCAGTGTTTTTCCAACACAACATTCGGTCAGCATGGAAGCCGCAGCTTGACTCACGGCACACCCATCACCAGTAAACATCAATTTTTGTAGCAGTCCTTCACTCACACGTCCATCAAACCCGACAGAATCGCCGCACGATGGGTTAAATTGACCAGTCGCAAAATCAGGCTCTTCAAGCCGTCCGCGGTTGCGTGGATTGTGGTAGTGATCCATCACCTTTTCTTTGTATAGCTTCATCCTTTCTTCCCTTTTGAGCCAAAAGAGTTTGTCCGACACTTCTTGGAACCCCCGTATTTACAACGCAAGAACTATAAAATTCAATAGGCAGATACATCCAATGTACCACGCTGTATTTTTTTTCTAAAGATTGTTCAAAAAAAGGATACAAAAACACAGGCAATACCCCTAAGAAGCAGCAAAAAACGCCCTTCTACCGGTTGCCTTTTCTGTGCAGTTTTATAGGCTTGTAGTAGAAATGTAGGAATAAAAAAACCTTCACTATGAATGGAGCCCCTAAAATGAACCCAATACGAGCTTTTGGTCGCGCATTTGCGCTTATTTTCATGATTGTCGCCCCGGTGTGGGTCCTTGCGCCACTATTTGGCGTGATGGTCGGACAAAGCAGGCAATTCGGGCAGCCACAGCCCATCAAACACGTTATTTTCGATTTGGGCGGCGTACTAGTCCTGGAACCCACCAAAACTAAGGGCCTTCGCCAGATCGGTCTTCTTCGGCTACTTCGCTACTGGCTATCCGGTTCCGGAAAGCTTTCAAAACTGAAAAAAAAATACATCAACTTTTTGCATCGGGTAAAACCCCTCAGCCCAGGCAGGCCACAGGCGCTTACCCAAGATGGCTCACAACTACTCCCAGAATTGCTGCATGAATCCATGACAAACGAACGATCAAGTGAGGAAATATTACAGGAAATTGAGCTCTTTCTTGCAAATGATACAACACTCGGAAAATCTGAAAAAACCCTCATGCATGCAATTGCTTTAATGAACTTCACTCCAGAAACACTTGCCAAAATAATGCGTCCTTCTAAAAAAGGAATTGAATTCGTAAAGCACTGTAAATCTGCAGGACTGAATGTCTACATCCTTTCCAATTTTGAAACTGAAACATACGAAAAAATACAAAAACGCTACCCAGAACTGTTCGACCTGTTTGAAGAAGAAAACACCTTTGTCTCCGGCTATTTGGGTGTTGTAAAACCAGATGCACGAATCTATGAAGTAATTTTGGATGCACACAATTTAGATTCTGCAACCTGTGTGTTTATTGACGACCAAAAAGAAAATATCGCAGCAGCTGAAGCATGCGGCATCAACGGAATTTGGTGCCCAAAGAAAAAAGGACTGTTTGGCTCCAGTCCGAACATTGAACTGGTCGCTCAGGAACTAGAAAATATGGGTGTTGAGTCAATAGAAACTGTTCAAGCATAAAAAAAAAGATCCGCAGTTTTTTACTGCGGATCTTTTTTTTAAACTAATCAAAACAGTTTACTGATCGTCGTACTCTTTATCATCAAAATGATAACCGTAGTAATTCGAGCTAACGACGACGTCCTCCTCTTCCAAAAGTCCTTTCCATGGCTTCCTGATGGTTTCTTGTCCTTCCAGGACATCACCAAAGCCTTTGTCAACTTTCATTTCTACTATTTTTACTCCTTTTTTGATGTCATTCAAAGTAAGGTTCTGCGCAAGAAGTTCCTTGTAAGTTGTGTCAGATTTTTCGGACAACGCCTCAAGAACAAGATGATTTTCATCTATCATATCTTTTAATTCTTCTACCGAAATATCCATACTATCTGCCCATGTTTCCAGATTTTGAAGCATGACACCGTTTTCTATGATAAGTGCTTGGTTTTCTCTTATAAGCTCTTGAGCCGCGACAATCTCTTGCCTATTTTCTAAAATTTCTTTACGGTTTTCTAAAACCTCTTCTTTGAGAGTAGCGTTCTTGTAACCAGAAAAGGCACCCGAAATAGCTCCTAGCGCCATACACGAAAAATATCCTCCTCCTAGCTGTACAGCAGCTCCTACTCCAACTCCAGCTCCTACCCCAGCTCCTGTAGCCACAGACTTTGCGATAGCAATCACTTTTTCAGTATTTACAAGCTTATCCATAAAAGCATTTGTGGGTGTACCAGAAAGCAACGCAACCGCTGTGATGCCCAGCACTGAACTTTTTAAAAAACGTTTCATAAAAATATCCCTTCCCTACGCAAAAGAGTCAGAAGCTTTTTTACAACTTCCGACTCTCCTACTTTTTTATAAATTAAATACCTACTTAAACTTCTTGTTCTTTTTCTTTGTTTAAAACACTTCCTGTCTTTTCATGCAACCATTTCACAATGAAAGTTTTGCTTACCTCAAAAATATTTTTAATTTCCTCAGCGCCTGCTTTCTGCTGTTTGGAAATGTTTTCTTGACCTTGTAAAATATCTTTTTGACCTTCTAAAAGTTGATTTGTCATTCCCATGTGCTCATCGGTCTTGTTGTGAAGTGCATCAATTTTTTTTCCGTTTTCTTTGATTCCTCTGTTGGCTATCGCAAGCTGATCTTGAACACCCATATTCATAAATTTGTGAGCATTATAAAAACTGAAACCAACACCTGTAAATCTAGCAGTTGGTCCACCAATAAATCGCCTTCCCTTACAGAAAACCGGTACTAACCCAACACCAACATATCCCAAACGACGAGCTTGATGCCTCAAATATTCAGGATTCTGATAGTACGGCGCAAGCCCAGGAAACTTTGAAGAAAAATACTTAAGCGACTTTGAATTCGCAACCTTATTGGTTATATCATGCCACCCTTGCTTAATCTGCCCGAACGCAGTTTCGAAACCTTCACTCGCTTCTGTTTGACCTACACTCAACGCACAAACCAATGCAATCAATGATAATTTTGAAAAGTTCTTCATTTTTATACCCTCCATAGAATAACCTCTTATTCTTTAACCTCCACACAGACAGAAACATCCGATCTAATACTAATTATACCAGAGCCCCCGCCCCCGTCAACAGCCTATTCTATTTGAAAAGAAAAGGCGCCTCTGGGCCCTCTAGGAGCTCATTTTGACCAAACCCGCCCTTTGAGGGCCTGAAAGGGGCTTTTTTGCCCTCTAGGCCCCTATTTTTTGGCTGGAGATAACTTGGCCCACCAGGACCCGAAAATCACGGGAGAAACGGAAAAAAGGGCCAAAATGAAGAGCAAAATGAGCCATGAAATAGACAGAAAATCACCCAGAGAACGCATGTCTGCCAGCTGGCGCCCTGCAAGCACGTAAAGCAGGGATCCTGGCGCTATGCCCACGGATGTGGTCCACAGGAAGGTCCAGAGCCGGATGGTGGTCAGGCCTGCAAAAACGTTGATCAAAAGCGTGGGGGTAACCGGCAAAATCTGCATGGTCAGCAAGTAGTTGTGGCCGTAGGCCTCAATATTTTGGTTAAACTGCCTCAACTGCGTTCCATACCGCTTTTGCACGAATGAGCCCAGAAAGTACCGAAACGTCAAAAACGAGATGGCTGCCCCTACCGTTGCACCGATATTTGCGTACACAACCCCTGGCACAACCCCAAAAAAGTAGCCCGCGGCAACGGTCAGAAGCACGGTGATCGGCACCCCAAACACGGTTGCAGCGATGAACAAAACAAGATAGCCCACCACACAAAGCAAATACCGCTGTGCAACCAACTCTTGAAGGTACAGCCGATGCACCTGCAGCTGTTCAAGCGTAATCCACTGCCCGCTGAGCACCACGTGAAGCAGCAAAACTACTGCAAGAACAAACACACCAAACAAGATTCTTTTTTTATAAAACATTATCTTTGCCTCATACCACGAAAAACTCTTACAGCCACTGGAATAAGTGAAATTGCAAGAAGTAGTGTGATTGCAAGCACAACATTAAATGAAAGCACATCACGAACCGATGTTATAGTACGCAACTGTGTTCCCGCAAACGCATACACAAACGCACCGGGCAACATACCTACAAACGTCGTCCAGGCAAATGGCACCAAACGAACATGCGCAAGCCCTGCAAGTATATTGATAAGAAACGGTGGAAACACAATAATCAAACGACTACTGAGCAAGTAAAAATGTCCGTAGGTATCCAATTCTTTGTTGAATGTGGCAAGGCGATCTCCGTATTTTTTTCTCATTGGATCGCCCAATGCATAGCGTACAATCAAAAATGAAATAACACATCCTACTGTTGCACCAAAATCTGCTACAACTGCCCCAACAACCGTTCCAAATAAAAATCCACCCGTTAACGTCATTACCGACGCAACTGGAATTGAAAACGCCATAACAGCGACATACAAGAACATGTAGACTACAAGTGAAAGGGCATATCGTTGTGCAACAAATGTTTGTAAGCGTTCCATATTTTGGCGGACTACTTCGAGTGAAAAGTAATTTCCAAGATTTAAAAATCGAAACAAAAAAATGAACACAACAAATACCGCAAGCAGTACTAGACGTTTGACTGTTGTCTTATTCATTTTTTTCCTTTGCCAAAAAGTTTTTTGTACAGTTTTACAAAAAAATTATTTTGTAGCGCATCGAGTCGAGCCTTTTTTGCAGCTTTCCACACAAGATCGGAATATGCAGGATATGCATGCAAAACAGAACCAAGACAAGAAAACTTTGCCCCCAAAGCTTTTGTAAGCTGTAGTTCGTGAATTAACTCTCCAGCACGAGCCCCAAGAATGTGTGCTCCAAGCAACCGCCCCTTTTTATCACAAATAAATTTTCCGAGCCCCGGTGTAGCCATATCGATAACACCTCGATCTATCTCTGAATAGCGCTTTTTATAAATTTTAATTTGTGAACCATACTGTTCTTGCGCTTGTTGTTCTGTTAAACCTAAAGAAGCAAGTTCCGGAGCCGTAAATGTAATCCACAAAACATTTTTATAATCGATGCGTTGTTTAAACAACGGAATCAGTGCGTTGCGTGTTGCAACAATCGCCTGCTGCCAGGCAACATGACTGAATTGGTAAGAACCGATCACATCGCCACACGCATAAATATTTGGTGCTGTTGTTTTGAGTCGTTTGTTAACTACGATACCCCGTTTATCAAACTGTACACCTGCTTTTTCTAGATCAAGCCCTTCAGTATTTGGTTTTCTACCGGTTGCAATCAAACATCGTTCTGCTCTCAATTTGAATGTTGCCTCCTCTTGCTGACCAATTTGCGATAATTCTGAAGCCGGTGTACAAATAAATTCAGCACTACCAGGCAAAGCATTAATTTGTGTTGCACGCGTTTCTGTTTTGAACAGCACACCCTCTTTTGCCAAATGCTCTTGTAAGATCACTGCCAACTGCATATCTTCCCTTGGCATAATCTGCTTGTTCATCTCAACAACAGTTACCTGCACACCAAGCCTGTTGAGTGCACACGCAATTTCTGATCCAATTGGTCCTGCACCCAAAATAAGTAATGACTCAGGAAGTTTTTCTAAGTCGAATAAACTTTTATTGGTAAGAAACGCAGTGTCTGCAAGCCCTTCAATGGGCGGAATAAATGGAGAAGATCCGGTACAAATGATAAACTTTTTTGCAGAAACTGTTTTGCCTGCAAATACAACGGAATGGTTATCTAAAAATTGTGGCGAACCGAACAAAACGTCTATCCCTTCTTTCGCAATAACTTCTGGTGTATGCGTCTGATAGACCTCTTTTACTCGATCCCGCACAAAGTGCATAATCTCTGCACTATTAAGCTTCTGTTTTTCTGGGTCAATAAACCTGAGTTCTTTTAATTTTTTTGCACTGTGTACAAGTTCCGCGGCCTTGATGAGCGCCTTGCTGGGAACACACCCACTCCAGGTACATTCTCCACCAAGTTTATCTCTTTCAATGAGTCCAACTTTTTTTCCTAGACCAGCCGCCATTTTTGATGCGGTAAGCCCGCCAGAACCCCCACCAATGACCAGTACATCGTAGTCAAACTTTGCCACTCTTTTTTCTCCCTTTTTTATGTTTCGAGCAAAACTAGATCCACCTTACTGTGCGACTCTGGCAAATTCAAGGATATGTACGGTTCCTTTATTTTGAAGATCTTGATAGTCTGATTTTTGTTGTCAAAAAATAATCGAAAAGCAAAAAAACGATATGAAAAAATTGGAAAATAGTGGCATCGAGCAATACAAGGAAAAGCTCCTTGCAATAATCCAAGAAGTTCTTCCTGAGTGCAAAGTATATCTCTTTGGTTCTCGGGCAAGACAGGATTATGACACAGGAGCGGACATCGACCTTGCCCTTGATATGGGAAAAGAAATAGAAAGAAAAAAAATATTTCTTATCAAGGAAAAAATAGAAAAAACAACTATACCCCTAACCGTAGATATTGTGGATCTACACTCTGCTTCCGAGCAACTTCAAAAAGATGTGATGAATGAAGGGATATTATGGAAAAGTTAAAAACAAAACATGAGCAACTTTCAACCGCACTTGATCGCCTGAAAGAGGCAATTAACCATCTAGAAAAATCAAAATCTTACGCGGAACAAATCCAAAATCTAGAAGCAGAAGATATGTATCGTTCTTTCCGAGACTCTCTCATTCAACGCTTTGAATTTTGTTCTGATCTTTTTTGGAAATATATCAAACGATATATGGATAAAAAAATGAAACAACCAGTTGAATTCAACGCACCCAAACCGGTTATCAGAACAGCATGCAAAGCAAAATTGATAACCGAACAAGATGCTGAAAAACTTCTTGAAATGATTGAAGATCGCAATGCATCGTCCCATATTTACAAAGAAGAAATCGCTGATCAAATTGGGCTCAACACCAAAAAATATTATAAACTTATGAGAGAGTATACTAATAAACTCGCACCTTGAACTTCCTTAAAAGAGAAACGCAATATGCTTGAATCACAAGTAAGATCAAAAGTACAACCATTGTTTGATAAAGTTGGTAGTTTTTTAATTCCTTACAACATCACCCCAAACATGATTACTCTTTTTGCATTCGTATCTGGCATTGCATCAGGAGTTATGATCTGCTTTGGAAAAATGATTCCCGCTCTTGCATTGCTGATTCTTTCTGGATTGCTTGATATTCTTGACGGAACTGTTGCTCGCCTTGGCAAACGCTCTCATGCAGTCGGCGCATACGTTGATTTAATTTCCGACCGCTTGGTTGAAGCGGCGGTCATATTTGGTTTTGCGGTACAGTACCCACAACATTCACTTTCTTACCTTATTTTTTTAATTGCGGTACTCATGCACTTTTCCACTTTTGTAGTTGCAGGAACTCTGTTTCCAAATATGGGCAAAAAAAGCATGCACTACGATGCAAGCATTGTAGAACGAGCAGAAGCGTTTTTCTTTTTTTTCTTCATGATGTTATTTCCCGAATGGATATTTGGCACTCTCACACTGCTCAACACGCTTATCATCGCAGCAGCAATGACACGGTTTGTCAGGGTGTGGAATTACGCACATAACATTTCTTAAACAAAGCACAAAAAAAGACCCGCGGTGCTTTCGCACCACGGGCCTTTTATGTCTGTGTTGAGTGTTCTTTTTATATCACTTCAATAAGGCTTTTAGTAGTAGTAGTATCACCTTCAGAATCAACCGTGAAGTCTTCAATGTTAGAATCTGAGTTAGAATCTGATTCTACATTCTTACCATTCAGTTCAGCATCCGCCATTTTTTCTGCCTTTACCTGCTCCAAAACTTCTTGCTTGATTCTGGCAAATTCTGCGTCTATATCTTCTGAATCGTTGAGATCACTAAGAGCATCTTTGATTCTTGACTCAAAATCTTTTGCCTTTTCTCCAAGCAATGTCTTCAACATTTGAAGTATAAGAATTTGAGTTTTATTATTCGCTTTTTTCATTCTTTCTATTGCAAACTCAAGACAGCGTCTGTTTATTTCAGCGTTAACTTGAACATCGTCAATTTTTGTATCTACTCTTTCTACTTTCTTATCCACTTCTTTTACCATGCTCTGAGTTTTTTCGTGACCTGCGCGGTCGCAGAAATACCGAGCAACACTGTAAGAAACTACTGCCGCACCGGCTGTGATTAGGGCACGCTGCCATCCTTTTTTAGGACTCTTACAATAAGAAAGAATATGCTTGGATCCAAAGTATCCTACTGCACCCCAAAACCATGGTTGAGTTCTGAGAATACCGTATGAAGCCCCAGCACTCTCTTTTACAACTTTCACTGAAAGATCATTCATAGCCTTCATTTGCCCAAAAATAGGCAAACTCAAAGCCGCTACGAGCATGAGTTTAGAAATATTTGATACCTTTTTCATAATAACCTCCACACAAACAATTAGAATATAAAACCCATTTATTTTCAAAAATTAGTTACAACTTGATAATAGCATGAAAAAAATGGGTCTGCAAGGGGGTCCTGGCTCACGAGGAGACAGGGACGAAAGAGCCCTCTGACAGGGCATTTTAAAAAGGTGACAGGAAGGCTCTAAACCTCGAGATTGAGCTCCTTTTGCTTGCGCAGGCGGCGATACCACTGGAAAAGCAGGGGCGAAAAGACTAAAAGCGCCATCAAAAGCGCTGATAGCAGGATTTTTGCCGAGAAAACCTCACGAATTGAATTGATGCTTGTCAGCTGTTGGCCGGTAAAAGCGAAGGTGAAGGTACCTGGAATGATGCCTACAGCGGTCGTCCAAACGAAGGTAAAAAGCGAGACGTGGGCAAGGCCGGCAAGCACGTTTGGTACAAAAAGAGGCAAAACCATCACCACATGCAGCATCAGCAGGTAGCTGTACCCATTTTTTTTGAATTCTCGGTTGAAGGCCTTAAGCCGTTCTTTGTACCGCTCCTGAAACACCTTTCCAAACAGATCTCGAATGAGTAAAAATGAGACGGTCGCACCGATAGTTGCACCAACAGTGGTATAGATTGCCCCCCAAAAGGTGCCGAAGAAAAAGCCACTAGCGAGGCTCATCGGTACCATCATAGGAAGAGAAAGCGTGGTTCCTGCAATCAAAACACCAAGAAATCCCAGCACAAAAGCCCAGTAATTTTTGTCCACAAGCCCTTCGAGCCACTGCCGATTTTCCCGAATGGAGGTAATGGTGAGATATTTCCCCACACCCAAATACCGCAATAAAAGGATAACGCCGACAAACATTAAACCGAAAAATAATCTTCTTTTGTGCGCCCTTTTCATGAGTTACCCCCTTTTTTGATCCATTTGAGCAAGATAGGAATGAGCATCAGCGCGATGAGAAGCGAAAAGGCAAGCAAGACATTAAACGAAAAAATGTCCTGCATCGAACCTATTTTGGTCAGTCGACTTGCTGCAAACGTGTACACTGTTGCAAGCGGCACAAAACCAACGACGGTTGTCCAAACAAAAGTGCGCAACGGAACACCCGCAAGTGCGGCAAGCACGTTGATAACTGCGTACGGCACCACGGTTGAAAAATGCAAAATCAGCAGATACCACACACCGTACGTTTCAATTTTTTTCTTAAACCCTTCCACCCGTTTTTTGTACTTGTCTCGAACCACATCATTCAACCCCCGCCGGAACAGTAAAAATGCGATGGTTGCACCAACGGTTGCTCCTGTGATGGCAAGAAAAGATCCCCACAACACGCCAAACAAAAACCCGCCAAGCAAGGTAAGCGGCCCACTGATCGGAATAGAAAATGCAATGACAGAAATAAAAACCGCCAGATAACCCACTACAGAAAGGATAAAATGATTGCGAGAAAATTCCGCTAAAAAAAGACTGTGCTTCTGGATATTTTCCAAATTCACAAATTGACCAACATCAAAAAAGTAAAAAACAAGCGCAAGAGAAATGAAAAGAATAAGCGCACTAAGACCAATCCATTGAGTTCGTTTCATTACATCCCCCGCCCCTGAAAAAATAGTTCAACTATTTTTAGAATAAGAAATTTCTTCCACCACACGCAATGGTTTGCAGCAAAAGGATTATTTCACTCTTAATTTCACGGAGAAAGGATTTTTAAATGTACGGAAAAAGTTTATCACCAATCTTCATAGCGCTTTTCGTCAGTAGCATCACCTGGCCAGAAACTAACCACATTAGTCTGCGGCAAGAAAGATGGTTTTCCTTCCCCTACATGATTCACTCGCTTGACCAAGCATTTGCGTGCTGGTGGCCTTCCAACTGCGTCTTGTTTTTTCTTTTGCATCTGATAGTCAGCGATGCTGCAGACTGGCTTACTCTTAAGGTTGTCCCAGAAATCCGCACCTACAACCGCCTCTCCAATTTGGCCAGTCGCTTGAGCTTGTTTTTCAAAACCATCCTGCAACGTACACATAATTTTTGCCTGCCCATTCTCCAGACCCTCTACAATGGCTTTTAGCTCCTCGTTGCCATTATTCAGAAGATCAAATCCATCCTTAAGTTTTTGTTTAACATCTCCAATTTCGCTTCGAACTTCAGAAAAACCAAGCGACATTGCTGTTTGCAAAGCATTGATGTTTTCATTTGTTACCTCACAAATCTGGTCTCTATGGTCTCTGGCCTCTTGATGCTTTTCTTCTCTGTCTTTTGCTGCATTGTCAAACTCTCTTTTGATCCAACTTTGTCCACTGTTGTACCAGATAAAACCAGCAATGGCACAAAAAATGGTAAGCATGTGCTTCTTGATCATTGTCCCACAACCATAAAGACGATTATTAATTGTCAAGACTCTTGGGATTCTTATTTTTTCGTACTGAGAAAGAGCAAGGGTTCCCAAACTCGCATAGACTGCAAGACTAACTCCGTGGTCCGCAACCGTATTCCCAAGGTATTTTCGAACTCCAGCCTTAAAAAAACCGTCGTGATACACCTGCGCTGCGTTTTGAGCGATATCCTTCAAGCCACCACCAGAGTCCGTTTTCCTTGCACACGATGCAAAAACAAAACCACAAAAAAGAAATGATGAGCAGAGAAGAATTTTCAAAATTGACTGGTTTTTTTTCACGCACAATTCCTTTACTGGAAGGATTTTTCAATAAAAACATGTAGAGGCAGTGTAACGGGAAAAAAGGCACATATCAACAGGGTTGGAACCTACAGCTTCATCTCTCTCATCATGCGCAAAAACTCATCCACTTCTTGCGGTGTGTTGTAAAACATAAAACTTGCGCGGACAGAAGAGATAACGCCCAGTTTTTTTGCAAGCGGTTGTGCACAGTGGTGCCCCGCTCTGGTACACAGACCAAAGTTACTCAAGTACGCGGCAACATCGTGTGAGTGCATACCATCAACCACAAAAGTGGCCAGGTGGCCAGACTTTTTCAGTTCGTCGACTGGGCCCAAAATTTTTACTTTTTCCATCTGCTGCAGGCCTTCAAGTGCCTGTGTGGTCAGTTCTGATTCGTATTTTTGTGCTTCTTCAAAATTAACCTTGTCGTTGTAATAATCGATTGCTGCGCCAAGACCAACCACTTGTGCAATTGCAGGAGTACCAGATTCAAATTTGTACGGCGGCATCTGCCAACTTGCTTTATCAAAATCAACCTCAAACACCATGCCACCACCAAAATGATACGGTGGAATTTCATCATGCAACTCTTTTTTAATGTACAAAACACCAATACCGGTTGGCGCCAACATTTTGTGGCCAGAAAACGCCATAAAATCGCAGTCTAATTTTTTGACATCAAGTTTTTGGTGAGGAGAAGTTTGCGCCGCATCAACACACATTTTTGCACCTACTTTGCGCGCTTCTTTTGCAATGCGCTCCACATCCACATGCGTACCAAGCACATTCGAAGCATGAGTAATTGCAACTAATTTTGTTTTGTCTGAAATTAGATCTGAAAGTTTTGAAAGATCTAATGATCCGTTTTCTGTGATCGGAATAAATTTGAGCGTAGCGCCATTTTTTTGTGCTACCTGCTGCCACGGTATTAAATTTGCGTGGTGCTCCATTTCTGTCAGCAAAATTTCGTCGCCTGAGCCGATATGTTTCATCCCCCAAGTTGCGGCAACAAAGTTTAAACTTTCTGTGGTCCCTCTGGTGAAAATGATTTCACTTGTATCTTGTGCACCAATAAACTCTGCAACTTTTTGTCGAGCAGATTCAAACATGCCGGTTGCTTGTTCACTAAACGCGTGGACACTGCGGTGAATGTTGGAATTAAATTTTGTGTAAAATTCAACAAGCGAATCAACCACCTGTTTTGGCCGTTGACTTGTGGCGGCACTGTCAAAATAGATAAGCGGATATCCGTTCAGTTCTTGCTCTAAGATTGGAAAGTCCTTACGCAAATGCTTCATACCATCTCCTGCAGTTTTTTGAAAATAGGTCCAGTAAAATTTTTATTTATGGTTCTATCATTCAGTGTGGAGAATGGCAAGGTCAAGAAACCTTTTAAAAAGATCTGTTTCGCTTTTGTTTCAGACAGCCCGCGAGAACGCATATAAAAAATATGCTGTTCGTCACAATATCCGGTTGCAGTTCCGTGCGCACACCGCACATTTTTATTGTAAACCTCAAGTTCAGGTAGAGATTTTATGCGCGCGCCAGGTGTAAGCATAATTGTTTTGTTGTTTTGCTGCGCAACTGTTTGTTCTGCTTTTTGTTCCACAAAAATGTTTCCATGATGCGTCATACACGCCTGCCCTGTTAGCACCCCGCGCAAAACAATGTTACTTTCTGCACCAGGCACGCAGTGTTCCTGTTTTGTTTGCAGTACGACCTTTTTTTCTTGATCGAGCAGGTACAAACCATTGATTTGTGCGCGTGCATTTTTTCCTCGCAAAAAAACTTCGATCTTTTTTGAAACAGGTCGTGTGATGCTGGTAAAAAATTGAAGCATTGCGTTTTTTTCAAGAAAAAAAGAAACATTGTGCGCACAGTCTTGGTCATACACTACTACATGTGCACCTTCTTTAAGCGTGATGGAAATATTTTTTTGTTCTTTGGTCAGGAAAAGATGTTTGCATTCGCCCGCTTCAAAAAAAATCATGTATCCAACTCCAGTGAAATGAGACGGTTGATTTCAACCGCATATTCCATCGGTAACTCTTTCACAAACGCATCAATAAACCCATTAACCACCAACGCACGTGCACGAGATTTGCTAAGTCCTCGGGATTGCAAATAAAAAATCTGTGCTTCATCAAGAGAACTGACGGACGCCTCGTGCCCCACCGCAGCGTTGTGCTGTTCGATATCCAGTGTTGGTTTTGAATCGGCACATGAGTTATCATCAAGCAATAGCGCATCACACTGCACGTTTGCTTTTGCACCCTGCGCAGTTTCTGCAATTTTTAAAAGCCCACGATACGTTGCACGTCCACCATCTTTGCATATCGATTTTGAAACAACGTTTGAGGTGGTATCTTTTGCCAGATGGATTATTTTTCCCCCTGCATCCTGATGCTGCCCCTTGCCTGCAACCGCAACAGAAATAAGTTGTCCTTTCGCGCGCTCACCTTGCAAAATAATGCACGGATATTTCATCGTACACTTGCCACCAAAATTTCCGTCAACCCATTCAACGGTTGCATCTTTGTGCGCTACCGCGCGTTTGGTGACCAAGTTGTAAACATCTGACGACCAATTTTGAATAGTGGTGTACCGAACTTTTGAACCAGGCAATGCAATAATTTCTACCACTGCACTGTGCAAAGAATTTTGTTGATACGTCGGCGCACTGCACCCTTCAACGTAGTGAACAGAACTTCTTGGCTCGGTAATGATCAACGTCCGTTCAAATTGCCCCATGCGTGGCGTGTTGATTCGAAAATATGCCTGCAGTGGAAGCGTAACATGCACTCCCTCTGGTACAAATAAAAACGTACCGCCCGACCACAACGCGCAGTTGAGTGCCGCAAATTTGTTGTCATCGGCTGGCACTACGGTCGAAAAGTGTTTTTTGAAAAGCTCCTCATGATCACGCAAACCAGTTGCACAGTCGGTAAAAATAACACCCTGCGTTTCCCACTCTTTTTTTAAATTCTTGTACACCAGTTCAGATTCGTACTGCGCACCAACACCGGCTAAAAATTTCCGCTCCGCTTGCGGTATGCCCAGCGCTTCAAACTTATTTTTTATTTCGGCAGGTACTTCTTGCCATGTGTTCCATGTTTTTTCTGCAGGTTTTATGTAACTGTGAATGTCTTGTGGATTCAGCTCAGATAAATCAACACCCCACCTTGGCATCGGCATGGTTTCAAAAATTTCTAGCGCACGCAGACGAAAATCGGTCATCCATCCCGGTTCGTTTTTCTGTTCAGAACGATTTGTAACACTATTTTTATTGAATCCTTTTTTTGATTCAAAGAAACGCACCGTACCCTTCCCGATTAATTTTTTGTGCACATGCAATGCCACCTGAATGGACAATGGTACCGTTAGAAAAAATATGAACCACTTCAGGACTAAGTTCTGTTACAATTTTTTGATAATGAGAAATCACTAAAAAAGATATGCTTTTATTTTCTTGCTTAGCCGTTTTTATACCACGAACAATCAGATTCAACGCATCGGCGTCAACACCGGAATCAATTTCATCAAGCACTGCTAGACGCGGTTTTAAGAGGAGCAACTGCAATAGCTCGAGCCGTTTTTTTTCACCACCAGAAAAACCAACATGCAAATCTCGAAACGCAAAACGTTGATCAATGTTTAAAATATCCATGTAACGATAAAGCAGATCACGAAATGTTTCTGTACTTATATTTTTTTTAAACCTTGCGTTGTGCACCTCTTTTAAAAAAGAAAAAACAGTAAGTCCCGGAATTTCTGGCGGATGTTGAAATGCAAGAAATAAACCAGATTGAGCGCGTTCATCCGGAGTTAATGTTAAAAGATCCACACCATCAAGAAAAATAGAACCAGATGAAATAATAGATGCCGGATCTCCTGAAAGCATATGCGCAAGCGTACTTTTGCCCGAACCGTTTGGCCCCATCAGCAGATGCATTGCACCAGGCTCAATGGAAAGGCTTACATTCTTGAGTATCGTTTTTTTTTGTACCGTAACTGAAAGATTTTTTATTTCAAGTGTTTGCTTCATGTGACAGGAAACTCTACTTCTTCTAACGTTTTGGAATTTTGAAGTGAGTGATATTTTCGAATATGTTTTGTAGTGTGCCATGCAAACAACACAGTTAACACAGAGCAAAGCAAACCCATTGGAATACGGCCTTCAGAGGACATATCGCCAAAAACACAATACTGCACTCCAGCAAACGAACATCCCGCCATTGCAGCATCAACCGCAGCATCTCTTAAAACATATTTTAAAGTTATCTTTTTTTCTTTTTTTTCACTCGCACAAACGTGAACGTTGGAAAACAAGGCAGCCACAATCATTGCTAAAAAAACTTTTTTGAAAAACATCTTATTTCCCCCGTTGGTGTGAAACATTTTTTATTTCAAGCGTTTGCGTATGCTTTTGACTGTCTCCTTTAGCTTGCTCTAATTTCATGCGTTCTGTGTGAATGAATTCGGCTTCTGCACTCTTTTTTATCCCATAACAAGATGCATAACATGCATAACAGAGCATCGCAATCGTACCGACTAACGTATGATGTTCTTTGCTTTTACAACCAGTAAACCTGCTCGTCACCACAGAAGCTTCTTCTATGAGCTTAAAAGCAATGCTGGTAACGAGGCAAGAAAGGCTAACTGTGAACCCTATCTTTGCCCGCTTTTTGCAACCTGCCTCTTTTTCAAGAGTATACAAATTGGCTTGAGCGTAAAAACTAGAAAAAAGAGTAGCTACAGTCACCGCTAAAATAACTTTTTTGAAAATCATCTAGTTTCTCCCGTAGATGTAAAATTGAACTGATAAACTTGATTTATGCTAGCAAACAAAGGAAAAAGAACAAGTGGTTATGCTACAAAACCACTCGACTCAGTTCATGCAAAGAAATGACCCCATCTTTTACTTTTTGCATGCCATCATCAAATAGCGTTTGCATGCCATCCTGTTTTGCCTGACGGTGAATGTCATCAAAAATTGGACGGTGTACAACAAGAGAACGCAAGTCACCCGACATAACCAACAGTTCAAAAACACCAACGCGCCCTTTGTATCCAAGTCCAAAACAGACATCACATCCTTTGCCGGTGTACAAAGTTTCTGCTGAAACACCAAACCGGTCAAGCAACTTTTTTTCTTCTTTCGTTGGTTTTTCTGAAACCCGACAATGGTCACAAATTTTTCTGGCAAGCCGTTGTGCAAGTACTCCAGAAAGTGCAGCGTTGATTAAAAATGGTTCAACCCCCATATCCATCAAACGCATGATTGCTCCGGGTGCGTTGTTGGTATGCAAAGTGCTAAACACAGAATGGCCAGTCAGTGCAGCCTCGATTGCAATTTGCGCAGTTTGCTTGTCTCTAATTTCACCAACCATGGCAACATCAGGATCTTGCCGCAGTACTGCACGAATTCCTTTTTCGAATGTAAAACCTGCATCAGGATGAATTTGTCCTTGCGTGATACCGTCAAGATTGTATTCAACCGGATCTTCAAGCGTAATGATATTTTTTTCTGGCGTATTTAAATCAGAAAGCACACCATACAATGTTGTTGTTTTTCCCGAACCGGTTGGACCGGTTACTAAAAAAAATCCACTTGAACGTGCAACCAAATCTTTAAAGTTTTGAAGCATTGGTGTATTAAAACCAAGCGCATCAAGTTCGATCATATTTTTTGAGCGATCTAAAATCCGCACCACAACTTTTTCTCCATGAATGGAAGGAAACGTAGAGACGCGCATGTCAATATCGGCGCCATCAATCTTTGTTCTAAACTTTCCATCCTGTGGTACTCGTTTTTCTGCAATGTTGATATGTGCAAGAATTTTAAATCGGGAAATAACTTGGTTCATTAAAGACTGGGAGATAGTATCTTGATCGTACAGCACACCGTCAATTCTGTAGCGCACGCGCGCACCATCTTGCGTTGATTCCACATGAATGTCAGATGCGCCACGCACAACGGCATCGTTGACTAACGAGTCAACCAGCTGTATGACCGATGCTTCACTACCTTTGGTCACCACTACTCCAGCAATTTTGATTCTGCAAGTGAATCGATTTCGTGTTCAACGTCTTGTTCTAGTCTGCGCTCTTCACGCAAGTCAAGATCTTCTTCCACATTCGATGGAGAAAGATCATAAAATTCTTTGACCGCATCAGAAATATCCCGCTTGAGTCCAACCATAAGATTGACGTCATAAGAAACATAATCTCGCACCGCACTTTCTAACCCAGGCTCTTCCGGATTACTTGCGATAATGATTAACATATTTTGATCAACTTCAAGCGGAACAATGCCGTTTCTGAGTAAAAAACCTTTTGGAAATTTTGTGATGAGATTGTGGTCAAAAAAATAACCAACTACATCAAACGACGGTAGCTGATAATATTCGCTCAGCGCTCTGAGCAAGTCAGACTCCTCAACCAGTCCCTCTTCCAGCAGAAAATCATCAAATGTTTCTTTAATACTGTCTTTGAACATGTCTTGCATCGACTTGGCTTCGTCAGCTGCAATAACTTTATTCTTAACCAGTATTTCTGCAAGACCCTGCGTGAAAGCCTCCTTCTTTTCCATGAGGATGTCCTCTTAAGAGATTTAACCTACCCGAAAACCTACCAAAAAACCTACCGAGAAACTGAGAACGATGGCAACATTTGCTTTAATCCACTCCCAATACACACTCCATATAGTTGCATCCATTGGTGTTGGAATTGGTTGTATTCCTTGTACCTTTTCCCAGTTGATTGTGAACTCAACAAATCCTAGATGATGAAGTACTGCAAGACCGACAACTGTCAGAACAACAATGAAAAGATATTTTGCATATTTTTTAAACAAAAAGCCTGCCAAAAAACCGATCCCGAGATAAAGACCGATTTCAAAAACACGCTCCTTTGAAAGATTCATTTTTTGCATGAGCCCGTCGATGTTGAGCTTTTGTTTGAATGTTTCAAGCCACCCTGCTTCAGGGACTACCACTTTTTCAGGGGCTGCCACTGGAATTTCCATATCATCTCCTTTTGTGAATGGAGGAAAAATTCATACCTTCTTCTGAAGGATAGTATAGCTTCATAAAAAAAAAATACGCAAGGAAATTGAATAGAAATCATGTAAAAAAAGAGACGCCACGAATGGCGTCTCTCTGAGTTCTTTTACCCCGCGTATCGCGGAGGAAAGATCTTATTTGATCAAACCTTTAAGGGCTTTGCCTGGCTTGAATTTTGGAACTCTCTTTGCAGGGATTTCCATTTTTTTGCCTGTTGCTGGGTTTACACCAACGCGCTTCTTCCTCTTCATAACCATGAAGGTTCCGAATCCAGTCAAAACAACGGTTTTTCCTTGCTTCAGCGAGGTACTTACGGCTGTGATGAACCCTTCGAGGCAGTCTTTGCAAGTTGCCTTGGGAAGCTTGGTAAGCTTCGCCATGGTTTCAACTAACTTAGCTTTATTCATAAAAAATCCTTTAAGCTGTAACGTATGCTTCTGAGCGAACAAAACTAGTACTAGAAGTAAACTATTAATTCAGAAGCTTTTGTCAAGCTTCGTTTAAAAAAAGTTTCTGTTCAAGGACAAACCTTCAAGTAATAGATTCATTTTAAAAAAGTCTGTGGTGATTCTTCGACAAGCTCAGAACTGAAGGCTTGAAGAAGAAGCCTTTTTCTTCGTTGATAAGTATTCATTTGAAAAAGCCTGTGGTGAGCTTGACGAACCATGGCCTTCCAGACGTAGCTCCCAACGGGAGCGAAGACTGGTGCCGGGAGCCGGACTCGAACCGGCACGGGTCATAATAACCCGAAGGATTTTAAGTCCTTTGCGTCTACCAATTCCGCCATCCCGGCAAATTTTCTCTACCAACCGTAGCTTTAGCGTAGGTTGGAGGCGGCACCCGGATTCGAACCGGGGGTCAGGGTTTTGCAGACCCATGCCTTACCACTTGGCTATGCCGCCTAAACAAAAAACTCAACGCTTTTCGTCGAGTTTCTTTTTCAAAATTTCAATGTCAATGACGTACGATTCTTTTTCAGCTGGAGGAGACAGTTCTTTTTTCAAGTACGAACTTTGGCACGGACCGTTTACTGGATAACCACGTTGGTGCCACTCTGCTGTTCCTCCTTTGTACACCCACACATTTTTGTACCCAAGATTCAAAAGCTGTTTTCTGTTGACAATGCTTGAGGTACAAAGATAGTTGCTGCAATACAAAATAATTTCGGCATCCTTATCGATATGTTTCAAAGCGTATTTTTGAACTTCCATGAAGGGAACACAAATTGAACCGGCAATATGGCAATCATCATATAGTTTTTTATCAAGTACGTTGATAACCACAAGACCTTTTTCTTTTTGAGACTCGGTTCCTCCTGAAAAACAGGATGGAAGAAACGTCAAAAGAAGGCTAAAAATAAGCAAAGAAAAAGGGAGAAAAAAAGTTCCTCGGGCCTGGCTCATTTCACTCCTACACACAACATTTATACGTCACACTAATGTAGCATAAACCGCTCAATATTCAACAAAATCAGGAGATTTTTTGGAAAAATCTCTTCCATCGGACTCGATTCCAAAAATCGATTGGGTGTTTGATTAAATCTAAGATCCACCATGCTTCGTCACTATCCAATGACCAGATCCTGTATACAATCTTTCCGTGAATAAGCCGTCTGCTTATCGGGCCAAATTCGCGGGAATCTTTGCTCCCAAGCCTGTTATCTCCCATCACCCAATACTGGTCGGAGCTAAGTTTAACATAAAATTCGTCACTCCCATTCCAATAATTTTCCCCATTTTCAGATTTTTTAACTCTTTTGAGCGGTTTGATCGGAACTCCTGGAAAAATAATCGATGGTTCTGATTTTTCAATTACGATCCGATCTCTTTTAATTTGATAAAATGGTTGATCATCAAGAGGACGATGGGGGTCAAACGATTTTGGCGCAATCAAATCCCACAGTCTGTGTGTTCCTCCACCCTGTGCTCGTTGTGCAATGTCTTCTCGATCAAGCTTCCACACATTGATAAGCGGATACTGGTTTGCATACACCTCATGCTGTTGCTCACCATTTACATAAACAACTGGTTTGCCATCTTCTATTTTTCCTTGCACCACGTCACCAGGAACACCAATGATTCGCTTTGTCCAGTTTGATGGTCCCCACAGATAATCTTGAAATAAACGTACAACCGGATTCTTTGAATAAGAAAACAACGGATCATTAAAAGCAATAACCTGACCCCGTTTTGGAACAGAAAAAAGTGGTGTTAATTTATCTGCAAAAAAACGCTCACCAACCAACATGGTGGTTTCCATGGAACCGGTCGGAACCTGATACAAACCAAACAAAAACGTTCGAATGCAAAAGACAAGCAAAAGCATGATGGTAACTTCTTTTACACTCGTCCAAAACCCGTACGACGTAGCCTTTGATGACGGCATATAAAACCCCTTTTTATGCACAACCGATTTCTTGCACTGTTTTTTTAGTGTACTTTTCGCGGAATTCTTCCCCAACGAATGCGACGCCAAAAATCAATTGGGTTTTTAAGCAAATCTAAAAACAACCATGATTCTTGTGTGTCAACAGATAAAACACAGAACATAATTCGACTGTGAATCAACCGTCCATCAATTGGGCCAAACCAACGAGAATCCGTACTTCCTAACCTGTTATCACCCATTACCCAATATTGATTTGGGCCAAGTTCAACATGAAACTCATCACTACCCGTCCAATAACTGTTACCAACTCGATAACGCTTGCTTGTTTCTGACGGCCTTACTGGTGTTCCCGGGTACAAGAAAGGAGGTCCAAGCTCTCCACCCCGAGCAATTCTTTTTTCATCAATATAATAAAACGGTTGGTTATCAAACGAAATGTTTGGATCAAATGACTTCGTTGTAAATAATCTTTCACCACTGATTTTTTTTCGGGAAATAAGAAGCGGAACTTGACGAGGATCAACACTCCAAACTTTGACAAGCGGATATTTATTCAAATATGGTTCATCTATTTTTTCTTCATTTACATAAATGACTGGCTTGCCATCTTCTATAGTCCCACGGACAGTGTCCCCTGGAGCTCCAATAACCCGCTTAGTCCAGTTGTATGGCCCCCATACATATTCTTCGAACAAACGCTTAAATCTATTTTTTGAATATTTCCATGTTGGATCGTTGAACGCAATAACTTCTCCACGTTTAATTTTTGAAAAAAGTGGCGTAAACTTGTCTGCAAAAAAACGCTCTCCAACCAACATGGTTGTTTCCATAGAGCCGGTCGGAACCTGATAGAGACCAAAACCAATTGTTCTAATGATAAAAACAATTAGCAACAAAACTGCGAGCTCTTTCACGTTCGACCAAAAAGTGGCCTTCTTCTTCCGCGCTGTCGACATATCGTGTCCTCTTTGTTATACAAGTACTCATAAAATAATAAATGGGTAACAAGTTTGAGTATACAAAATTATTAGCCCCTACAGAAATGGCTGAAATCAGAAAGGGAACTATGTTGCATGTACAAAAGATCATTGGAAAAAAAATAACACTCAAAACGCTAGCTCCTGAACAGTTTGAACAATACCATTCTATGCTCTCACCAATCGTACGAGATATTCTACATCTTCCATCAAGCACATTTGAAGAAACAAAAACCTTTCTCAAAGAAAGACTCGAAAAACAAAAACAAGAAAAAACTCTTTTTTATACCATCTTTGACAATGTTGATAAAAAAATCATTGGATCAATCGAAATTCGGGACCCTGAAGATAACCCTGGCCAACTTGGCTCATGGCTTAACGAAAATTATTGGGGTGGTGGAAGATACCAAGAGGTACTCGCACTTTCTACCAAAGCGTACTTTGATTGGAAACAAGTTGATCAAATAAATGCACATGTTGACGTAACCAACATCCGTAGCATCAAGGCACATCAAAAATTTGGATTTGAAATTGTTGAAAAATTTAAAAGAGATAACCGAATGGTGTACAACATGATTCTTAAAAAAAAGAAAAACAACTCGTAGCATTTTTTCCTTGAGCAATTTGTCTAGGCGTGGTAGAACCTACACATATTTTTGACAAGTTCAGGAGATCTTGTATGAAGCTTTTTAGACTTACTTTATTTGTCTTTTCTCTTTTTTTATCTTTTTCTGTTTTTAATTTCACCTCTGACAGCAAATACGACTCCTACCTTTCCATGGGAGGTTGTAGCCCTTACATCAAACCAAATAAACATCAATCTTCTTTGGTTCCCGCAGTTTCTTTAAACGCATGCTCCAATCACATCTCTCCTTTAAGAACAGAAATTCGATTCCCTAACGTACCTCAGCATCACGTAAACACCGCCCTTCAACAGTGGCGCCAACGCTATCCAAACAATGCTGAAGATTTTCATCCAGCACACTTTTCCTCGTATTTAAAAGATCAGCACGGAACAGATCCAAGCAGATGGCATCCAGAAAAAAGAAAGGGTCTTTTTTATAGTTTTGAAATGTGGAAATATCCCAACTACAGAATCTTTCTCGAAGGTCTTCCGGATTACCACGACACCATCATTGAACTTTGTAAACGAAGTAATGAAAGTAGAAATTTTCAGCACATGCTTCAAGACAACTACGTAGAAGAACCGTGGTTCGGTCTTTTTGGAGGCAAATCAATTGATGAACATATTCGGGAGCAAGTGTCTTATGCAAAAAACTTTGTAGCTGCGCGAAAAAAACGGGAAGAACGGGATCAACGTGTAGCAGCTGAAAAAGTCGCGAAAAATGAAGCGCAAAAACGGGCAAAAAAGGCACAAGAAATTTTTCTTGCACAAGAAGAAAAAATTGAACACGTAATCGAACAGATTGAAGGCAGCTCTCATTTGGCACGCAGCCAACAACGTATGGAAGCGTTCCAGACCGCACTTGATGACCAATTCAAAATTGAATATAAATCCTACGAAATTTCCAAACACACCACAGAACTTTTGCAAAAACAAAACATTGACCCAAACCAATTTGAGCAATGCACCGGAAATGCAATTCAACAACAGTTTCATCAAGAATTTGTTGAAATACTCAACAACAGTGCCGACTTGACCGATCTCGATATTGGCATCGATAAAGATGTGTGGTTTTTCACCATCGGAGATTTTTCAAACATTGGATCGGTATGTAACAACGCAGGTCAATATAGCTTGACTCAAAAATTTGCCGACTTGTGTTTTGATTTGTATAGCATTGGTGAATGTGCTGGCATGCTCTATGAAGTTGCAAAAGAAAGTGTCTACGATTACGCGTGGACGGAAGCATGCGCAATTGCGAAAGAAATTTATAATGACCCAAAAGGCTGTGCAATTGCCACAAAAGAATGGGTGGAAGATTTTTCATCTCATGTGCTACAAAAAGCAGTGGTACGTCCACTGAAACAACTTTCCGAACTTGCAGAAGCACACAAAAAAGATCCGTTAATTGTGCCGAAGCTCGCAGGTCACTGGCTACAAACATTAATGATTTTTGCCGCCAAACAAAATGAACTAGAACATGCGGCCCGCTACAATCCACATGCACCTGAAACAGAAACATTGTGCGATGAATTTCAACAGCAGTACTTAGACCCTCTACAGCAAAAAGTTTCTGCCGCTGTTGCCGCATTTCATGCAATGCCAACACAAGAAAAAGCTGAAGAAGTAGCAGCATTTTTGGTACAGATGGGAATCATCAAAGGAGTAAGCGCTTTAATGAAATCTGCGGGCACCGCGGTTGAAGGTTTGCGCATCGGTGGTCCACCACCGGTTACAGATGAACTTTTAGCATTCTCTGGCGGTGGATCAATTTCAGTTTCTCTTCCTACTGCAGGTTCAACCGCCGCAGATATTGCAGCCGGCATTGCTGACGCAACCGAGGCCGGTTTGTGGAGCACCTTGGGTGCATCCAAGACTGCTTATTTTATGGAAGGTAATCCAGCTAGTGAAAAAACAAAACAAACACTGACGGGATCAGCACCTAACCAAAAAGCAATTCATTCTAGAAGTACACCTATTCTTCCAGAAAATGGAGAAATAATAAATGGCAGATTTTACACAAAACATGCTCTTGAAAAAATGGCACCCGACACCGCACGCGTGAGGGCAGAGTTAGAAAAAAGGGCTAGCAAAATCAATTTTAAAGACCATAAAGAATACATAGACTATGTAACTCCTCGGAGAATACCCCTCATGGCAATTGAAGATGTATTAGATACAGTAAAGCCAATTTTAGGTAAGAAGCCTAATACATTGGAATATTTCGGAAATGGTATAACCGTTATCACTAATGAAACAAAAGATGTTGTAATAACGGTTTTTAAATGTCGAAACAAATAGGGATTTACAAATGAGTACAGAATACAGCGAAACCGCATTTTCAAAAATTTTCGACTCAAAACGAAGCATTATACAAGAACTCTTTTGCACTGAGTATACCATTTCAAAAGATGAATTGACGTTTGATCTTTACATTTCTCCACTAGAAGAGTTTTTGGTATTTTCTTTAAATCTAAACTCTCAAAGCATGGCAGTATTTAGTTTTTCAACCAGATGGATCGAAGAAATACAATGCAAAAATAATACCGTCACCTTTCACAAAGCAAAAAACAAAGAAATAAATTTTTTGGCTCAACTTGACGAAAATCTATTTTTCGAACACGACGTTCCTCCAAAAGAAAAAAATCCCGCATTAAAACCAGGCATAGAAGGCTATGATGACTATGAATTACTAGAAATATTCGACAATGCCGACTTAAAAAGCGAAAACAAAAGAATCCAAAATTTTTATGCAATCTACAAAGACACCTACAAATTCACACTTTCAATTAATCACAAAGCAAATAGTGTTTCACTGACATTGGCAAATAAAAAAAGGAAACGTCCTGTTTTTAAAATAAAATTTTACGAAATTAGTCGCGTGAAAAAAGACAAATATTCTCTTCGTTTTTTCCGACTCAACGAAAAAAACGAATATTTTAGTTTGATCACACAACCTTTTATTTCAATCCAGGGAGAGCTTTAAAATCACATGAAAGTAAAATGCATTGCAAACACGGGCCAAAATCTTTCCCCAAAAAGTATTGAGGCCGGAAATACAAGGAATGCAGAGTTTGACCTTCGCATAGGTGAAATCTATGTGGTTTACTCAATGCACTTGTTTAAAGAAGCTATAGAGTATCTCATCTCAAAGGGGCCTTCTGAAAAACCTTTTTGGTATCCTGCAGAAATATTTGAAGTTGTTGATCCTCTGCTTCCTATTCAGTGGTATTTTTGCTTCAAGGGATATGATACTGAGGATAAAACAAGACGAGATCTTTTATCTGCTATTTGGGGCTATGAAGAAATGGCACTAAATCCAAATCATTTTGTTGACCTAATTGAACGAGAACCAGAGGCCCTTGAAATTTTCTTCAAACAAAAAAAAGAAATCGATGAATACGAGGAACTCAATAAATTCAGGAAAAACAATGGAAAAAATTCCAGTTAAAATAGTAAAAAAAATTAGAAACTCACAAACAGGTGTAATCATGGCCGACGTATCCCTTTCGGAAACAATAATAGTTAAAAAATCTATGTTTCCCGATGGTTGGTCTCCAGAAAAGGTAATGGAAAAAGGATGTGAAGCCACACAAAACATATACGAAATTACACGCCACAATTACGACCGTTTTCGATATCGAGGCCTAACAAAAGAGGGTATTAAATTAGAATTGATTGTCGAAGCCGACGGAGAAGTTGTAGTATTCTACCCTTTAATTTCCAAAAACTGGAAAGGTAGTTAATGAAAAGCTTTGTCAATTTTACTAAATCAATGGATGACTATAGCAGTCGAGAATTTAGTTCAGATGAAATGTGTAACCTGGGATCTTTTTTTTCAACAGACTACTACCTTTATGGCTACCAATTTTTAATGAAGTGGATACAAGACCCTGAACAACACTGCACAAATGCAAATTTAACCAATCTTGGAAAAGAAAATAGATGCATTTCAATTGGCTACCTGTTTCGAAAAGAACAGGAACAGACAATGACCTTTGACCTACCAGTAGAAAAATTTATAAAACTGTTAAACGACTGGGAACGAGTTACCAAAGAAGAACCTCAAAACATCACAATCACCAAAAACGGTAACACCGTAATCGTCAAAGGGAGCAATTAAAGTTCGCGTTAATCTTCAAGTGCAACTTCACCGCCAATAAGTTTTTTGTAGTACTCAGACTTTTCTGCAAGCTCATCGCGTGAATGGAAGATTAAATCTTTTTCTTGTTCGAGCAGAGAAACATCAAGAAGACCAACCGCTTTTTGTAATGTGTTAAGTCTGTGTGCAATGACAAAGGTCACCGCATTTTTGGCAAGCTCATCAATCATATCAGTAATTGCTTGTTCACTCACTTCATCCAAACTACTGGTTGGTTCGTCAATCAAAATAAGCGATGGGCGGAAGTACGTGGTACGCAAATAAAGTGAAGCAAAGTTAAGACGCTGCCGTTGGCCAACAGAAAGATTCATACCACCCTCACCAACAGATGCGTCGAGTCCTTCTTTTTCTTCAAAAATTTTCCACACACCAACTCGTTTTAAAAGACTGATTAACTCTTGATCTGGAAAAAGCTCTCGATCTTTTGGAAGACCAAGCAGTAAACTATCACGGGCAGTGCCACTTAAACTACTTGCTGTTTGTCCTTGCATTGCTACCAAATGACGACGAGTGTTGTCATCAACATCGTACATCGATATGCCGTTAATTTTTACGGTCCCTGTAGTTGGACGCAACTGTCCACCAATGACAGAAATCAATGTTGTTTTTCCAACACCAGATGGACCGATAATGCCATACAATTTATTTTCTTGGTTTTTTGAAACGGTAAGGTTAAGACTATGCTCTTCAAAAATTTGTGCTTTTTTTGTGTACGCAAAGTTAAGATCATCTGCTTGTACTGAAATATCTTTCCGCTCGGAAATATCAACTTCAGGAGCTTCCCCCGTCAAAACAGGAAATGTTTGCTGACCAAAACCACTTATAAAACTAAACAAATCTTGTATGCGAATGATACAACGCATTACTTTCTGACTTTTTTGTCCAATTCTCATAATTTTGTAACTGCCGTACAGGTAGGTTGCCAAAAAACTGGTACCCACTGTTGCTGAAACCGCACCAGATTTTATCATGGAAAGAACATACACACCAAGCACACACACACTAAAACCATACGCTATTCTGGTAAACAACATCGCTGCAGCAAAAGAAATCCAGTGCGTTGCAAGAATTGCTCCAGACAATCTATTTTTTAATTGAATTGCTTTATGTAGTTCGGTGGTAGCAAAAGATGATCGAACCAATTCTATTCTTGCCAAACTTTCCATACTCACAGACTTCATTTTGTCATCTGCAGCAATCAGTCTTGTTTCAAAGGTAAACGCATTGAATAAAATTGCTGCAACGTTGAAAGCCAAAATAGAAAAGAGAAACGCAAATGATATAAAGCCCACTGTCAAATCTAAAACGAATAAAGAAATAACAACGGTAACAATTCCTATCAAAATACGAAGAAGCTCGTAGACAAAAATATTGAGAAAATCTTCATATGCATGCGCACCCCGTTCGATTTTTGCAAAAAGTTTTCCACTAGTTCGCATTGCATGGTATATCGGATCAACAACAAGAAAAAATTTGTATGCGCTGTAGTGAATACCATAAGAAACACGTGCTTGTTCAATATTAAAAAGATATACCGTAAAATAACGCCACGATTCGACGGCAACCCATGCCAGTGCAAGAAATCCAAAATATGCAGAGTTTTCATTTTCAAGTGCATAACCTACATAAATTGGAATGCGGGTAAGAAATACCGTGGCAAGAACCCGTCCTGACAAAATAATAATCCACCGGAACCAATTTTTTGCAGGAACCCACCACCAGGCTTTATCAAAATTGATGTCTGGGAACCGCATACTCTCTTTGAGTCCGGTCACCCATAGGCCAAAATCAAAAAACTTTTCAGAGAAACTTTTTAAAGACATTGTATCCTTAATTTTTTATATAACCGTTACATTCTTTTTGAGCCTAACAGATTGGACATGTTATTGTCCACGGCCCCTCATGCAAGACACTTGAGAGGGTTGATTTGTTTTCCAAAAGCGTGGACTTCAAAATGAAGATGAGAAGGGTCGCGTCCGCGTGATCTCCAAACCAAACCGGTGCGCCCAACTTTTCCAATGAGTTGATTCGATTTTACCTTTTGTCCTACCTTCACAAGTATTTTATCAAGATGGGCATAACGAGTTCGATACTTTCTGTTATGCGTAATAACTATGGTGTTCCCATACCCCCGAGCATAACGAGCTTCGGTTACAATGCCTGAGGAAGCAGCATGGACGGGAGTTCCTCTCATGGCAGCCATATCAAGTCCGTAATGAAACCCCCAAGAACCGTTCGGCTTTTTTCGCGGACCGAATAAAGAACTCATCCAAAAATTTGAACGATTCATAGGCCAAGAAAGATTTATATCTCTGTTTTTACTTTTTTCCACAACAGTTCGTGGACCACGATACGATGCAACTTTTCTGTTTCTTTTTTTTATTTTGGTTCTTACAATTGGTTCTCTTTCAGCCCCCTTAGAAAGCGCATATTGTGTATAGTTGCACCAGTTATCCAGATGGACAAGAGAAAACAAAGAACGCTGACCTGTTTTTTTAAAGTGCGAATCTGCACAATCTCTTAAATAATCGGGATCTCGATTAATAAGAAGTAGAGAATCATGATCATCGTCATACGAAAAATCGTCTGAAGAAAAAACGTGCGCATCTTTTGGAAATTCAAATGCGTAAAACCCAAGACCTACTACGTCAATTTCTTTTTTTTTTTCTTTGGGAAATCGACAATTTTCAGCGGATTTCAAAATATCTAACAGCTCCTTTGTCTTGTTATAATCATGCAAAACTTTATTTACTGCCATGATGTACGTTCGATAATCATTTTGCAATTCAAGCAACCGATCTGACTGTCGTTTAAAAAAAAGATACTCAGAAAATAACAGCCAGGTAACTGTGCCGACTAACAACAAAGAACCAACGAGAATGATTTTTGTAAAGTGAGTAAAGATACGATTAATGCTTCACCTCAACACGCTGATACTAATTTTTTCATGGAGTCCTACACCACCTCTAGTGTATCTACTAAAGTCCAACCTGCCAAACTTCCTGCTTTGATTTTGCACCATTTTTTCCGCGTCTCCAAAATACTTACCTCATCTGCAACACCAATCTTTCCAACAACGTGATACCCCTGATCTGGACCTGCAAGGAGCGTAGTTGAGGGTTTTGTTACCACTGCGCAGGGATGGACTGTTGTTTTATATTTTGCAAAAAGAACAACACCCAAAACAACAGTAAGAGGAAACAACAGCGCGAAAAAAACAGTTTTTTTGTACTTTACAAAAAACATCACAAAAGCAAAAAGAAGCCAAAAAATAAGAAAGGTAAGCTGATACGAAAATAAAGAAAACCTGCTCAATAGATTTTCAGTGAAATTTTCAAACCAATCAATTTCTTCCGTCTTGCCAAGAAATTCTTTCACCACTGCAATATTCGTTCTGATATCATTCAATTCTTTTTTGCTTGCGCCACGTTGCGCTCTGCGCCAGTACACAAACGCATCCACATGCTTATTTAATTTGTATGCACAATTTCCCATGTTCTGCCAGGCAGCAGTTCCTTTTTTTTCAATTGAGTTGTAAAGGTCGAGCGCCTCTTCATATTTTTTTTCTTGATAACAACGATTCGCTTGCAAAAACGTTTCTTCTGTACTACGAGCAACACAAAGAACATGTGAAAATAAAAAAACCAGCAAAACTATTTTTCTCATATAACCTCCTTCAAAACAACAACCCATTTGTTTGCTTGATCAAATAATTTTTTTTGCTGCTCAGAGCCGTGGACCGTGTAAAAAATAAATGACGAAAGCTCTGCAAAAAACTTTGACCATTCATCTATTTCTCCCTCGCTAACACCACGTTTACGCAAAAGTTCTACAATCACTTGCTCGGAAATAAGAGAGTCATTCATAGAAAATCTTGTTGCAAATAGCTCAGTAAAAATGCGGTAAAGCGCGGGAAAATCTTCTTGCTTTTTTGCACGCTCTATTTTCTTGTGTGCAATTTTGAATGCATTACGCCACCGAACTTTTGGAGCTCTTTGCTCTGTGTAGGCACGGAAAAATCGGCGCGCTATCTTAGAAATCCACATCAACAACGGAGCAAAAAATAGAACCATGAATAACCACCATGGTATTTTCCGTTCAGGAATCTCATACCATCTTCCATTGGTGTTGAGCGGAAAATCATCCGCAACCAATTCCTGCTGAGTATCAATGGCAGTTGAAATAGCATCAACCTCAGGTGGCGGTACATATTTTTTTGTTGTAGATTGTGGCAAAATTTTCACTAAAAGCGGTGCAGTTTTTAACGTTTTGTAAGAAAAACTTTCAGTGTCATAGTACGTAAATTTTTGTTCTGGTATTTTCCACTCTCCAACTTCCATACCTTGAATAATGTATTCAAAATATTTTTTTGGCATGCCACTTTTTTGCGCATCGGTAATTTTTTGCTTCGAACTGTACGATTTGAAAGTATGTGGAACATTTTGCAGCTCAAGACTCAGATTTTCAAGATCCGTCTCTCCTTCAATTGAAAGTTCAACAACAATACCATCACCCTCTTTTGCTGCAGCTTGATTTAAACCGATCTCAAAATTTTGAAATATTCCAACCGCATCAACAGGCTCTGTGTGGGAAGGCAGAGGCAACACATTGACCGTAAGCGCGTTTGAATGTATTCGTTTGCGTTCAGAACGCATATGCAAAAAAGAAGAAAATAAAGAACCGAAATCATCTTCTCTTTGCACAGCAAACTCTGCAACACATGAAGGAATAACAAGTTCTCCCGGCTGCTTACTAAATAAAGACCAATCCCACGTCGCACTGCTGTACTGCACCCCATCCAGATGCACAACGCTCTGGCGCATCGAATTGTCTTTTACAACAAAACCATCAATCTCTGGTGCTGCTATGCCAAAAAATTTGTCAACTGGACTCGCAAAAAGAAACGTGATCGTTCCTTCTATTTTTTGCCCAACAACATACTCCTGTTGATTCGCGGCAATCGTCAGTAAAATTTTCTTTTGCTGCTTTTCAAACTGCTTATCATAGCGAGCAACTTCTTTGCTGCCAGCTTTTATGATCAGCACATTTGACTGCGCACTTCCTGCATCATCCTGTACCACCGCCGGTCCAATTGAGTGTGATCCTTGCGTATCGATTCGTACAACATAGGAGTAGCGCATCGACATGGTTCCATTGATGTTATTAATCTGACGAGCAGTATTGCGTATCGCGAAATCCTGAGTTCTTTCAATACGAGGATCTGCAATATCACCTTTTCCTCCGCTCACAGAAACTTCAAGTGTAAACGGTTTTCCTATTTGTGCTTGTTCAAGTTCATGCCCATCACTATCAAGGGCACGCATCTGCACCTGTATTTTCGCTGCAGCAAAAAATGAACAGAACAAAAATAAAACAACTGAAACCGTCTTAGTAATTGTTTTGATTTTTATCATACTTCCCCGCCGCTTGTTTGACTTGAGCTGCCATCAACTTTTTATTTGCTCGTGCATCTCTTTTATCTATCGCAGCCAAAATTTGCATTACCTCCTGGTCATACTGTGGCTGCGCATGAGCACCTGTTTTTTCTTGCTCTTCTTGTTGACCTTCTTTATCTTGGTTGTCAGATTGTTGTGCGTCTTTTTTTTCAGGAGAGTCGTCGTGCCCAGTATCATTTTTTTTCTCCTGCTGATCTTGTTTCTGATCAGATTCATCAGAGGAACCATCTTTTTGTTGCCGTTCATCATTAGTGTCGGATTTTTGACTGCGTTCTTCGCTCCTCTCCTTTTGCCTTTCTTCTTCCTGTTTGTCATTGTTAGAGCCTCCATCGCTCTTGCTTTTGTCACTCTCCTGCTTGCGCTCTTCCTGCTTATCTGAGCCCTGATCTTTTTTTTGATTGTCCTGATTTTCTTTTTTGTCTTGCTGATCCTGTTGATTTTGTTGTTCCTGTTTTTGTTGTTCCAGCATTTTTTTCACAACTTCAAGGTTGTGTTTTGTTTTTTCATTGTCAGGATTAATTTTTAGAGCCTGTTCATAGTTTTCGATAGCTTTTTCAAGCTCCTTTAAAGGAACGCAGGTGTTTCCGCAATTAAAATATGCTCGCTCTTTCAAATCGGCAGAAGCATCTATATGCTCAGCAACAGTTCTAAAATAAGCTGCCGCTTCTTTATGTTCATTGAGAACGGAGGAAGACACTCCCAAATCGAAAAGCGAACTCATATCGTCTGGATTATCTTGTACGTGCGTGATAAGAAGATTTTTTGATTTTTTGAAATCTCCGCCTTGCGCAGCAGAAACCGCACGATCATGTTCCCAAAAAGTATTTGTCTGGCCGCAATAAAAAAGAACAGCCAGAAAAAAAAGAAAATCTGTTTTCATAAAAGCCACTCCAACAAAAAGCAGACAAAAGCACCCGCCAAAAAGTAAGGATACTTTTCTTGAAGCGTTAAAATTTCCTTATCCCCAAAACGTTCTTTTTCAAACTTTTGAATATATCCTGTAAGCGTTTTTATATCAGCATCGTCATAGGTTGCTCTCAAATACACGCCACCAGTTTGTTGTGCAAGATTGTGTAAAATTCCCTCGTTCAGTCGAGAAATGATAACTTTACCATCCTTATCTTTTTGATACCCAGCAGCATTTCCGTCTTCATCAAACGTTGGGATTGGCCCTCCATCTGGCGTACCCACCCCTAACGTAAAAATAGTAAGCCCTTGTGCCGCAGCTTCTGATCTCACTCCGGCAAGATTGCTAGAAAAGTCTTCACCGTCGGTCAACAAGACAAGAAGTTTGCTTTTTCTCGTTGGCATAGACCTGAAAGAATTGAGAGCTTTTTTTATTGCCTGATCGATCGCAGTAGTACCTGAAGAAATGGTTTCAACATCAAGTTGATCTAAAAACATGAAAAATGCGGCGTAGTCGTTGGTCAAAGGACATTGCACACACGTAGAACCAGAAAATAAAATTAATCCAACACGTTCACAATCTAAATGTTCTAAAAGAGCCTTTACCTTTTTCTTTGCAAACTCTAATCGGTCCGGCTTATAATCTTGCACCAACATACTGCGAGAAATATCGAATGCTATAAAAAGATCTCGCCCTTCTTGTACAACATTTTGCTCCTTTTTATCCCACTGCGGTCTGAGTAATGCAAGAAACAAAAAAATAAGCCCTCCTGCTTCCAAGACAACTTTCAATACATTTCGTCCAGGACGCACATGCGTAAAAAGCTTTTTTTCTCTATCAAACTGAGACAAAACTTTAATTGCAGCACGCGTTTTTTTAAGACGCCAAACAAGCAAAAGAACAGCGACTATAACTATTGGAAATGCAATAAAAAAATTCTGAGCCGCTGCCCAGGTAATTCCCCAAAAAATTATTTTCATATTCCAAACCAAATCAATGAAGAAAGTAAAATTTCTAAAAATAAAAATGCTAAAAGCACCCACGCTATAAATGAAAAGAGTTCATAATATCTGCTAAAAATATCAGTTTCATATTCCGTTGTTTCTAATGAATCAATAGCATCGTATACCGCACGCATATCGTTTTGATTTTCTGCCAAGAAAAATTTTCCGCCTGTTTTTTGCGCAATCTCGGTTAACAATTTTTTATTTACTCCCGCACGTTGTACAACTCTTCCCCAAAGTGGATGGTGCACTACCTTTCCTTCTGTCGACCCTATACCAATTGTATAAATTTTTATTCCCATTCGTTTGGCAACTTCTGCAGCCTTTTCTGGATCAACATCACCCGGTGTTGGCTCACCATCTGTTAGTACAATCATAATTTTGTTTTTTGATTTTGAATCTTTGAGTCGATTCGCTGCGGTTAGCATTGCAATGGAAAGTACGGTACCTCGATGATCAATTGAACCAATTTGCAACTCTTTGACTATCGATATGAGAATATCTTTATCTGCTGTGATAGGACACCGGGACACTGCATCATTGCCGAAAATGACAAGTCCTATGGGATCGTGAACTCGTTTTTCTATGAAACGAATTGCTTCCTGTTTTGCCGCTTCAATTCGAGAAATTGACTCGGCACCATAGTCTTGTGCAGCCATACTTCCCGATACATCAAGTACCACCATCATGTCGATTCCCTCCACCAAAACATTTGATTTTGGATCAACAAACTGTGGACGCCCCATTGAAAGCGCAAGACCAAACAGTAAAAAAAATCGGAGTAAAAAAAAGACACTTCTATGTTTGTGTGTACTTACAAAACGATGAGCTTTTAGTTCCGAGCCAAGAGAGTAGCGATACGTCGTACGTTTGTACCACCAGATTCGAAGACCTGCAAAAAGAAGAACTGCTGGCACAAGAAAAAATAAAACTGATATGTTTGCAAACCGCAGAACATATTCCACTGCTATTTCTCCGATTCATTCACCTGCCTAACAAACCATTGATAGACCCGGTCTCGAAACTCTTCTATCTCTTCTTCCTCTTTCATGTGAAATGGTTTTCCTACAACCACCTTTACCGGATGTCTATGAACAAAATACGAACCGGGCGGGTACACTTTGTATGCATCAAAAATCATAACAGGTACCACGGGACGATTCGTATGCTTTGCAAGCATAACAAATCCGGCAAAAAATTCACGCACCCTGTTTCCTTCAATATCTCTTCCGCCTTCGGGAAAAATAATTGCATGCCGTTTTTTTCCTTTCACGAGCTGGATTGCTCTCATCAATGATCGCAGACCTCGTTGAGGAGTCGACATATCGATAAGAACCGCCATGCGTTTTAAAATTGGCGACAGAGCTGTTTTGGTCAGTTCTGTTTTTGCAAGCCACACATGTGGAAACCCACGGAGCAAAGATCCTACAAGTGGAATATCCAAAGACGATTGATGATTTGCAGCAATGATGACCGGTTCTTTCGGAATATTCTCTTTCCCTACAACAGTTATAGAAATCATTGCAGTCTTGAGTGCCGAAATATAAAACAGATGGGAAAGCCAGAAAAAAAGTTTGTTGTCGTATCGCCAACGAGCAGGCAACAACATCATTAAAAAACAAGGTAGCCCGATAAATAAAATAACAATACCGAGTAAAAAGTACGAAAACGTCGATCGCAAGAATTTGCCAACCATAAAAACTCCCCGTTTTTTTAGGACTTACGAACGAAAGTACAGAGAAAATTGATCATGCAGTCGCTTGGTGTAAAAATTTGCAACCATGGCAATTACCGGAACCGACAGCAAGATAACCGCATGCTTCATGATTGATGATAAAAGCAGAACTGCTTTTTCGGAAAAAATACTTGGAAGGATATTCACTAAAACAAGAAGCGTTGAAGCCGCAAAAAAATACACAAGATACCCAATTGCTGAAACCACAACACAAAATGGCAATCCAAAAATACACATCTTTAAGGAACGCCACCACGACCAAAATAGATCAAGCACGCCACCGCGAGAGTCAAGATAAAACAACATAAACAATGTCATCGCAACAATGGAGAATGGAAATACCATCAATAAAACAAAAAGATCCGCCCCAAATGGCCCCGTTCTGAAAATGATCTGAAACAAAAATGCTTTGATGAAAAACAAAAGACCAAGCAAAATCGTGTGCGTTTTGTAATCAGAAAAATAGGCAGGCGTTTTTCGCTTTACCGAAGGACGCAAAGAAAGATAGAGCGTCATCAACAATAAAAATTTGGCAAACAAACCGATAAGTGCGCCTATACTTGTATAAAATGGTCCGACATGAAAAGAAACAATGTGAAATACATCTGCAAGAATGCTCACCACAAAAATCGGCCAAAAATACTGAAGCCAAACCAAATATGCCTTAATTGAGGTATTAAGAGTCAGAAGACCAAAGATCTTGAAATTTGCAGGTATAAAAAATTTTAACGAATCCTTCCAGGACTGAAACAATTGCATATTTAACCTCTCTGTTTATACTGAAGACCGTTCTAGGCACAAAATGGCGCTCGACATAGGAATATTATTAGCATGAAACACCATAGGAAAAAGCTAGCATATCGCCACGATCTGCACAAGAACTCCCCTCTGCCCATTCGCCAAGCAACAAGATGTTTGACTTTTAGAAATTAATTATCTTATTATGAAGATATAATGTTTCGGCAAAAAGGCGGGTATGGCGAAAAATAGGCATGAAATTATCTGTTCGCGAGTGTTAGTTGGTAAAGCACGGTATGTATGAAGAAAAAAAATCTCATAATTGTTGAATCTCCGGCAAAAATAAAAACGATCTCCAAGTTTCTTGGAAAAGATTTCAAAATCATGTCCACTATTGGACATGTCAAAGATCTTCCCAAAAAATCCCTTGGGGTTACCATCAACGGTAAAATCGGTATCGAATACACCGTTCTTGAAGGAAAAGAAAATACCGTTGCACAAATCTGCAAAGAAGCCGCAAAATCAGACACCATCTATCTTGCACCCGATCCTGACCGGGAAGGTGAAATCATCGCTTGGCATATCGGCCAAGAAATCGCCAAAGTCGTGAAAGACAAAAGCAAAATCTTGCGTATCACCTTCAATGAAATAACAAAGCCGGCAATTCTAGAAGCGATTGAGCACCCAGAAAAAGTTGATCTAAAAAAAGTTGCAGCGCAACAGGCACGACGCGTACTTGATCGCTGGGTTGGTTATGAAGTTTCACCTATCTTGTGGCAAAAAATTACACGTGGTCTTTCTGCAGGACGTGTACAGTCGGTCGCTCTTCGTTTGGTTTGTGAACGAGAACAAGCTATCCGAGATTTTAAGCCAGAAGAATATTGGAGCGTTGAGGGGCAGTTCAAACACGACGCCTCCAAAATCCATGCAATGCTCACCCATATCAAAAAGAAAAAAATCGACATCAAAAATAAAAAAACTGCGGACGATGTCGTTAAAAAATTAAAAAAAACAGATTTTATTGTTGAATCTGTCACCGACAAAAAGCGGGCAAAAAATCCGTTTGCTCCTTTTATGACCAGTACGTTGCAGCAAGCTGCGTTCAATCGTCTTGGATTCACGGTCAAAAAGACCATGACCATTGCACAAAAATTGTACGAAGGTATGCCACTTGACGATTCGTCACAACCGGTTGCATTGATTACCTACATGCGTACAGACTCGAAGCGTATTTCTGACACGGCACTTAAACAAGTACGTGGATTCATTTCAAAAGCGCACGGCAAAGAATATTTGCCAGACAAGGTACGCTTGTATGCAAAAGCAAAAAAAGGAAAAACACAAGATGCGCACGAGGCGATTCGTCCCATTAATGTCGCGCTTACCCCAGAATATGCAAAAAAATATTTAAACCGAGATGCTGCACGACTGTATGAACTTATTTGGAAACGATTTGTTGCATGTCAGATGACCTCTGCACAGTATGCACAGCGCCAGATTGTGATTCAGGGCGGAGACTTCACATTTAAAGTTACTGGTTCGACACTCATCTTTGATGGCTTTTTAAAAGTATATAAAGCTGATGAAGATGAAAAAGACACAGCCGTAAAAATTCCAAAAAATATTAAAGCAAAAGATCCTGTTGATTTGGAAAAAATAAATCCAAAACAACATTTCACCCAACCACCGCCAAAATATACTGAAGGTTCTTTGGTTAAAGAGATGGAAAAAGAAGGCATCGGCCGACCAAGTACGTACTCTGCAACATTAAACACTATCCAGGCACGATCCTACGTAACACTTGATAAAAAGAAGCGATTCACCCCTACTGAACTTGGCTTTACCGTTACCAACATGCTCACCGAAAATTTACCAAAAATTATGGATATCAAGTTCACCGCACACATGGAAGAAGATCTTGATAAAATCGCAAACGGTGAAATAAAACGGGATGATCTGCTGAAAGAATTTTACGAAGCATTTCAGAAAGATTTGGAAAAATTCCGCGGTACCAAGAAAAAAAGAGAAGCGCAAAAAAGTGATGTACTTTGTCCTGCATGTAAAAAACATTATCTCATTGTTCGCTTTGGAAAAACTGGGGAATTTTTAGGATGTCCAGGATTCCCTGACTGTAAATTCACTTGCAACTTTGAACGAACAGAAGACAATAAAATTGTATGTGTCGAGGCGGAACAGCCAAAAGAATTAGACCTAACCTGCCCAAAGTGTGGAAAAAAATTACGCCAAATTATTGGAAAATTTGGTCCATTCATTGCCTGCTCCGGTTATCCGGAATGTAAATATGTACATAAAGAAAAAGCAGGATTTAAGTGTCCACTCGACAAAGGCGACATGCTCAAAAGAAAATGGAAAGGTGGCACACTTTGGGGATGTTCTAACTATCCAAAATGTAAGTTCGCTATATTTGGCGATATCGAAGAAGTACCATGTCCGAAATGTAAACTTCCCTTCCTATCGAAAAAAACCGACAAGAAGGGAAACGTTACACTCTTTTGTTCAGATAAAAAATGCGGGTACGTTAAGAAGTAGAAACTATTCACCGCTAATAATCTTTCTTCGCACTTCTGGATCACGAAAGTGCTCGCGTGTATGCCTCAACCAGATAGCCGTTGCTCTACAAACCTTCTCACCCCTATTTGCTAACACGCCTTCCATTGATTGCATTCTAACACGATCAATCTCTGTAAGCTCTTCTTGAAAAGTTAACTTTCCATCTAAAATTCTTGGAGCATCTTTCCTGTGATGAAGAATCACAGCCTTCTTCACCGATGATTTTTCTTTTTCATTATTGAAATGAATACCCTCAAGAACCCAATCAACACAACCATACATCTCCTCACTATTTGCGACTTCTTGGTCAAAGAGTTTACGCATTCCAACTATTCCCACATTACCATTATTCTCTTTGCTGGGAGGCCTTTTTCTTGCTCTCTTTTTTTTCTTTCCCGAAAACTTTTTCTTTAAAATCGCGAGCTTTGCGTCTCTAAGAGCTTTTTCTTCTTTTCGTTTTCTTTGTTGCTCTTTTAACTTTTGCTGTGCTCTTTTTTTTCTATATTCTTTTTCCTTCTTTCTTAATCTTCTCTGCCTAGACTCATACGACTTGCGACATTTTTTTCCTTGTGAACCCTCTGCAGAAAAAAAAGCTACCAAAAAAAAGCAACCCAATACAAATGCGGCACGCATGCGTCTTCCCCTAAAATGTATAAAATATTGTAAACGTTATACAGAAAAATAAATTTTTGCAAAATTATAAAAAAAGATACCGGCCGCAAAGATAAAAATCAAAAAAAACAACCACTACTGCGTTTCTAACTATCCAAAATGTAAATCTCCCTTCCTATCGAAAAAGACCGACAAGAAGGGAAACGTTACGTTATTTTGTTCAGATAAAAAATGCGGGTACGTTAAGAAGTAGAAACCTCAAAAGAAATGGGCTTATACCCAAATGGGACCCTAACGGGAGACCCCTTAGGATACAGAAAACGAGCAGCTGCTACTGTTGTAGCAGGAAACGGAAATACCGGAGAATAACCCACGGTGGCTGCAATATCATGTCTCTTTTTCTGTGAAAAAGACTTCTTTCTTTTTGCTACCCATTCTCGCTTTGCTAAAATCCATGCTAACCGACGCTTAATTCTTTCATCGCCAAAAAGATTTCTACCACCTTTTGCTGCAAGCCCTCTTTCTTTTTCTTTTTCTGCAAAAAACTCTTCTTCACTAATGTCTTCTTCAGAAAATCCTAATGGCCACTGCCCTTCTTTTACAGCCTTCATATGTCGAATCCAAAAACGCCTTTCTATTTTACTTGCTCCTTGTTCTAGCAGTTCGGCATCCAGTTTACTAGCTGCTTTCACAAACGAAACAGTCTCATCCGCTGTTGGCCCTTTATCCAAAAACTTAAGAGCTTCAGGCTCACGATAATTTCTTAAAAAAAACTGTTCGTCACTAATTCCGCAATCAAAAAAATTCTTTTTTCTTATAGCATTGTCCCCTTTCATCCCATACGCAGAAGAAAAAGCACTAAAAAGTGTACAGAAAACGAGCAACAATTTACGCATACCAACTCCTCATAAATGCTAAGATAAAAAAAATACAGTAAGAAAAAATTACCCAAAGAAAGGGTCCCCTACAATTTAGAATAGAATGATCTCAAAGGACAGTCAAAAGCCCCCTTCAGGCCTTGCCACCGCCCTTCCTCAAGACAAGCTGATATTGCCTGCCACGAGGGCCATTGCATATGCCGATGTCGGCAAATCCGCACTTTTTATGCGCACGGTAGCTACGCTTGTTTTTCACATCCACATGTGCAGAGAAAAAGATATGGTTCGTCCGAATAAAATATTCCTGGGCGGCAATTCTCAATGCCTCCTGATATTTGCCGAACCCCCAATGATCTTCGTGCAACCATCCATACAACTGGTTTGATGTTTCCCGTTGGTCTCTAATTTCTACTGCACCAATCAGTTGTTCTGTCTGTTTATCAAAAATACAGAAAAAAAGGGCATGTTTTGTTTCTTTCTTTTCTAAACGCACACGCAGATAATCAAGTTCGGATGCAGAATCAGAAACGTGTAGCAAACTTCTCACTCGTTCGGAAAACGCTTTCATATATTGAGTAAAAAAAGATTCGTTTAATTCACACAGATAGATTGCTGTCCCCTCATACCTTTTTTGTGACATTCCACCCCCCTTGGTGAAAAGTTTTTAAAAATACTGCTCCCTTTTGACAGTAATATTTTTCAACAGTCTTAATCAATGGTAGGAATTATTGCCGACACAAAGTCATTACAAAAAATTAAAAAACTGAACTCTTGACTTGCAGTAAGAAACGAATAGATTCTATTTCTATCGTGGTTATTGTTTCACCAAAAAAGGAAGGGAGCTATGAAGCGTAGCCTTTTCTATGCGAGTCTCGGTCGACTCGCAAGTCCTCTTTTTTTTCTTATCTTTTTAACTTCAACAAGTACCATTCTGCCCGTCACCATGGTCTGTCCAGGTGGATGTGACAGCACTCGAACCATAATAACTAGAATGGGAACACAAGCTGATGAGCTTGTCCCAATTCACACCATGAACGAAAGCCTCATCGGAACCATTTACACAGAAATGGGGGAAAGTTTTCAGGGTACATGGACAGCAATCGCAGCCCTAGATGCTGTACAAATTGATCTTGATCTTACATCAATTGAAAACAAGGTAGACATTATTGACACCGTTGTTGACACCATAAACACAAACCTCACAACGGTTGACGGCATTGTTGATACCATAAATGCCGATATGGCAAATAACTTCCAATACACTTGGACTGCTGTTGCCAAAGTTGAAAGTGATCTTGCAACTGTTGATGGAATTGTAGATACAATTAACACCAACCTTACAACGGTTGACGGCATAGTCGACACAATCAACACAAATGTTTCAACAATTGATGGCAAAGTTGATGTCATTGATACAGTTGTCGATACCATCAATGCAAACCTCACAACTGTTGACGGAATCGTTGATACAATTAATACTCTTGCCTCAACAATCGATGGCAAAGTTGATACCATCGACACAGTCGTTGACACAATCAACACAAATCTCACAACTGTTGATGGCATTGTTGACACAATCAACACCAACGTCTCTTCAATCGAAACCAAAGTAGATACAGTTGACACCGTAGTTGATACCATCACTACAGACATGGCCAACAACTTCCAGTACACATGGACTGCTGTTGCTAAAGTTGAAACTGATCTTGCAACTGTTGACGGCATCGTTGACACAATCAACACCAATGTTTCTTCAATTGAAACAAAAGTTGATACTGTTGACACTGTAGTTGATACCATCAGCGCAAACGTCACAACAATTGATGGCAAGGTAGATACCATCGACACAGTCGTTGACACAATCAACACAAACTTGACGACTGTTGACGGAA
>Ga0180433_10000947_pt1 | contig 49282 bp, 48 predicted proteins | sample SS_ome_8_FD_132980 | JGI IMG/M metagenome (GOLD analysis project Ga0180433, IMG submission 132980) | Hypersaline lake sediment archaeal communities from the Salton Sea, California, USA - SS_1_D_1 metaG | ecosystem: Environmental > Aquatic > Non-marine Saline and Alkaline > Hypersaline >...
GCGCAGGCGCGAGGTGAGATCATCGAGGGGGATCCGTTCCATCTCGTGTACTCGCTCGGCTTGGTGAAGCTGCTGCCCGTCACCCGCGATCGCATCCCGGCAGAGCTGTACGAATCCCTGCTCGACCTGGCGCCGCAAGTCATAGCCGACGGGTTGACCTGCCCGGCAAACAAGCCGCCCGCAGTAGCGGCGGCTTTTCGTAAGAGAACTGCGCGATAAAGCGCCGGTTCTCTGCAGTGATTGAGCATCGGGAGGGGACATGAACTGGACCCTATGGAGAATGGCGCGGAGGAATCTGTGGCGCACGCGAACAGACCGCCGCTTCGCGGCGGCCGTTCGTAGGAGAAACCGGAAAGCAGTGTGGTTTCTCCTCGCCGAGATGACAGATCGGGGCCGATGATGAGGGTGCGAGGTACGATTCTCCGGATGGCCTGGAGAAACCTCTGGCGGCATCCACAGCGCACGATCCTGATGATCGCGACGGTCGGCGTCGGCAGCCTGGTGATCCTCGTGTTGTTCGGCCTGTCCGACGGGATCATCGGCTCGATGACGGCGGCGCAGATCGACTGGAACCAGGGGAGCTTCCAGGTCCGAGCCGAGGGCTACGCGGACGATCCGACGGTGGAGAACGGCCTCTCTTCCGAGCGGGTCGCGTCAGTCATCGACGGACTGGCCGGGATGCGCACCGCCGGGATCACGCGGCGGCTGGAGACGATCGCCATGCTGCGCAGCGCCTACGGAACCGACGGTGTGAGCCTGCGCGGGATCGATCCGGTGGCGGAGACCTCGGTAACCCATCTCGACGAGTTGATCGTCGACGGGCAATACCTCGACGGCGCGGGCCAGATCCTCCTGTCCAGCGTGCTGGCCGAGGAGCTCGACGTCCGCGTCGGCGAACGGGTCGTCGTGTTGGGCGCCGGCGCCGACGGGACCGATTCCCGCGCGTTCCGGGTCGCCGGGCTGTTCCGCCCGGCGAGCATCGATCTCGAGCAGGTGGCGATCGCCCCGATCGATGACGTGCGGGCGATGACCGGGTTCGCCGGGGCGACGTCGATCGCCGTCGCGCTGCCGCACGGGGCGTCGGCCCACCGCGCCGTGGCCGAGGCCGAGCGGCTGCTCGCCGGTCTATCTGGCGTCGTGGTGGCCGACTACTTCGACCTCAATCCGCTGGCCCGGCTGATGATCGCCGGCGCGACCCTCAAGATGATCCCGTTCGTGCTGATGATCAGCCTGATGGCCGGCTTCGGGGTAGCCAACACCGCGTTCTACTCGGTGCTCGAGCGGACGCGGGAGCTCGGCGTGATGAAGGCGCTCGGGCTGAGCCGCAAGCTCCTGGCCCGGATGGTGCTGCTCGAGTCGACGCTGGTGGCGGCGATCGGGTTCGTCGTGGGCGGCGGCCTCGGATACGGGGGGCTCCTGTACCTCAGCCGACACGGGTGGGACCTGTCGTTCATCGCGGACATCGGCAGAGCGGTCGGGTTGCCGCGGGTGATCTACGCGTCGGCGTCGGGGTGGTACTGGGTGGCCGCCCTCAGCGTGGTGGTGATCACCGCGCTGGTCGCCGCGTGGTATCCGGCGCGGCGGGCGAATCGCCTGGAGCCGGTGACGGCGATCCGCGAAGGCTAGGAGGGGGATCTCATGAATCGAATGGCGACCTGGATCGCAGCGGTTGCGATGGCCCTGGTGGGATTCTCCGCGATGGCCCAGCAGGACGCCTTGGATGCCGAGGCGATCCTCGACCGCGTCAACGCGGCGTGGCGGGGCGACAGCTTCCACGGAGTCCTCGCGCTGGACATCGTGCTGGGCGGGCAAACGAAGTCGCACACGCTCGAGGTGTGGACCCTCGGCGAGGAGCTGGCGCTCATCCGCATCCTGGAGCCGGAGATCGATGTCAACTCGGGCTATCTCCAGCTGGGCGATGAGCTGTGGTTCTATTCGCCCGCCGCAGGCCCGATCAAGCTTCCGGCGATGGCGATCGGCGACGCGCTGTTCGGCGCCGGCCCGTCGCTCGAGGATCTCTCACACGGGACGTTGTCCGACGACTACGACGCGAGCGTGGTCGCCATGTCACAGGACACCGACGACTACGAAGGCTTCTTCCTGACGCTCGTCCCACATTTGGATGCGCCGGTGGTGTACGGGAAGCTGGAGATCTGGGTCAGCGCCGACGACGTCATCGAACGGCTCGTCTACTACGACCAGCGCAACGGCGTGCTGCAGACGGCGGTCTTCTCCGACGTCATCGAGATCGGAGGCCGCAAGTTCGCCACGACGATCGTTGTCGAGGACCGCTACGGCGATCGCACGATCGAGCGGATCGAGCTTGCCGAGTTCGATCTCCCGCTCGAGGTCGAGTTCTTCCGTCTGGAGACGTTCGAGTCCTGGGGTGAGGCCGAATGAAAGCAGCGATTCGACACATGATGCGCAACCGGCGCCGGTCGATCCTGACGCTGCTCGCCGTGTTGATCCCGATCTACTTCCTGATCGTCATGTTCGGGTTCATCAACAGCATGATGCAGGATATGTTCGATTCCGCGACGCGGTTCGACACCGGGCATCTGCAGATCCGCGCGGTGGAGACGCGGGCCACCGGCTCGGCGATGCCGCTGATCCGCGATCCAGCGGACGCCCTCGCCGCGCTGGCTTCGGTCGAGGGGATCGAGTGGTCGACCGTCCGCCTGGACCTTCCCGCAATGGCGAGCGTCGGCGATCGAACCCGGACGGTGTTCGTCCGCGGCGTCGTGCCCGAGGCGATCGATCCGATCAGCAACATGGCCGAGCGGGTCGTCGACGGCGAGTTCTTGACCCGCGAAAGCACCGGGGTCGTGGTCGGAGAGGAACTGGCGGCTCTGCTCGAGCTGGAGGTCGGCGACGAGATGGTGCTGCTCGGGGCGCATCCCGAGGCGAGCCTCGGAGCGATGCGCGCGCCGATCGTCGGCGTGTTCGAAGCGCCGGAAGCGACGATCGGCCGCACGGTCGTGATGACCAGCCTCGGCACGGCCCGGAGGCTCGCTCGAAGCGACGCCGCGGCGACGTCGATCGTCCTCCGCATCGACGGGGTCACCGGTCCGTGGGACACCGCGCGGCTGGATCAGGTGGCGGCCGCCCTGCGCGCCGCGCTGCCGCCGGGATACGAAGTGAAAGACTGGCTCGATCTGATCCCGTTCGTTGCCGGCTACCTGAACATTCTGACGCCGCTTCTGCTGATCATGGCGGCCGTCTTCTTCGGCCTCGGGGCGCTCGTCGTCGTGAACACGCTGTACCTCTCGGTGATGGAGCGGACGCGAGAGATCGGGCTGATCCTCGCGCTGGGGTCGTCTCGGGCGCGCGTGATGGGGATGGTCCTCACCGAGGCGGGGATCATCACGCTGGCCGGGGCGTTCTACGGTGCGTTGGTCGGCGTGGGGATCGTCCTGATCGTCGAGGCGTTCGGCGGCATCCCGCTGTGGGGACAGGCCGCCGAGTGGATGAAGGAGATCGGGATCTCGCCCGTGCTGCACATGAGCGTCCGATGGACGCAGGTCGCCCTGTCCGCGGGGGCGATGGCCGGCGTCGCCATGCTGGCCGCGTGGCTCCCGGCATGGAGAGCTTCAAAGCTGGAACCGATGGAGGCAATGCGATATGTCGAATAGCCCGTTGATCGAAACGCTGGACTTGGAGAAAACGTACGTGACGGAGGCGGTCGAGACGCCCGCGTTGCGCGGCGTCTCTGTCGAGCTCCACAAGAGCGAGTTCACCGCCGTGGCCGGTCCGTCCGGATCGGGGAAGTCGACGCTGCTGCACCTGCTCGGCGGGCTTGACCGGCCGTCGTCCGGCGAGATCTTCCTCGAGGGCCAGGCGATGTCCGACCTCTCGAAGGACCAGCTCGCCAAGCTGCGGCTGACCCAGATCGGCTTCGTCTTCCAGGCGTACAACCTGATCCCCGTCCTCACCGTCCTCGAAAACACGGCGTTCGTGCTCGAATTGCAGGGGATCGTTCGCTCAGAACGGATCGAGCGCGCGAAGAAGATCCTCGCCGAGCTGGGGATCGAGGAGTACGCCGACCAGTACCCGAACCGGATCTCGGGCGGCCAACAGCAGCGGGTCGCCGTCGCGCGGGCCGTCGTCTCCGAGCCGTCGATCGTCCTCGCCGACGAGCCGACGGCGAACCTCGACACGGCGACGAGCCACGAGCTGATCGATCTCATGCGCCGGCTGAACGAGGAGAAGGGGGCGACCTTCTTCTTCGCGACCCACGACACGCGCCTTCTCGATCGGGTGAATCGGCTGATCACGCTGGTAGACGGGCGGATCGCCCGGGATCAGACCCAAACCGCCGCGAGCTAGAGAAAGGCCGTTCGAGTTCGCGACCTGTGCACAACGGCTCTCTCACCCCCACCCAGCCTCCCCCATCACAAAGGGGAGGATAGGAGCGCCCTCCTTGCAGATCGGGCGAACCCAGAACAGGCACACAGCCTCAGACATGGGTTTGATCCCTCTCCACTGGTGGGATGAGGGGAGCGCCTTCCTTGTCCATCTTACGCAGGAAGACGAGGGGGGGCATTGACGGAACGCGATCATCGAAGCCACCACCCCCACCCGGCCTCCATCGCAGGGGGAGGGGAAGATCAAGACCTCGGCGGAGGAGCGCAACGGAAGCCGGGACGATCTACAGAGGAATCGGCAGGGCAGCCCGTAGCGCCTCGACGCGCTCGTACGGCAGGCGAATCGACCCCAGGCTCTCCTTCGTCGAGTCCGGGCCGTGGTCGTCCGATCCCCCGGTGAGAAGGAAGCCACGCTTCTCCGCCATCGTTTGCAGGAGCCGCGGTTCGATCGTCAGGCTTCGACTCGACGGGTCGTATGGGTAGAACGCCTCGATCGCGTCGATCCCGGCCTCCGTGAGCTCATCGAGAAACGCATCCCACTCGGGGACCTTCATCAGGCAAGGGTGGGGCAGCGACGTGACACCGCCGGCGCGATGGACGATCTGGAGGACATCGCGGAAGTTGTCCTTTTCGATCGGGGCGTAGCAGGGCGCGCCCCGCTTGAGGAACCGATCGAACGCTTCGGAGAAGCCCCCGACGATCCCCTTGCTCACGAGGACGCGAGCGAGGTGCGGGCGTCCGAGATTCCCGACCGCCACGGCCCGGACGTCTTCGAGGCCGATGTCGATTCCCATCTCGTCCCGACAGCGGCGGATCATCTCCTCCATCCGTTCGATCCGCGCGGCCTCCATCCCGGTGAGGAACGACCGAAGCTCGTCCGACACCGGATCGACGAAGTAGCCGAGGATCTCCCCGGTGACCCCATCGAAGTCCGCCTTGATCTCGACGCCGGTGATCACCTCGATCCCGTGGATCATCGTGACCCGCTCGGTCAGGTCGTCGGAGATCACGTCGTGATCGGTGATCGCGATGCAGGAGAGCCCGGCGGCCTTCGCGCGGCGGACCTGCTCGATCACCGTCACCGTCCCGTCCGATGCGATCGTGTGCATATGGAGGTCCGCGGTTCCTTGGGTCATGTCTGCGCCTTGCGCTCCTTCCAGATTCGATCGAGGATCCCGTTCACGAACGACGGCGCCTGATCGGTCCCGTACTTCTTCGCCAGTTCGACCGCCTCGTCCATCGCCACCTCGGGGGGGACCTCATCGAGGAACAGGAGCTCGTAGACTCCAATGCGCAGGATGTTCCGATCGATCAGCGCCAGTCGTTCGAACCGCCAGCCGACGGTCCGCTCGCCGATCATGCGGTCGATCTCCGACAGGCGGCCGAGGACGCCGTCAAACACGGTCGTGATGTAGTCGCGTTGATCCCCCGGATCGGTCTCCGCCAGCATCTCCTCCAACGACGCCTCGACGTGCTCTCGACGATAGAGGGCGGAGAGAAGCAGCTCCCGCGCTGCGCGCCGTTGCATCAGCCGCCGGATGCTCGCTGAATGAGCTCGCGCACCCGCCGCTTGATATCCTCGCGCGAGTCGAGCCATGCACCGACCAGGAACCCCGCGAGGGTGAAGCCGAGGAGGATGAGCCCGATCCGCCAGCCGGCGAGGACGAAGACGAGCCCGCCCAACAGGCCGACCGCGGCTCCGATGATCTTGCCGTTAAGCGTCATACTCGTCGACCCGATCGTCCGGCGGCGGCATATCGGCCTCGCGCGCGCGGATGCTGCGCACGAAGACCGTGACCTCGTGGACTTCGACACCGGTCCGATCAGCCACGTGGCGGGTCAGCTCGCGCTGGATTCGTTCGCCCACGTCGGTGACCCGCTGGTCGGGGGTGAGCGCCGTCCGCACCCGGATCGCGACGCCGTTCTCCCGTCGCCGGAGGAACACGCGGAATCGGTCCAGCCCGATCTCATCGCGAAGGACGCCGCTGATGAACTCGCGGACCGCCACCGGTGAGATGTCGATCCGTCCCCACTCGCCGACGCGGGAGCAGACGACCTTGTTCAACCGGTCGTCCGCAAGGACGAGGAGGAAGTGCAGGGCGATCCAGAGCATCCCGACGCCGATCAGGATGAGGAGGATCATCCAGCCGGTGTCGGTGAACGCCGCCGCCACCGTGCTTTCGGCCAAAACGCCGGCCCCAATCAGGACAAGCACGACCCCGAAGCCGAGCGCGAAGAGGAATCCGACATAGTGCAAAACCGTCTGTGGCCAAGACGCCCTCATTCTTCTTCCGCCTCCTCGGCTTCCTCGGCCTCGTGGTCCTCCTCGGACTCGACGAGCCGCTGGACGTCGACGTTCACGGCGCTGACGCGAAGCCCGGTCATCCGCTCGATCTCCGCCTTGATCCGCGTCTGCACCTGCTTGGCGACCTTATGAATCGGGTTCCCGTACAGCACCGTGATCCGAACCGTCACCGTGACGACGTCCCCGTCCACGGTCGTGTCGACGAACCGCTTCATCCCCTCCCCGCGACGGAAGGCGCTCTCTCCGGCCCGCAGGTTGGCGATCCCGTCGATCTCCGACGCGGCGATCCCCGCGATCGCGGTGACGACGTCCCGCGAGATCCCGACGCTCCCCTTGTCTCCCTCTGCCATCTTGAGCCTCCTCCTACTCCTCGGTGTCGTGCGTGGGTGGCGGGGCGACCTTCTTCACGTAGACGTCGATGCCCGACACGCTGATCCCTGCCAGGGACTCGATGTCATGCTGCACGTTCTGCTGGACTCCCTGGGCCACCTCGTGGACCGGATACCCGTACTCCACGGCGATCCGCAGCTCCACGCGAACCTCCTCGCCCGTGAGCTCGGTCTTGATGTTCGGCGCCAGATCCTCGCCGCCGAAGATGCTCATCAGGCCGCCGGACGACCCTCCGGAGGATTGCGCGATCCCGTCGACGCGCTCGGCTGCGATCCGCGCGATCGACGCGATCACGTCTTCAGCAATGGAGATGCGGCCGTCCTCATCGACGATCTCCACTCTCTTCTCAGCCATGTTCCCTCCTTACAACCGTTCCACGTATCGACCCGTCCGGGTATCGATCTTCAGTCTGTCCCCTTCCTTGACGAACAGCGGAACCTGGACGACGGCCCCCGTCTCGAGCGTCGCCGGCTTCTCCACATTGGAGACGGTGTCCCCCTTGACGCCCGGCTCGGTGCTCACGACCTTCAATTCCACGAACGTCGGTACGGCCACCTTGACCAGCTGCCCACGGTAGTAGAGACCTTGCACGTTCGTCCCCTCCACCAGATATGCCGCCGGCTCGCCGAGCACGTCTTCGGCAATCGGGAACTGGTCGAACCGCTCCGTGTCCATGAAGACGTAGTCGGTCCCGTCGTGGTATAAGTACTGCATCTCCCGTGTCTCCAGAAACGCGGACTCCGTATTCTCGGAGCCCTTGAACGTCGCGGACAGGACCCTGCCCGTCTTGAGGTGCTTCAGTTTGGTCTTCGCCACCGCGCCGGCCCGCCCGCGCTTCGAATGCTCGTACTCAACGATCTCGTAGAGCTCTCCGTCATAAAGCATCGCCATTCCCCGGCGCATCTCACTGACTGCAAGACCCATCTTTCGATCTCCCTTCTCGATTCAGCCACTCCGCCGCCCGGCGTACATCGCCGGCCACGGAACGCCAAAGCATATGATATCTCGAAACGCGCGTGAAGGGTCGGGGTCCGTGCGCTCTACGGCCAGCGCACGATCCGAAGCCCGACCTGGATGATCCCCCGCTCGACCATCCCGAGCTTCTCAGCCGCGCCCTTGGACAGATCGATGATCCGCCCTTCGACGAACGGCCCCCGATCGTTGATCCGAACTACAATGCTGCGACCGGTCTCCAGGTCGATCACCCGCACGATCGTCCCGAACGGCAGCGTCTTGTGAGCAGCGCTGATCCCGTTCATGTCGTACACCTCGCCGTTGGCGGTGAGGTTCCCGTGGAAGCCCGGGCCGTACCAGGACGCGATCCCCGTCTCGTAGTGCGGACCGAACGCGGAGAGCAAAACCGCCGCCCCAACGAGGAGAACCGATCCCAGGACGTACAGCACCGTCTCGTTCATGACCGCGAGTATAGATGCCGCCCGGAACGCTTACAAACGCCAGCGAAACCGGATCCACACCGATTGCAGACCGTCGGACACGATGTGCGTCAGGTTCGGCAGGTACAGCCCGATCAGGACCGCGAGGACGAGGCCGGTGGGCAGGACGATCTGCGGCACGGCGCGGTGCGCCACCGCACCGTAGATCTCCAAGCCCAGCAGCGCGAGGATGCCGACGTACGCGATCCGCGTGATCGGCCCGAACAGCGGATGGTGCGAAACCCTTCGGTGTCGGAATGCCGCAGCGTACGGCGCCCAAACCCAGCGGAGCGGTCCCCAGCGACGGTATGAGTCGCTCTCGGCGAGATCGAGGTCGGGGCTGAGCAACAGCATCGAGAACAGGTAGGCGGTTACGAACCCCGCGACCTCCGCCCTGCCCAACCATCCCCGCCGAACGCAGAGGACGGCTCCGGCTGTCCAGACAACAAGGAGCGCGGCTTCGATTCGCAGATGGGCCTTCCCGGATGGCATCGTGCCCCCGAATGCACGATACTCGGTGACCGGAACGACGACAAGACCCTTGACGACGCGGAGAGCGGTGGATACAATCCGTTAGCAAGCTCTCAGTCTAAGTGCTAATCAACCTCACGGGAGGCGATAGGCGATGGCAATCAAGCCGTTGGGAAAGCGGGTTCTGGTCAAGAAGCTCGACCCGGAAGAGAAGAAGTCCACCGGGGGGATCGTTCTGCCGGACAGCGCGAAAAGCGAAAAGGTAGTCCGAGCGGAGGTTGTCGCCCTTGGGACGGACGAGAAGCTCGAAGTGAAGGTCGGGGACCAGGTCATCATCTCGGATAGCTTCTCCAACACGGAAGTGATCGAGGGCGACGAGAAGTATCTCCTCGTCAAGGACTCCGAGATCCTCGCGATCGTCGAGTAGCTCAGTCAAAGGGGGAATGGAAGAATGGCCAAAGAAGTCATTTTCGGCGAAGAAGCGCGTCGCCGGATGAAGGACGGGATTGACAAACTCGCCGACGCGGTAAGGATCACGCTCGGTCCCCGCGGGCGAAACGTGATCATCGACAAGAAGTTCGGCAGCCCGGACATCACCAACGACGGCGTCACGATCGCCCAGGAGCAGGAGTACCAGGACGAATTCGAGAACATGGGCGCTCAGCTCGTCAAGGAGGTCGCGTCCAAGACGAACGACATCGCCGGAGACGGAACGACAACAGCGACGATCCTCGCCCACTCGATGATCGAGGAGGGGTTCAAGAATCTCGCCGCCGGGGCGAACCCGATGGAATTGAAGCGCGGACTGGAGAAGGGTTCCGCCGCCGTGGTCGAGGAGCTTCGGAAGATGAGCCGGGAGCTCAAGACGAAGGCCGAGACGGCCCAAGTCGGTGCCATCTCCGCGAACGACGAATCGATCGGGAAGATCATCGCCGACGCGATGGAGGCCGTCGGTGAGGACGGCGTCATTACCGTCGAGGATTCCGATACGATCGACACCTACTTCGACGTCGTCGAGGGGATGCAGTTCGATCGTGAGTACATCTCGCCGTACTTCGTCACCGACCCGAAGAAGATGGAGGTGAACCTCGAGAAGCCGCTGATCCTCGTCACCGACCAGGAGGTCAAGGCGGCTCAGGACCTCGTCCCGCTGCTGGAGAAGGTCGTCCAGACGGGCAAGCCGCTGCTGGTGATCGCCAAGGACGTCAGCGGCGAGGCGCTGACGACGCTCGTCCTCAACAAGCTGAAGGGGACCCTCTCGAGCTGCGCCGTGAAGGCGCCCGGATTCGGCGACCGTCGCAAGGCGATGCTCGAGGACATCGCGGTCCTCACGGGCGGAACGGTCGTCGCCGAGGACGCCGGCATGCAGATCAAGGACACGACGCTCGACATGCTCGGAACCGCCGAGAACATCAAGGTCGACAATAACAACACGACGATTATCGGCGGGAAGGGCAAGCCGGATTCGATCCAGGGCCGGATCGAGCAGATCGAGGCCCAGATCGAGACGACCGATTCAGACTACGATCGGGAGAAGCTGGAGGAGCGCAAGGCGAAGCTCGCCGGCGGCGTCGCGGTCATCAAGGTCGGCGCTCCGACCGAGACCGAGCTGTCCGAGAAGAAGCACCGCATGGAGGACGCGCTCGAGGCGACCAAGGCCGCGGTGGACGAGGGGATCCTGCCCGGCGGAGGGGTCGCGCTGCTGAATGCCGCCAAGGCGCTCGAAACGCTCAGGAAGCTGAAGGGCGACGAGAAGGTTGGCGTGGCGATCCTCAAACGGGCTCTCGAGGCGCCGCTCCGCCAGCTCGCGTTCAACGCCGGCTTCGAGGGGGCGATCGTCGTCGAAAGGATCCGTGAGCTGGAAGCCGGACTCGGATTCGACGTGACCGCGGAGGAGTACCGAGACATGTTCGAGGCCGGGATCATCGATCCGACCAAGGTCACCCGATCGGCGCTCCAGAACGCCGTGTCGATCGCCGGGATGCTCCTGACGACCGATGCGCTGGTCGCCGAAATCAAGGAGGATGAGCCGGTCGCCGCCCCGCCAATGCCCGGCGGAATGCCTTACTAGGCGGACAACTGAGCTCACTTGGACGACCCCTTCCGCCCGACTATGATCGGGCGGAAGGGGTTTGCTTTGGGATGATGACACGTAAGTTGGGACTGGCTCTCGGCGGCGGGGGAGCCCGTGGGCTCGCCCACCTCGGCGTTCTGCTCGCTCTGGACGAGGCGGGGATCCCCGTTTCCATGATCGCCGGGACCAGCATGGGGGCCGCGATGGGGGCGACGAAAGCCCTTGGCGCGAATCTCTCGATGGTTCGACGCGTTCTCGAGAGCCTCGATCTGAACGAGCTGCTTCAGGTCACGGACAGCACGCTTCGCGAGCTGCAGCGGATCATCAGCCGGAGCGTCATGGAGTACGTGCGCGGCTCGCCGTGGCATGAGTCCGAGGCGCCACCGCACGATTTGGCCCGGCTTCGCGAGCTGTTCGCGCTGCTCACGGCGAACAAGCGGTTCGAGGACACGTCGATCCCGTTCGCCGCGGTGTCGGCCGATCTCGAGACGGGGGAACGGGTCGTCCTGCGAAGCGGGCGGCTCGCTGACGCACTCGCCGCCAGTACCGCTGTCCCGGGCGTCTTCTCACCCGTCGCGCGGGAGGGGCGCTATTTGATCGACGGGGGGATCCTCGAAAAGCTCCCCGTCGATGTCGTCTCCGAGATGGGCGCCGATACGATCGTCGCGGTCGACACCGGCGCCCCGCTCGATCGCGAGATCGTGACCTGCCTCGACGCGGTGCTGCAGTCGCAGCGGGCGACGTCCCAGTACCTCACGAATCTCCAACTGGCGCGGGCCCGAGAGCGCCTTGGGGATCGACTCCTCGTCCTGCGCCCGAACGTCGGGTGGATCAAGATGTTCGCATTCGAACACACACCGGAGGCTATCCAGGCGGGTGAAGACGTCGTACGCGCCCGCCTGGACGACCTCCGAGCGATGCTGACCGATCCGGGCGAGCGGGTTACGCCCCCTCGTTCCGAATCGTGACCGCCTCGCTTTCCGACGCCCCTCGGTGCCCCGCAGGATCCTCAGCGGTCACCTTGAGGCGTACGTCCTCACTGTCGGGATGCAGCGTGGTATCCCACGCGTAGCTGCCCCCGTTGGACAGATTGGTCGCGAGGATTTCCCACGTCGTTCCCCCGTCGAAGGACAGCTCGATCAGAATCCGGAGCGCCTCCGCCGGGCCGTCCGGGTCGGTGGCCGTCCATTCGATGACCGCTGTTCCGGACACCACGGCGTCCGCCATCGGAGCGTGGTGCTCCACCCGCGGGGCGCACCGCGCGATGACGCGCGCGCTGTTCTCCTCTCCGGGAGTGCCGTTCAGCGGATCGCCGTTGGCGTCCGCTCCGTTCCGGGTGACCCCGTCGTTCGACCTCCAGCCCGCAGCCTCGCCGAGCGGATCGGCTCGCTCCATCGACGCGTACCGTGGCTCCCCGTCGGCGGCCGTCCCGGCCGGCCATCCGTCCTCCGACGGGTCGACGCGGTCGATCGTGATGCCGGTGCCGTCCCGAAGGACGAGCGCCGTGCCGGTGTTCGGGAGGGAACCCTTGTAGAGAACGTCCGCCTCTACATCCGGCACGGTCTCGTCGTCCGTCCGCTCCAGGAGGTAATAGCCGCCGCCCGCGATGCTCGTCCGACGGACTTCCACCGTGGCGCCCTCGACACGGCCGAGGTGGATCACCGCCTCGCCGAACGTGAGGGTCCAGTCGGTCAGATCGATCGCTGCGTCCGTTGGGTTGTACAGCTCGATCCACTCGTCGCTCGCGCTCGCAGCCGTTCCGCTCCACGCCACCTCGTTGATCACCATACCGCTCCCCAGGGCGCTCAGCGCAACGAGGGCGAGCGCCGCCGGAACCATCCAACCGATCCGCTGGGTCCTGCTGTTCATCAGCACCTCCAGTGCTCTCACCTGATGTCAGAGAGGTGAGGATAACATCTTTTCATCTTTCTGACAACCTCGCCGTTGCGCGCTCCCCTCGGACGCCCGTAGAATGGTCCGTTGTTCGCATGAAGCGTCTCGGAACCGACCGGAAAGGAGAGCCATGCTGGTTCGTCAGATCCCCACGGGAGGCGATCGCAATTTCGCCTACCTCGTCGCCGACGAGCCGTCGCGCGAGGCCATGGTCATCGATCCTTCGTACACCCCGGAGGCGCCCGTTCGCCTCGCACGGGAGACCGGACTCCTGATCACCCTCGCCTTCTGCACGCACGATCACCACGATCACACCAACGGGAACGGCGCGTTCGAGCGGCTCACCGGCGTCCGTCCTCTCCTCTTCGGCGACATCGATCCGGACACCGGCCGCCGCGTCGAGGACGGGGCCCGATTCCCGCTCGGAGGGCTGACCGCCCGCATCCTGCATACGCCGGGGCACACAGCGGATTCGATCTGCCTTCTCGTCGGCGACGCCCTCTTCACCGGCGACACGCTGTTCGTCGGCAAGGTCGGCGGGACCGATCTGGGGGACGGCGCCAGAAGGGAGTACGAATCGCTGCATCGGAAGCTGCTTGCCCTGCCGGACGACACGCGCGTCTTCCCGGGACACGACGTGGGGATCGCGCCGGAGTCGACGATTCGGGTCGAGCGAGAGACCAACCCGTTTCTTCTTCGTCCGGACCTCCCGTCGTTCATCGAGTTGAAGCGCAACTGGCCCACGTACAAGAAGGACCACGGGATCGCGTGACACACTGGTACGAAAGATCGTTCGGATCAGACTACCTCGCCCTCTATCCTCATCGCGACCTCGCGGAGGCGCGCGAGGACGTTGCGGCGATCGGCGACCTCATCGCGCCGTCCAGGGACGAGCCGCTCCTCGATCTCTGCTGCGGCGCCGGTCGCCACCTCCTCGCGTTGCACGAAGCGGGCTACACCGACCTCACCGGCGTGGATCTGTCGTCGGTCCTCCTGGATGCCGCACGCGCCGGACTGCGCGCGGGCGGCGCCGACGACGTTCGTCTCGTCCGCGCCGACATGCGGCGCATCCCGTTCCGCGACCGGTTCCAGACGATCCTGTCGCTGTTCACGTCGTTCGGCTACTTCGACCTCGAGGACGACAACCTGGAAACGCTCCGGTCCGCGTATCGCGCCCTTCGCCCCGGCGGCACGTTCGTCCTCGACACGCTCAACCGCCCATGGACGATCGCGCACCTCGCTCCGCGAGCCGAAACGATGATCGAGGGGCGCCTCGCACGGATCACCCGGTCGATCTCCCCGGACGGCCGCCGGATCGAGAAGACCGTCGAACTCACCCCCGGCGGCGAGGTGCCGCGCAGCTACCGCGAGTCGGTTCGGATGTACTCGGCCGACGAGCTGCGAACCCTTCTCGACCGAGCCGGCTTCGCGGGCGTGCGCCTCTACGGCGGGCTCGACGGCCGTCCGCACGACGCCGATCAGCCTCGGATGGTCGCGATCGGCCGCCGGTCTTCCCGCGGGGAGGTCTCATGAGCGAACGCATCCCTCCCGAGCTGCTCCATCCGGAGCATCGCTTCTTCCTCGACTACGTCCGCAGCGACGGCTCGGCCGTCCGGTTCTTCGAACATCCTCCTACGGCACTCGAAGCGGCGGCGGACGCTCCGCGCTCGATCGACCGCTCGCGGCAACCGCTCGTCGCGCTTCTCCGGGCGTACAACGAGCGACTCGGCGCCTCTCCGTCCACCCTGAGCAATATCGACGCCCTCGCGGAGCCGGAGACGTTGTGTGTTCTCGGCGGCCAGCAGGCCGGCTTCCTCGGTGGTCCGTTGCTCACCGCCTACAAGATCCGCGCCGTCGTCCGCACAGCGCGTCGATTCAGCGCTCGCATCAGGCGGCGCGTCGTTCCGATCTTCTGGCTGGCGACCGAGGATCACGACTTCAGCGAGATCAACCGGATCCGCTACCTCGATGCCGCGGGGGACGTGCAGACGATCTCGTTCGACTGGGACGGGCGCGGTCGCCCGATCGAGGATCTACCGATCACGGTTGACGTGCGGACCGCGTTCGATTCCGCGATGGAGCTCCTCCCGCACGACGCTGAATCCACCCGCGCGCTGCTCGCCCCCGTTCGGTCGGACGACTACGGGACCTGGCACGCGCGGATCTGGAGCCGGCTGTTCGCCGATCACGGGCTGATCGTGATCGAGCCCAGGACGGTCCGATCGCTAGCCGGTCCGTTCTTCGCCGAGGCGCTGGCTTCGACCGAGGCGATTCGGGGCGCCCTGCGGGAGGCCTCCGCCGAGCTGCGCGCTGACGGGTACCCGCCCCCGATGGACCCCGAGCAGGTCGGAGGCCTGTTCGCGCTCGACGACGGACGCGTTCGCATCGACGATCCCTCCCGCCACGCCGCCCGCGCTGCGGAGGCCCCGGAGCGATACTCCCCGGACGCGGTCCTTCGGCCGCTTCTGGCCGACGCGCTGTTCCCGACGCTGGCGAACGTCCTCGGTCCGAGTGAGATCGCCTATCACGCGTTGTTGCGGCCGCTGTACCGGCTGTTCGACCGCCCCCAGCCGCTCGCCCTGCCACGACTCGGATACACCGTGCTCGATGGACGACAGGCGTCCCTTCTCGAGCGATGCGGGCTGACCGTCGCCGATCTTTTCGCCGAGGGGTTTGACCCCGCTCAGGCGACCAGAGATTCCGCGTCGCCGGAGCTCCTCGCCCGGTTCGCCGAGCGGAAGGCGTCGGTGCGCGCCGCGCTGGAACCGCTCGTTTCGCCGCTGGAGCAGCTCGACCCGGGTCTTCCGGCCCGCTGGAATCAGACCGCCGACCGGATCGAGCAGCAGCTCGAGCAACTCGAAGAGCGTGCGGTCCGCGTCGATCTGGCGCGCCGGGGGATCTCGCTGCGCGAGCTACGGCGGGTCCTCGTCGAGATCCTACCGACCGGGAGGCCGCAGGAACGCGTTCTCTCGCTGCTTCACGTCGCGATCCGGCACGGGCTCCGATGGATCCTCGACCTTGAGTCATCCGCCAAACCGGGCGAATATGCCCACGAGGTTCTGACCTTGGGAGAGACCGATGCCTGACGCGGACGTGCTTGTGTTCGGGGCCCACCCGGACGACATCGAGATCGGATGCGGAGGGACGGTGATCCGATTGACGGACGCCGGCCGACGGGTCGTTCTCGTCGACCTCGTTCGAGGTGAGCTGGGCACGCGAGGCAACCCCGACACGCGCGCAGATGAAGCCGCGAAGGCGGCGGAGATCCTCGGCGTCACGGCTCGCGAGAACCTCGAGTTGAAGGACGGCCATATCCAGGTCGAGGACGAAGGCCGTCGCCGCGTCGCCCGGACGATCCGCCGGTGGAGGCCCAACACCGTGTTCCTCCCACACGAGAAGGACCGACACCCCGACCACGCCCGCGCCTCGCAGCTCGTCTATGAGGGCGCGTTTCTCGCCGGGCTCCCGCGCTACGACCCGACCCAGGAGAGCCACCGGCCCGCCTGCCTGATCTACTACATGGGATGGATCGAGTTCGAACCGACGTTCATCGTCGACGTTACGGCGCAGTTCGAGCGCAAAATGGCGTCGATCTACGCCCATGCGACCCAGTTCGATCCCGACGCCTCGCCCGATCCGCAGACCCGTTTGACCTCGCCGAGCACCGATTGGCTCATCCGAAGCCGATCCGCCTATTATGGATCCAAGATCCGAGTACAGTACGGGGAGGCGTTCCTCATCCGGGGGGTTCTCGCCGTTGACGATCCGCTGGCGCTGGACTTCAACTCGTTCTAGGAAGGAGGGACATTGCGCATCGGCATCTGCTGCTACCCGACGCATGGCGGCAGCGGCGTGGTCGCCACCGAGTTGGGCAAGCACCTCGCCGAGCGGGATCACGAGGTCGCCTTCATCAGCTACGCCGCGCCTCTCCGACTCACGGAGCTCCCGCCGAGGGTCAGCTATCACGAGGTCGAGATCGAGCAGTATCCGCTGCTGAAACACTTCCCCTACACGCTGGCTCTTGCGTCGAAGATGGCGGAGGTCGCGAGACTCAAGAAGCTCGACCTTCTCCATGCGCACTATGCGATCCCATTCGGCGCCGCTGCGCTGTTGGCGAAGCAGATCGTCACCGAGCGGCAGCTAAAGGTCGTCCTCACCCTCCACGGCACGGACATCACGCTCGTCGGGAACAACGCCTCGTTCAAGCCGGTCACCACGCTGACCATCCAGGCGGTCGACGCGGTGACCGTGGTGTCGAAATGGCTGAGGCAGGAGACGTTGCGTCAATTCCCGATCGACCGCGAGCTGTCGGTTGTCTACAACTTCATCGATCCCCAGCGACACGACAGCGAGGTCTGTCCCTGCATTCCGGATCGCTTGCGACGCTCTCAGCGAACACTGATGCACATCTCGAACTTCCGACCCGTCAAGCGCGTGCGCGACGTCGTGGCGGTCTTCGCCGAGGTTGCGGCGGCGATCGACTGCCGCCTGATCCTCGTCGGCGACGGTCCCGACGTGCCGGTCGCCCGCGAACTCGCGGAGCAGCTGGGCCTGCTCGACCGGATCACGTTCGTGGGGGTAGTCGATCGCGTCGCGCCCCTCCTCGCTGCGGCCGACCTCCTCCTGCTGCCCAGCTCAACCGAGAGCTTCGGCCTCGTGGCGCTCGAGGCGATGGCGAGCGGCGTGCCGGTGATCGCCAGCGACGTCGGTGGCATTCCGGAGGTCGTCGAGCACGGGGTGACCGGCTACCTCACCCCGGTCGGTGACGTCCATCGCATGGCGCAGTATGCGCTGCAGCTGCTCCGAGACGAGCGGCTCTGCCGGCGGTTCTGCGATGCCGCGCGGGCCCGGGCGACCATGCACTTCACCTACGAGAAGCACGTCCCCGCGTACGAGTCGATCTACCGGCGCGTGCTCGGCGCGGAGGGTTGAAAGGAGATCGATCGCTGTGCTCAGGAGGGGCCACGTCATCTGCCTGCTGTTCGCTTCGCTGGCCGCGGCCGGTGCGCCGCTCTACGGTTCGCCGCACTACACGATGGAGGTAACCGTCGATTACGCGTCGGGTTCGTTCTCCGGCGAGATGATGCTCGAATACCGGAACGCGACCGGGCTCGACCAGGCCGAGCTGTTCTTCCGTCTCTACCCCAATGGCGACGCGACCTACGGAGACGCCTCGGTGCACGTCCGCGAAGCCTCCGTCGACGGCGTTCCGGTCGAGACGGAGACGTTCGTCAACGACACGGTCCTTCTCGTCATGCTTCCCGATCCCCTTCCGCCGGACGCACGGGCGACCGTGGCGATGCGGTTCGACGGATCGGCCGACGACTGGCGAACCACTGCGCCGTCGAGCCAAGCGTACGGGCTCCTGACGCGTTCCGACCATGCGATGACGCTGACCGCCTTCTATCCGATTCTCGCGGCGTACACCGAGGACGGATGGGCTCTCGATCCCGTCTTTGGATTCGGCGATGCCCTGATGACCCAGGCATCGACCTACGACGTCCGCCTCACGACGTCCGCCGGACTGACCGCCGTCGCCACGGGGATGCGTACCGAGCAACTGACGGGCGATGGATCGGTCACCCACCGCTTCCTCGTCGAAGGGGCTCGCGACTTCTCGGTCGCCCTGGTCGACGGGCACGTGTCGCGGGAGGCGATCGTCGACGGCGTTGCGCTGCGAACCTGGTTCCGACCGGAGAAGGAGGCGGCGGGGGACCGAACCCTCCACCTCGCCTCCGACGCGCTGCGCGTATACGAACGGCTGATCGGCCCGATTCCCTACGAAGAGGTGGAGCTGGTCGAGGTCCCGATGCAAGGTGCCGCCGGCGTGGAGTTCTCCGGCCTGATCCTCGTCTCTTCCGCCTATGCCGCGCGCCCGAACGACCTCTTCTACGACATCATCATCTCCCACGAGATGGCGCACCAGTGGTTCTACGCCGGGGTCGGAAACGACGTGATCGAGCACCCATGGCTCGACGAGAGCTTCGCGACGTACCTCTCGTACCTCTTCCTCGACGTTGCCTCGGGCGCAGGGAGCGCGTCCTCGGTCCTCGAGCAGTGGACCCGCACCTACGAGCAGGCGGCAGGTCGTGCTCCTCATGCGACGGTCGCCAGCCCCGTGTACGCGTTCTCTGAATCCTCGACCTACAGCGCTTTCATCTACAGCGGTGGAGCGATCCTCCTCGATACGATCCGCCGTGAGATCGGCGACGAGGCATTCTTCACCGCCGTCGGCGCGTACTACGCCGACCATCTGGGGCGGATCGCGTCTCCCGACGACTTGATCGCGGCGTTCGAGGCGTCCTGCGGCTGTCGGCTCACCGAGGTCCTCGCGGCGTTCGGATTCCCTCCGTAGCGGAACTTCACTACTCCCTCGGTGTAGGTGTACCGTACCAACGAGAAAAGGGAGGCTCGCATGACCGTTCGTAGCGGCATCCTTGTCGCGCTTGTCGTGACGCTGTTGAGTGGCCTCTCCGTCGGGGCGTCCGACTCCTCGACGGAGTTCCTCCAGACCCACTACTATCTTCTTCCGCTGGGACAGGTCGCCGCCGACGTCGACGCCGTGTGCCGGGCGGCACAGTCCAGCGGATTCTCGGTGATCTCGTACTCCGCCGACTCCGCGGAGGCCTACCGTGGCGACGATCCCGTCAGCACTGCGCCGACCGCGCTTCTTTCCGATCGGAGCCTGCTGGTCATCGACGGGGACCGGTTCCTTCTCCGGCAGCCCGGTGAGGGATTCACGTTCAGCGTGCGCCCGTCCGAGGAGGGGTACGAGCTGGTGATCGATCCTCAACAGGATCTTGTGATGTCCGACGTCCTCGGACCGGTGCTGACGTCGCTTCAATCGATGGGCATTGTGGGCGATGAAGTCAGCCTCAACGTACAGGCGTTCGCCAAGGAGGACTTGAAAGGCCCGACACCGCCATCCGGGATCCCGATCGAGTCCACGCTGTACCATCTGCTGATCGCCCGCGACTGGTTCGATTTTGCCGCGACGAGGGCGCTCTCCGTCGTCGGTCTGCGCGTCGAAGTGGTGGCTGAGATCCTTCCGGGTGCCGCTCTCGACCCTGCGTATACCGCGTACGTCGTGGAGGAGGGTCAGGGGCTCGCGAAGCTCCTGCTACCCATCGATCGACTGCTTGCGCTGGCCCGATCCAGCGCTGTGGGTTACGTGCGGTCCCCGTACCGCCCGTCCGTTCCGTAACAAAGGAGTGCCCCATGAAGCGCATTCTTCTCCTGGTCGCCTGCCTCGGTCTGGTCGCTCTCCCGGCCGCGGCGCAACACCGTCTGACCGTTGGGATCGACCAAGGAACGCAGGCCGAATGGACAGCGATCGTCGACTCGTTCGAGACGGAGCGTGGCGTGTCCGTTCAGTTGCGCAGTTACCCGCAGGCGACGATCGCCCAGCAGATCGTTCTGCAGGGATTCAGCAGGTCCGGCGAGCTACACCTCGTGATGGTCCCCCGCACCTGGGGGACGTCGCTCGCCCGCTACTTGGAGGATCTGTCCGATGTCGAAGCATCGTTGTCCGGCCGCGGTGTCGACCCCGTGTACATCAGCGACCGACCGGTGGGAGTTCCGCTGCCGTTCGCGCCCGACTGGTTCCTCGGCGTCCTCTCGTGGCCGGACGACCCCGAACTCGCCGTCCAGTTCCTCATCCACGCCGCCGCGACAACCGGTGCGTCCACCGCTGCCGTCGCGGCGCCGATGAGCATCCAGGCGGCCGTCACCACCTTTGCGAAGCAGAAGCTGCCCGCCGCCGAACACAACCCGGTCCTCGACGGCTCGCTGGAGGTCCTGCTCGGGGCCGTCCGGGCTTCAAGCACTGCGATCGCCTCCGCCACGTCAGTCGCGCGCGCGGCACTGGCCGGACTGGCATCGCAGTTCGGCGTGCCGTTCTCCTCTTCAGCCGGGACGATCACCGTCGTGCTCGAATCGAGCCCCGGACGAAGCAGCGCTTCGACCGCCTCGGCGCTGACCGCCCTCGGGGTGAGCCGCTCCGCAATCGAGACGACGCCGACCTTGGTGAAGGCCACCGTCTCCCTCTCGCAGCTCCCCGACCTCGCCAGGCAGTTGACCGGTGTGGCGTTCATTCGTCCGCCGTACACGCCGTTCCCGCTTGCGACCACCGGGCAAGGCATCGCGGCGATCGGCGCGAACGCCTTCCATGCATCAGGGTTCGATGGCAGCGGCGTTCGGATCGCGATCATCGATCTTGGATTCGCCGGCCTCTCTCAGGCGCAAGGCCGCGGCGATCTTCCGTACTCGCTCCAGCAGAACGACCTCACCGGCACCGGCCTGACCACCGGCATTACCCACGGCACCGCCGTGGCCGAGATCGTCCACGAGGTCGCTCCGGGAGCGGAGCTTCATCTGATCAAGATCGCCGACGAGGTCGACCTCGACGGCGCGGTCACCTACTGCCTGAGCCGCGGGATTGACATCATCAACCACTCGCTCGGGTGGTACAACACCAACTTCTACGACGGGACCGGCACGATCGCCGACATCGCGCGTCGCGCGATCTCCGGCGGGATCCTCTGGGTCAACGCGGCCGGGAACGAGGCCGAGAGCCACTGGGAAGGGACCTTCACGGACGGGAATTCCGACGGCTCCCACGATCAGATCATCACCCTCTACGCCAGTTCCGGCTCGCAGATCGTCCTCTTCCTCACGTGGAACGACTGGCCGAAGGCTTCGTCGGACTACGACCTCTACCTGTACGGCCCGGCGAGCGAGGTGATTGCCTCGTCGACCAAGTACCAGACGGGGACGGAAGAGCCGACCGAGTCGATCCAGGTCTCCGCCCCAACGAGCGGAACCTACACCATCCGAATCCAGGGGAGCAATTACAAGTCGCTGGAATTGTACAGCCTCTACCATTCCGTCTCGCCGGTGGTCGCCTCGAGCTCGATCCTCGCCCCGGCCAATGTCGCCGAGGTCGTGGCCGTGGGAGCCATCGACCACGCCTCCTACACCGTCGGACCCCTGGAGCCGTACAGCTCGCAGGGGCCGACGAACGACGGGCGGACGAAGCCGGATCTCTGTGCGCCCGACAAAGTCACGACCGGAACCTCGCAGTACACGACGTTCTACGGAACCTCCGGGGCCGCACCGCACGCGGCCGGCGCCGCGGCCCTGCTCCTCGATCAGGACCCGGGACTGGGCGAATCCGCCCTGCGCGCTCGGCTCCTCTCCCAGACGGTCGCGATGGGCAGCCCCAACCTCTACGGCAACGGCCGCCTCGCGCTTCAGCCGCCGGCCACCGCCAATCAGCCGCCCACCGCGGCGTTCACGTTCTCCCCGACCGGTCCGACCGTCGGAACGCCAGTGACCTTCAACGGATCGGGGTCCAGCGATGCGGACGGCGCCATTGTCTCCTACGCGTGGAGCTTCGGCGACGGGGCCACCGGGTCCGGAATCAGCCCCACGCACGCGTACTCGGCTCCCGGAACCTACGACGCCCGACTGACCGTCACCGATGACGACGGTGCGACCGACACCCGGACACGTTCGCTCAGCGTCAGCCCGGCGGCCAATCAGCCGCCGACGGCCGCGTTCACCGCCAGCCCCACAACCGCTCAGCCGAACGAATGGATCTCGTTCGACGGGAGCGGCTCGAACGACCCGGACGGAACGATCACCAGCTATGCGTGGACGTTCGGCGACGGGACGACGGGAACCGGGACGACAACATTCCATCGGTACACGAGTCCCGGGACGTACACCGTCCGGTTGACGGTGACCGACGACGATGCCGCGACCGCGTCGGCGACGAGGCAAATCACCGTCCAAACGGCCGCGGCCCCCGATCTTACGGTGACGAGCCTCACGTTCTCTCCGTCCGGCCCGACGATCGGCCAGACCGTTACGTTCACGTTCACCGTCCGGAACGCCGGAACGGCAAGCGCCGGCAGCTTCCGCGTCCGGCTGCAAGGATCCGCGTCGTCGACACAGGCGTACATCGGAAGCCTCGCGGCCGGTGTATCGCGGACCTCATCACTCACCCTTCCGCTGACCGGATCGACCGAGACGTTCACCGTCACCGCCGACGATCTCGGCCAAGTGAGCGAATCGAACGAAGGCAACAACACGCGGAGCGTCACCGTCAACGCGTCGACGCCTCCTCCGGTCGCCGACGCCGGCGGGCCGTACTCCGGGACCGCCGGGCAGTCGATCCCGTTCAATGGATCCGGATCGTCCGGTTCGATCACCTCGTATTCCTGGACGTTCGGCGATGGGGGAAGCGCGACCGGCGTCTCCCCGTCGCACACCTACGGGTCCGCCGGGACCTACACCGCGACCCTCACGGTCTACGGGCCGGGCGGCCAGTCGAGCGACTCCGCCTCGGTCTCCGTCGCCCAACCTCAGCCGGGCCTGACCGCGCAGTTGTCGCTGTCCAGGTCCACGTACACGGTCGGAGAGGCGATCACGGTGACGTTCACGACGAACCGAACGGCATACGTCTACCTGTGCGACGTGTCGGCCGACGGCCGCGTCACGCTGATGCGGCCCAATTGGATGGAGCCCGCCAACCCGCTTCCGGCCGGGTCTCATACCGTCCCGGGATCGGGATACACGCTCCGCATCACCGAGCCGATCGGGACGGAGACCCTCCTGCTCTTCGCGGCGACGAACCCGCTCCCGCAGTTCCCCACTTCATTCGGGGCCGGCTTCCCGCTGCTGAGCACGAATCCGTCGTCGTTCCGCAACTCGGTCCTCGCTACGATGCAATCGCAGCTCCCGAGCGGGGACTGGGCCTACGATACGCTCTCGTTCCAGGTCGTTGAGCCTGCGCCCCAGACGGGCACGTTGCGGGTGGAGACGACCCCGTCGGGGGCGACGGTGCGGATCGATGGAACCCACGTCGGCACGTCCCCCGTCGAACGATCCGGACTGATCCCCGGCTCGCACTCGGTCCGAGTGTCACGTTCCGGGTACCAAACCTCCACCCAGACAGCGACGGTCACCGCGGGAACGACCACCACAGTGCGCATCACCCTGACCCCGGAAGTATCCAATACGCCCCCCATCGCCGACTTCGCCTACACCCCGCCCGGCCCGGCCGTCGATGCCGCGGTCACGTTCAACGCATCGAGTTCGTACGATCCTGATGGGAGCATCGCCTCGTACGCGTGGACGTTCGGCGACGGCGGGACGGCCTCCGGGCCGATCGTCAGCCACACCTACACGTCCGAGGGGACGCGCAACGTCCGCTTGACCGTCACCGACAATCAAGGGGCCACCGATACGATGACGCGTTCCGTCGCCGTCTCGTCGCTCGAGGACGTCGGATGGATCACGCCCGTCGCGACCGAGGATCCCGCTCGGAACTGGCAATTCGACGAGCGGGCCTTCGATGACGACATCCACTCGGTCGCCGCGTACCTACTGGAACGGAGCGGTTGGTCTTCGTACTTGTTCTTCGAGACGCAGGAAGGGGGACTCCTCTCCGACGGGATCCGCCTACTGGTGTACGACAACTACCGACACGGCAACGCACTCAAGTGGGACGTGGACGTCCACCGGGACGGGGAGTGGATCAACGTCTTCGACGGACAGATCGAGGAGTCCGAGTGGAGGCAAGTCCCGTTCGACGAGGGCACGGTCACTGAGGCGCGGATCCGCGCGTACCTGACCCGGTCGGGCGACATCGCCGCCTACATCCAGGAGGTCGATTTCCACGACGCGACGGTCCCCTCCCCTTAGCCGTCGCCTCGGCATCGCGAAGGCTCGGTCCGCGCGGATTGACCGAGCCTTCGTTTCTTGCCAGAATGAGAACCGGACACCCATCGAGAACCGGGTGGGGAGGTGAGGTGTGATGTCCGCGTGGATCTCGCGAGCCACGATCGTCCTGTGCCTGTTGATCTGGATGCCCATCGGCGCTTGTTGCGCCCAGATGTCCGCCCCCTGGAGCTGGGGGCCGATCTTGGGAGCGGTGGGGGAGGAGCACGTCGCGATCACGTGGAGCACCCATCGCCCCGTCGGGTTCGACCTGCGCTACAGCCTGGCACAGGTCTACGACGCGACCGGTCAGTGGGAGGAGACCCTGACCTTCGATCGCCACGAGGGGGTCGCCGAGATCTGGTTGCAAGACCTAATGCCAAGCTCTGCGTACCGATACCAGCTCATCTTCTACGAGGGGGACGCCGTGTACCCGACCGAGGTCGGCGGCTTCCGAACCCTCACGCCCGCGGCCCGGAGCTTCTCCTTCGCCGTGTACGGCGCGACCCAGTCCTTCCCGGACCGGCACAAGCTCGTCGCCGACGCGATCGCGAGCGGGGAGGAGGCCGCGATCGTCTTTCACGCCGGGGGCCTGGTCGCCACGCCGACGGAAGAGCGGTTCGATAACTTCTTCTGGGCGATCGCCGATCTGGCCCGCTCGCATCCGTTCGTGTCGGTCATCGGCGGCCGGGACGCCGACGCCTCGCTGTACTTCGACTATCTCGCACTGCCCGTCGGAGGCGGGTTCGCGGACGAGCAGTGGTGGTCATTCGACTACGGCAGCGTCCACTTTGTCGGTCTCGATTCCACGGTCGCCGAGGGGACCCCGGCCGAGCTGCGAGCGCAGACCGCCTGGCTCGAGGACGACTTGTCGCAGGTCGTCGGGAAGATCGTCGTCGTCCTGTCGCACGATGCGCTGTACAGCGCATCGTATCCGGGCGAGCAAAACGGGGCCCTCTGCACGGCATGGGAAAGGCTATTCCGCGAGCACGGGGTCGACGTCGTGCTCAGCGCGTCGGAAACCTGCTACGAGCACATCTACCGTCACGGCATCCATTACGTCAACACCGGAGGGGGAGGCGCCCCACTGACCCCCGCTCCCAAGGGGACGGCCGCGGGGACGGTGTTCAGACGCTACGGAATGCTCCACTACCTACGCGGCACCTTCGCCGACGACAGCCTGCTGCTCGAAGCGATCCCGGTCGCCTCGGTCGTCGACGACGCGATCTACCTCGCTCCCACCGGGCGATCGATCGACACCGTGCTGGTTCGGGTCGCGCGGTAGCCGGGATCGGCCACGCCGAGACCGGATACCGCTGCTCTGGTCGGGACGCCCGGATTTGAACCGGGGACCTCTTGCGCCCCATGCAAGCACGCTACCAGGCTGCGCCACGTCCCGATGAAAAGCATGGTACCCACGCCGACCGGATCTGACAAACGAGGCCGGACTACGGCTCCTTCGATCGCATCAGACCGCGGAGCAGCCCGCCCGAGTGGTACCGACACGACAGTTCCTCGATGACGTCCTCGGGCAGGCCGTTGCGGCGGAGCCGCCGCTCGAAGTGACGCCGAGTTCGGCGGCGACGCCACAGAAACCCCATCCCGACCGCCAGGATCTCGCCGGTCATCCAGACGATGGTCAGCGCGACCGACACGCCGAGGATGATACGCACCACGAGTTTCAGTCTTCGTCTCCTTTCCGTTTCGACTTGGCGAAGTCGCCGATGTTCATGTTCAGGCCGCCCTTGCCGCCGAGGATCTCCCGCAGGTTGAGGACGTACCCGCGCGCCATGTCGAGGGCCTCCTCCTTCGGGATCCCAGCGTCGACCAGCTTGTTGTAGAACGTCGACACGGCATCCGCCATGTTCTCCGCCGCTTCCTTGGAGTAGATGACGTTTCGTAGTCCCCGGAGAAGCCCAGGCACCTCATCCGAGACCGTCGCGAGCAGCTCGCGCAGGTCCTCGACATTGTGGATGAAGTCGTTGTTGCTCATTTCTCTCCTCCCTTCTTCGCTGTATTGAACAGGCGAACATTCCGCCCCATGACTCGGAGATCCCCCCGGATCGGGATGCTGCGATTCCGGAGACTCGCACCCAACGAGAGACCGAGGAAGAACGACCCGACGTCGAGCTGAGCCAGCCTCCTCCCAACCGCCTTCTGGACGACGCGGTCGCGCAATCGGCTCGACGGGCCGCCCGCTTCCCCGACGATCGCTCGTACGTTCCATCGAATCCGCATCGTCAGGACCAGATCGTCGCGGCACCGATCGCACTCGCTCAGGTGCGCGGCCACGGCTCGTTCCTCCTCTCGCGTGAGGCCGCCCTCGACGTACCACGGGATCAGCTCCTGGATCTTCCTGCATCGATTCATGTCAGTGCCTCCCCGAGCTGCTTCTTCGCGTGGAACATCCGTGACTTGACGGTCCCCGTGGGGATCCCCAGGATCGACGCGATCTCGCCGTACGACAGTCCCTCGTAGAACGTCAGGAACACGACCTCTCGATGGTCGTGCGAGAGCCGTTCCAGTGCACGGGCCACCCTTTCCTGCTGATGAACGCCCGGTGCCGGATCGGGGGAGACAAGAGACACGTCCGGAATCCGTTCCCCCCGGATCTCTCTGCGGATGAGGCTGTACGCTTGATTGCGGGCGATGCCGAAGATCCACGTCGAGACTCTCGATCGCCCCGCGTACTTCGAGGCTCCCTTCCACACTGCGACCATCGTCTCCTGCACCACGTCCTCGGCTAGATGCTTCGCTCGTAGGATCGTATAGGCGTATCGGTAGACGCGATCCGCGAAGCGATCGTACAGCCTCCCGAACGCCTGCTCGTCTCCTCTCGCCACGTCCGCGATGAGCTCACGGTCGGAAGCCACCGCACCTCCCTACGCGTGTCCACCGATCGCCTTCCTCGCGATCAGAAAGCGCCTCTCCCTCGACGGTACATCTCCCGGATGCTGCGTTTGAGCCTGGGTGGCGCGCGCGCGGCGGACGGTCGCCGAGCGCGCGCTGCTCCGCAGCCTCTCATCATACGACAAGATCGCGAGATCGACGTTCGCGCGTCCGGTCCGCTTCATGCCGTCCACCTCCCTCTCATCCGTCTGTCGCTGGGCGGCGTCGGGCGGTTCAATTCGGTCCGTGGCGGATCGACAGCTCCGCTGCGGTCAAACAACGTGAAGGCGCGATGCCGGAAAGGACACTCCTTCGGCTCGACGGGCCGCTACAGCCAGGCCTCGAGCTCCTCGGACGTCATCCGCGTGGGGTGGCCGGAGTAGCGGATGTATCCGTCCCTATCGATGAGGAACGTACGCGGGATGCCCCCGACGCCGTAAAGCGCCTTGACCGCTCGAGACGCCTCGAGCGATCCCCACAGCACGTTGTCGGTCCGGTACCCCTGCTCGAGAAGATGATCGACGGCCCGCTGTTCGGTCTTGTCGAGGCTCACGACGAGAAGGACGGCACCGCGATCGGCGTAGGCCTCCTGGAGCGCGTGCAGCTCGGGGAAGCTCTTCGTACACGGCTTGCACCATGTGGCCCAGAAATCGAGGATCACGACGCTCCCGCGATACTCGACGAGCGACACCTCCACGCCGTCCAGGCTGCGCAGCGTGAAGTCGGGAGCGAGCTTCGGACCCGAGTCGACCCCGCCGAAGAGAACGGCCGCCGCGGCGGCCAGGCCGATCAACGAAAGGACAATCCAGATCCCAGAATCCTTCACGACGGGTCCCCCTCATCAAAACGCCTCTTGAGTGTAGCGCCTTGCGGATGCATCGGCAACGACGATCCTGCGTGGACGGGGACGCTGTTTGGCTTCGGCAGAAAGGGATCACTCGATCAGGCTGCGCGCCTCCTCGGACACGACCTGTTCGAGGAGCTGAAGCTCACCATGCTCAGCCAACTCATTGAGCACGTACGTGCGCACGGCGAGGTTGAGTTCCTCCACGAGGGAGCGTTCGTTCGCTGCGGCGATGACCGCGAGAGTCTCGAGCATGACGGTGTCCAGCACCTTGCCGTCCTCAACTGACATCCGGTTCCCTCCCTGCGGAACCCCCTCGGTAGTGCATACCGGAATCGCGCCCGCCTCGTCAAGCGGCACAAGCTCCAAGCCGCCCTTTCGGTGGTCCGCCATCTAATCCCCTTAATCACGCGCTTTGATTGCGATCGACGAGCTCCCGCCGGTCCGGCAACGGCCCAATCGAAGGCGGTTTCCCGTGTCACCGGGACGTTCATCACCTGTCCGGATGTCTTTACACCAAAGGAGACATTGGACCGGTTTCAGTCGGTCGACAACCGGCAGTTCTTCCTCTCATTCCACCGGAGATCACGGTATACTACCAACCAGCCATGAACTCGAAGAAGCACGATTCGTTGCCTGCATTCGCTCGTGCGGTTGCGGAGGTGTCCCGTACGCTGACTGGATTTGAGGCCACCCAGACCATTAAGGCGGGGCCGATCCATGTCGTCGCGCGTGTCAGCGCCCGTCGCCCGGAGCGACTCGCCGTCGAGTACCGGACGTATGTGAATCCCCTGCTCGATCTCGAGGAACGCCTCACCGGGAACGCGGAGTACACGGCCGACGAACTGGTCTCCTTGTCGCTTCGTTTCGACGGTCAACGGACCTGGTTGCACGACCCGGCGACGGGGGTCTGCGTCGTCAAGCCGTCTCGGTCCCTGTTCGAGCCGCTCCCCGAGATGTCGGTCCTCGGTGAGATCGAGTACCTGTGGGATCTGCCCCACGATCACCTCCTCCGCGACCTGGGAACCGAGACGATCGACGGGCGGTCGGCGCGCCGGCTTTCCCTCAGGCCCAAGCGCGCGCAGAGCACCCACGCGTTCAAGACGGTGCGGTTCCTCGCCCGCGAGGCGACCGTCGCGTTCGATCAGGAGTCCCTCTTCCCCATTCGACTGAGCTTCTCCCCCTCTCCGTTCGCCCAGCTCCATCAGCTCCTTGGTCCGGAGGCCCGGGTCACCGTGGACTACACCGATCTCCGCCTCGCGGGCGATCCCCCTCCCGCGTTCGAGCCCCCCGAGGGCACGCGCGTATTCCGCGAGGAGTGGGTCCGAGCCGACGAGCTGGCCGACCGGCTCCCGCTCCCGATCTCCCTCGCGCCGTTCGATGTGTCCGGCTTCACCTCCCTCGACGGACATGCGGTACTCACCGCGTGCGCCGAGCACGGGCGCTCCTACGCCGCGACGACGTTCGTCCGCGCCCGGGAGGGCGACGCCGAAGGGCCCCAGTACGTCACCGTCCGTTTCGGGAACTACCTCAGTCGGAACATGGCCCGTCGGCGCCGCACCATTGCGGAAGCCGGCGAGGAGCTGACCGTCGCCGATCGACCGGCGCGGTTCCTCGATCGCGCGATCCTCTGGGACGATCAGCCCGAACCACTCGATCGGTCCGACGCGCCCCGAGAGTTGGCCTGGGACCAGGAAGGCACGTTCTGGTTCCTCACCGGTGTGGCCGTCAAGCGCAACGACCTGGAGGATCTCGCATCCCGCCTGATCCGAACGGACAATCCGCACCCGTGACCGGACGGTCGATGCCGTCGTCTTGACAGCCGGCGCCTTCTCAAAGACCCTCTCCACACGATGAATGCCCATGCGGAACGAGAGATTGAGCGTCTCCGTCGGGAGATCGAGCATCACAACTACCTCTATTTCGTGCTCGATCGCCCTGAGCTGTCCGACACCGAGTACGACGCGCTGTTTCGACGGTTGGTGCGGCTCGAGGCGGAACACCCCAACCTGGTGACGCCCGACTCCCCGACCCAGCGGGTGGGCTCGTCACCGGCCGAGGGATTCGCGACGGTCGAGCACTCCGTGCCCATGCTCAGCCTGGGCAACGCCTTCGACGAGGACGGGCTGCGGGACTTCGATCGGCGGATGCGCTCCCTCCTCGATCGAGATCCCGTCACCTACGTCGCCGAGCCGAAGCTCGACGGGCTCTCCGTCGAACTCGTCTACCGAGAGGGGGTGTTCACCCAGGGCTCGACTCGCGGCGACGGACGCACCGGGGAGGACGTCACCGCCAACCTCCGAACGATCCCTTCCATTCCGCTCCGGCTCCGAGCGGACGATCGCTCGATCCCGGATCTCCTCGAGGTCCGCGGCGAGGTGTACATCGAAAAGGCCGATTTGGCGTCGCTCAACGCCCGTCGTGAGGAGGAAGGCCTTCCTCGATTCGCCAATCCCCGGAACCTCGCCGCCGGCTCCCTCCGACAGCTCGATCCTCAGGTGACCGCGGGCAGGCCGCTCAAGATCTACTGCTACGACGTCGGTCGAACGGAAGGCGTGCGCATCGAGTCGCAGGCGGGACTTCTTTCCACCCTTCCGGCCCTCGGGCTGCGGGTCAATCCCCGGTACGAGGTGTGCGTCGGAATTGAGCCGGCCCTTTCGTTCTACCGACGGCTCATGGCGGATCGCCAGGATGTGCCGTACGAGACCGACGGCGTCGTCGTGAAGGTCGATGACTTCGCCATCCGCCGAACCGCCGGAACGCTCAGCCGAAGCCCCCGATGGGCGATCGCGGGGAAGTTCCCGGCACAACAGGAGATCACGCGCCTCACCGACATCACCGTCTCGGTCGGACGCACCGGCGTCCTGACCCCCGTCGCCGTCCTCGAGCCGGTTCGCATTCACGGCGTCGAGATCAGCAGCGCCACGCTGCACAACGAGGACGAGATCGAGCGAAAGGACATCCGGATCGGCGACATGGTCGTCGTTCAACGGGCCGGCGACGTCATTCCTCAGATCGTCCGGGCGATCCCGGAGCAGCGGACGGGAAACGAACGGCCGTTTCAGATGCCCACGACTTGCCCCGCGTGCGGTTCGAGCGTCGTGCGGCTGGAGGGGGAGGCGGCCTATCGCTGCCTGAACGCCGCCTGTCCGGCCCGACTGCAGCAGTCGATCTTGCACTTCGCCTCCAAGGGGGGGTTCGACATCGAGGGGCTGGGCTCCGTTCTGGTCCGCCAATTGGTGGAGAACGATCTCGTCCGTTCCTTCGCCGACTTGTTCCGCCTTGACCGGAACGCGCTGATCGAGCTGGAGCGTCTCGGCGCGAAGTCGGCCGACAATCTCCTCGCCGCACTCGAGTCCGCCAAGGAGGTCTCCCTCGATCGGTTCCTGTTCGCGCTCGGGATTCCCGAAGTGGGCGAGCGGGCCGCGCAGATCCTCGCCGATGCGTTCCCGTCGCTGGACCGGATCCTCGACGCCGACGAGGAGGCGCTCACGGCGCTCCCCGATATCGGGCCGAAGACGGCCGCGGGAATCACACAGTTCTTCCGGAATGAGACGAACCGCAAGTCGATCACCGAACTGCGCGACGTCGGCCTGACGATCACCGCCGAGCGATCCGCCGGGGACCGTCCGCTCGCTGGCAAGCGCTTCGTGTTCACCGGCACGCTCTCGGCGATGACCCGAGCGGACGCCGCCGAGCGCGTTCGAGCGCTCGGCGCGTCGGTCGGCTCCAGTGTCTCCCGGTCGACCGACGTCGTCGTCCTCGGGGAGAACCCCGGTTCGAAGGCGGACAAGGCCCGCGATCTCGGGCTCTCGCTCCTGGACGAGGCCGCATTCCTCGACCTTCTCGAACAGCATGGCTGAACCGACGTTGCTCGACCTTCCATTCGATGTCCTCCGCGGTCGGCTGACCCGCTCCGGGCAGCCTGCGTATCGCGCGTCCCAGATCTGGCAGGCGGTCTACCGGGATCTGACGACCCGCTATCCCGACATGACGACGCTTCCCGTATCGCTGCGCGAGCGTCTGGCGGAATCCCTCCCGCTGCAGCTCCCGGCCCCCGAGGCCCACCAGCACAGCGCGGATCGCCGCACGACCAAGACCCTCCTCCGACTGGCCGACGGTGAAGCGATCGAGGCCGTGCTGATGCGCTACGACGCTCGGGATACCGTCTGTGTGTCGACCCAAATCGGCTGCGCGATGGCGTGCCGGATCTGCGCGACCGGGCAGGGCGGGTTCACGCGGGACCTGTCACCCGGCGAGATCGTCGGACAGGTCCTTCACGCCGCGCGCACGTTTCGGGAGGAGGGCGAGCACCTCACGAACGTCGTCTACATGGGCATGGGCGAACCGTTCCGGAACTACGATGCGACGCTGGCGTCGATCCGCATTCTCAACGACCCACGCGGTCTCGGACTCGGCGCGCGATCGTTCACCGTCTCGACCGTCGGCATCGTCCCGGCCATCGAGCGGTTCGCCGAGGAGGGGCTGCAGGTCCATCTGGCCGTCTCCCTCCATACCGGCGAGGACGAGCTCCGCAGCCGCCTCCTGCCGATCAACCGGACGTATCCGCTCGATCGGTTGCTCGAGGCCTGCCGGACGTACGTCGCTCGGACGAACCGACGGATCACGTTCGAGGTCGCTCTGATCGACGGGGTCAACGACTCCCCGTCTCAGGCCCGGGCGCTCGCCGATCGTCTGCGAGGGATCCTCTGCCATGTGAACCTGATCCCGTTCAATCCGATTCCCGGCGCGCCGTGGCGCCGCAGCTCGGACGCGCACGTCGCGGAGTTCGCAGACATTCTGGATGGGCGCGGCGTGTCGGTCACGGTCCGGATGCGCCGCGGTGTGGAGATCGAGGCCGGCTGCGGGCAACTTCGGACCGGGCGCTCCGCAGCGACGGAGCGAGACGACGCTAGTCCGTGAGGAGGCCTCGGTACGCCTCGAGCGCCTGTCCGCCCCACCGATCGGTGATGCTGTTCATCCCCTCGCGCACCAACTGCCGGACGCGCTCGCGGCTGATCTCCATGATCCGTCCGACCTCGGCGAAGTTGTACGGGCAACCGTCTTCGATTCCGTAGTGGAGTCGGATGGCGAACGCCTGTCGAGCGGGGATTCTCTCCAGCACGGCCTCCAGTTCGTCGCGGAACAACAGCCGCAGCGCCTCGTGCTCGGGGGACAGCCCCATTTCGTCGACGACCCGATCCTCCAGCGTCTCGTCCCCCTCCTCGCCGATCACCTGATCGAGCGACACGATCTCGTGGACCTGCGCTTCGATCTGACGGAGGCGATCGATCGAGATCCCGACGGCCTCGGTGATCTCCGACTCCTCGAGGACCCCTCCCTCGGCCATCGAACGCATCTGGGCCAGTCGCCGGACGGCGCGGAATAGGTAGTCGGGAATGCGGATCATCCGCGCGTTGTTGTTGAGCGCCGTGAGGATCGCGCGGCGGATCCACCAAGAGGAGTAGGTGCTCAACCGGTATCCCCGCTCCGGGTCGAAGCGGTCGATCGCCTCGATCAGGCCGATGTTCCCTTCCTGAATGAGGTCGATCAGCGGCAGTCCCACATCGGTGTACTCCTGGGCGATCTTCGCGACCAGCCGCAGGTTGCACACGATCAGACGGTCGCGCGCCCCGTCGACGCCGGCCGCCATCTGCCGGGCCAACCTCCGCTCCTCCTCGGCCGACAGGAGCGGAAACCGCCCGATCTCCCGGAAGTAGATGTCCAGCATGGAGGGGAGGCTCTGTCTCGGTTCCTGTTGGCTTTGCCGCTCCGTTCGCATCGTCACGAACTAACCTTACGGAAGCGCTTCCGGGTTGTCCACCGCGCCGACGGCGTCCGGGAACCCCGGGGAGGTCACCGCCAGCACGTCGAGTTCCTTCACCGTCGCCGCGGTCCCCAGTCGAGCGCTCAGGCTGGGATCGGTGCGGCCGTCGTCGCCGGAGATCAGCTCCTTGATGTACAGCCCGCCTTCTCCCTCCAGCTCGACGGTCGCCCGTCGCGACGCTGTGACCTCCCCCGACGCCGACAGGAGATGACGGCGGCGGACCCGATCGGCCCTTCGATGCGCCACGCGCCGTGGCGTCCGCTGTCGGATCTCGCCGCACAGCCCCTCCAGCGCGTCCTCCAGGCGGCGTTGCGTCACCGGATCCTCGAACGCAACGCGCGCGCGGTACCCCTTCGTCGCGCGAAGTTCCTTGAGCAGGGCCACCGTCCCCCGGCCGACGAGCGACAGCTCCGAGACCTCTACCTTTCCGGCCGCCCGCTCGTCGATCGTCCGGCGGACTGCTCCCAGGTTGAGGGTTCGGCGTCGCGGCGAGACGAGCTCGAGCACGAACGGCCTCCCGTCCCCGAGCATCCGCGCATCGATGTCTTCGCGGCCGGCGCCGTGGAGATGGGCCGTCGTCGCGCCGGTGGCGCCCAGCAGCGGCGCCGCGATCCACTCCTCCACCGACTCGGGGTACTGCTTCCCGGTGAACCCACACGAAGGGCAGCCCCGCCCCCGGCACCGGCGACACGGCCACCGGGTCTGCGGGATCCCTCGAATCAGCTTCCGATACCGCCCGTAGAGGTACAGCGAAGCGACCTGCCACTCGATCGCGTCGGAGGGGAGATCGACGACGAATGAAAGATCCGGGTCAGCGAAGGCGACCGTCACAGGGTGGTCGCACCGGGCCTCGAACGCCTTCCCGACCACTCGATTGAACGCGTGCTTCAGGGACTCCCCGACGTCGGTCGGGAAGCGGCTTTCGAAGAACCGCTCCATCTCCTCCAATCGCGGGGTCAGACGGACACCGAACAGGTACGTGTCGAACTCGATCCCGGTCACCGCACGCAGGGCGCGCTCCGCCCAGGCCTCGGCGCGGTCGAACAGTCCGCCGCAGATCCAACATGTGCCCGCGGCTCCTGCCTCCGATTGCTCCGCCCGGATCCTCCGGCCCCGGTCCGCATTCGACAGCCCTCGTCCGACCTTCGCGAACGCTCGTCCCAAGCACTCGTCGCAGATCGGACCGGCGACGACGATCTCCCGCGCACGCTCGAGCTGCCGTTCGTCCAGCGCGAAGATCACGTCGATCCCCTCTCACCGTAGCCGCGGTACAGGATCATCGATCGATCGTCCCGCGTGAACCCGATGCTCTCCAGCTCCTCGGCGGCCGGTGTCTCAGCGACCGGCTGGCCGGCCCACGAGACGACCCGAACCGACGGCGGCCGGATCCTTCCTCCGACGAGCGCAGGGAGGGTCGCAAGCGCTTCGCGCCGCTCGTTCTGCTCGAGATCCGCCAGCGGCACGAGCCGCTCGCCGCGATTCTCGACCGCGACAATCGCGCGGCCGGACCGAAGGATCAGGTAGTGGGCCGGATGGCGTCGCACCGCATACCGCTCGCCGTTCGGAAGCTCGATCGGCGCGATATCGCCGTAGACGCACGCCGGATCGAGCACGCTGAGGAGGATCGGCCTCTCCTCCACTCCCGGCTCGTAGAGCCGGTCGATCACACTGTGGGTGCCGAACTGCGGCGCCGCGAGACCCGACACGAACAGGCCCCGCTCGACGTCCCCCGCCCACTCCCGCCGCGTCAGCAGCGGATAGACGTCCGACCAGCGGCGACCAAACCTCTCTCGCTCGAACAGGTTTCGATTCAGCAATCCGTACCGCCGGAGCAGGACATCGACGATCGCTTGGTTCTGCTCCTTGCTCGCCGCCGCAGGGCACGCTTCCACCACCGACCATCGCCCTCCTCCCCACGACATTCCCGTCCGTCGGGCACCCCACCGGTCCGCCAGCGGGGGCTCCGTCCATGCCGCCGCGAGAGAGTCGTTCGTCACCCTCCCCGCCCAGATCAGCTGCCACAGCACGGCCGCCACGTCCGATGGCGTCCGATCGATCCCCGCGCAGATCTGGTGGAGAAACGATGCGCCGTGTCGTTCGAGGTACCCGACGATCGCCGTTCGGCGCTCGTCGCCGACGGAGCCGTCTTCCCCCTCCGGCATGGGAAGCCCGGAGGAGGCCCGCGGCACGAAGGCGAGCCGCCGCTGTCCACCCGCCCCGCCGCTCCCACACCACGCTAGCGCCCCTTCCCGGACGAGCCGATCGAGCATCGCCCGGTCATAGCGGTCGATCCGAGCCGACAGGACGTCGTCCCACACCGAGACCGGCAGCGCACAACCCGCGAGCTGCTCCATCGCCTCCCGAAGGTCCGCCTCGGGTCGAGGCGACCCCGCATGGTGGTGCCCGATGAGGAACCGCGAGTACGCCTCCGACGATGCAGCCACCACCCGCCGCCGCCGTTCAGCGAGCGTGAGCCGCCGGATCCCCGCCGCCACCTCCGGCTCGGACCATCCGGTGGTTCCGTCCGGACGCTCGATCTCGACCCACGACTCCGTTTCCGCCATCCGATCGACCAGTCGATCGGCCGCGGGATACCGCGCGACCACCTCGGCCCGGCCAACCCATGCGTGGGACCCGACATGACGACGCACGATCTCGCGGACGTCCTCGTCGTTCCACCGCCGATACTGCCCGGCGTCGTCCGCCGCGACGAGGCGTTCCGGGTCCGACGCCCCCGGGACGCGGGCCTTCACAATCCGCCCGTCCTGGGCCAGCTCCGGCCAGGCGGAGAATGCGGCCGGCTCGCACCGGGCGCGCAGCTCCTCCTCTGTCAAGTCCCCAATCCGGCGAAGCAGCTCGACCAGCTCCGCACCGTCCCGGGCGCGGTGATACGGCGCGAGGCCCTGAAGACGCTCCTCCATCGTTCGGATCGCCCCCGGATCGAAGACCGCCGCGCTGCGAACCCTCCGTCCCAACAGCCGGCGGACGTCCTCTCCGATGCCTGCTCCACGGCCCGGCCGCCCGACCGGCCGGTCCTCCTCGTACAGGTACTTCCCGGTAAAATCGAAGACCAGTGATCCGGAGAACGGCGACGGCCGTCGGTCCCGACGGACCGCGAACGCGGCCTCCCCCGCCTCCACCGTGCGAAGGAACCCGCAGACGGCGTCAAAGGGGAGCTCGTCCTCTACGATCTGCCGAATCGTCTCGGTCACGATTGGGAACCCCGCGTGCTCGCTCGCGACGGCCAACAGGTCGTGAGCCCGCAGACGCTGAAGCCACAGCGGCGTCCGCCGACCCGGCCTCGCGCGCGGCAGTAGGAGCGCGCGTCCGGCGTTTCTGCGGAACCGAAGCGCGAAGTAGGAAGTGCTCTCCAACTCCGCGAGGACATCGTCGACCAGTCGGTCCGCCCGGAGGCCGAGGACCGCATCGACCAGCCGATCGACCGGGATCCCGCTTGGGCGCACGAGGATCCCGTCGCCCGAGTAGATCGCCTCCGGCGCGTTGTGTCCCTCTATCCGCAGCGCGTGCTGCATCGCCAGAAGAAGCACGAGGTGGAACGCACGGCCGAACGGGGAGACCACCGACATCCTCGGGTCCCCGGCCTCGTTGCGGAACACGTCGATGAGGATGCGCCGGTCGTTCGGGATCACGCCCCCTCTCTTGTGCTGCTCGGACAGGTACTCCTTCAGGTTCGTCGCCGCGGACTCGTCGAGGGCGCACTCCTGACGCGCCCACGTCTCGAACCCGGGGTCACCGAGCCGCTCATCGCACGCGCGCAGGAAGGCTCCGAGTCGCGCGCCGAACTCGGCGTCCCGGCCGAGCCCCTCGCCCTTCCAGAAGGGCATCATCCCCTCGTGCTCCTCGGCCGGAGCGACGATCACCCGATCGTTCGTCACCTCCTGAATCCTCCAGCATCCGCTTCCCAGGAGGAACGTCTCCCCGAGTCGTCGCTCGAATACGAACTCCTCGTCCAGCTCCCCGATCCGCGTCGCCCCGTCCGCCAGGACCATGGCGTACTGGCCGCTATCCGGGATGGCCCCTCCGTTCAGCAGCGCCGCGTGCCGGCTGCCCGGAAGCGGGTACAAGCGCCCCGTCGATCGCTCCCACGAGATCCGGGGGCGCAGTGCGGGAGCCCGTGGCGTGCGATACCGTCCGGCGAGCAGCTCGAGGACGCCCGAGAACGCCTCCCGTGGCAGGTCCTGATACGGCGCCGCCCGGCGGATCCGCGCGTACAGCCGATCCACCGTCCACTCGTCCATCGCAACCATCGCGACGATCTGCTGTGCGAGAAGGTCGAGCGGGTTTCGCGGGATGCGAATCGCCGAGATCTCACCACGCAGCATCGCTCGGGACATCGCTGCCATGACGAGAAGATCGCCCCGCGTCTTCGGGATCATCCGCCCGACGCTCGTCGCCCGGACGAGGTGACCAGCCCGGCCGACCCGCTGCAGCCCGCTCGCGACCGAGAACGGCGCCTCCACCTGGCACACCAGGTCGATTGCACCGACGTCGATCCCCAGCTCCATCGACGCGGTCGCCACCAGCGCCGGCAGCCGACCAGCCTTCAGCTCCGTCTCGACTCGCTGGCGCTCCTCCTTGGAGACGCTCCCGTGATGCGCCCGCGCGATCGGTACGCCCGCAAGGCGGTTGATCTCCGCCGCCAGCCGCTCGACCACACGGCGGCTGTTCCCGAAGATCAACGTCGATCCGTGCCGCTCCACCAGATCGAGGAGCGTCTCGTAGACAGAAGGCCAGATGCTGCGCGTCGCGTCCCCCGGCCGCGCGAGCTCCCGCATGTCCTTGACCGGCGAGACGACCCCGAGATCGAGGTCCTTTCGCATCCCTGCATCGACCACGTGGACCGGGCGCGGCGTGCCGTCGTCCTCGTAGCCCCCGAGAAAGCGCGCAACCTCCGACAGAGGTCGCTGGGTCGCCGACAGGCCGATCCGGATCGGGGGCGCGTCCGCCAGCTCGTCGAGCCGCTCGAGCAGCAGGGAGAGAAAGGTCCCGCGCTTGTTCGGACAGAGGGCGTGGATCTCATCGACGATCACGTAGCGAACGGTCCGCAGCATGTCTCGAGCCCGGATGGACGTCAGGAGCAGGTGCAGCGACTCGGGCGTGGTGATCAGCAGATCCGGAGGGACCCGAAGCATCCGCTGCCGATCGGCCGAAGGGGTGTCCCCGGTCCTCCGACCGACGCGGATCTCCGGAAGGTCGATCCCTAACCCGCTTGCAGCGGCTCGGATCCCGCGTAGCGGTTCCTCCAGATTGCGCTCGATGTCGTTGGCGAGCGCTCTCAGCGGCGACAGGTAGAGGGTATGCACGCCGCGGCCGCCTGAACCGTCTCCCGTCCCGCGCCGAATCAGCTCGTCAATCGCATGAAGGAACGCCGCGAGCGTCTTGCCCGATCCGGTCGGTGCCAGGATGAGCGTGTTCTCGCCCCTGGAGATCGGCGGCCACCCGCCCACCTGGGCGGGCGTCGGGCCGACGAAGTTCTCGCGAAACCAACGGGCCGTCGCGGGGTGGAAGAGTGCCAACGGATCCTCGTGCATGCAGCCATTCTCCGAAATCCGCGAGCGCGATCAACCGGCGGATCTACAACCTTGTTTCCGTGACTTCCATATGATACAATGCGTGCTAGATTGGATTCCCGAAACGGCGAACCGTGCCGAAAGGGCGGGGCGCAAAGTTACGGGCCTACAGGAGGAATCCCATGGCCGCCGGACCACCGAAGGATCCAGGCAGACGGTATTCAGACGTCCGTGGTACCTCCCATTGCTATGCTGCTCAGCGCGGTGGCCCGTGTCAGGCCCGAAGGCCGACGACACGTATGGATGTGAGCCGTGGTTCGGCAATCGGTGGCTTCTCGCTCCGGGGTGGAGCCCGATCGATTCGCCTCTGACACGCACCGCGCGCCTCCTTCGCAGAGGAGCCATGGCGGGCGCCCGAGAGGGCGCCCGCCACCTGCGCTCAGCCAAGGACCGTGTTGGGCGATCGTGTGGACCGCCTACATCTCCCGATCCTACCACGTCCATGGAAGACCGGACCTTCGGCATTCAAGCCGGCGCTCCGCCATTGCACGCACCAAGCCTTGCCGGTAGGATCGTGCATCCTCTGTACTCGAGATGGTCGACGGATGGACCCTGTCGCAATCACCCCGCTAGCCATATCGCTTCTCGCCTTCACGCTGACCTACGTCGGAATCTTCCTCGAGCGGATCCACCGCGCCATCGTCGCCCTCTCCGGCGCAGCGCTGATGATCGCGCTCGGGACGTGGTTCTCCTTCTACACCGCCCAGGAAGCGGTTCTGTCAGTCGACTACGACACGATCATGCTGTTGATGGGAATGATGATCGTCGTCGGGCTCTTCAGGGAGACCGGGTTCTTCCAGTACCTCGCCATCCGGGCAGCAAAGCTCGCCCGAGGACGGCCCTGGCTGTTGTTGCTCTACCTGGGCGCCGTCACCTCCGTCGTCTCGATGGTTCTCGACAACGTCACGACGATCATCATCATCGTCCCCGTGACCGTCTCGGTTGCCGACATCCTGGGCATCTCTCCGCTTCCGTTCCTGATGGGCGAGGTCATCCTGTCCAACATCGGCGGGGTCGCGACGCTAATCGGCGATCCCCCGAACATATTGATCGGTTCGGCGGCCGGGTTCGGGTTCGTCGACTTCCTGACGCACCTCGCCCCCATCGCGCTGATCGTGTGGATCGCCGCTCAAGGCATCCTCATGCTCACGTTCCGCCGCCAGCTCCGCCAACGCCCAGCGAGCGTCGATCGACTCATGTCCATGGACGAGCGACGCGCGATCGTCGATCCGCTGAACACCCGCCGGATGCTCACGACCCTCGGCGCAACGATCCTGCTATTCTTCGTCCACGAGCTGATCGGTCTCGATCCCGGCCTCGTCGCATTGATCGGGGCCTGCATCGGGCTGCTTTGGGTGCGACCCGACTTCGATCGCATCCTCAAGGACGTCCACTGGGACGTCCTACTCTTCTTCATCTCGCTGTTCATCATCGTCGGCGGCCTCGAGGCGAGTGGCGCGATCGGCTTCCTCGGGCGCGGGATCGCGGCGCTGTCCGAGCACCGGGTCTACCTTCCCATCCTCGTCGTTCTGTGGGGCGGCGCCTTCGCCTCCGGGGTGATCAGCAACGTACCGTTCACGATCGCCATGCTGCCGATCTTCAAGGGGCTCGCGACGCAGGGGATCGATGTCGCCCCGCTGTGGTGGGCCCTCGCCATCGGCGTCGGCTTCGGCGCGAACCTCACCCCGCTCGGCTCGGCCGCCAACGTCATGATCGTCTCGATGTCCGAGTCGATCGGCGAGAAGCTCACGTTCCGCCGGTGGTTGACGAGCGGGTTGTTCGTCGGCCTGGCGAGCTGTGCGTTGGGAACGATCGCGGTTCTTGTCGCCGTCCACTTCGGTTGGTTCTAGCGGCTTCGCCTGATCAGCGGGGCTTCGGCCCCCGATCGAGCCGGTAGTCCGATCCGCCGATCTCCACGATCGAACACGATCCGAGCCACCTGGAGTAGGTGTGCTCCTCGTACTTGTCCAGCAGCTCCTCTCGCGTCAGGTTCGTGGCAATCGCGATCGGCAGCATCTCCCGATACCGCCAGTCGATGATCCGCCGGAACTCCTGAAGGATGAACTCGCTCGTCTTCTCGTGTCCGAGATCGTCGAGGATCAGCAGGTCGCAGGTACAGCACTGCTGAGAGATCTCCGTGTCCCCCGCACGGGACGCCATCCGCAGCTTGTCGCTGAGATCGAGCATCGGCCAGTAGAGAATCTCGACTCGCCGCTCAACTTCGTCGGGATCGAGCGTCGGCGGCGCCGAATCCTCGGCGACCTCGCGATCGGCGTCGCGGATCAGCTCCGTGGCGGACGGAACGGCGACCGACGGCTCGGCAGGTTCCTCCTCCCGGGGTGCCGCCGAGTGGAGCCGATCGAACTCGACGGCGACCGCGTGCAGCAGGTGCGTCTTGCCGACCCCGCCAGGGCCGATCAGAACCACACCGCTGATCTCACCGCGGGCCAGCCTCTGGCAGGCCTGCACCGCCTCCCGGTTGAACCGCGACACCTCCAAGGTGTCGAACGTGGCGTCGGCGAACATCCTCCCGAAGCTCACTCCACGGATCATCGACTCTCCTCCCTCGAGCCCAGGTAGTACTCCTTACCGCGGCTCGTGCCGGGTCGCTTCCGCCCGCCCCCCGGCCGACCTCTTGCGGCCCACTCCCGCGCCATCGCCAGGTTGCGCTCGAAGTTCTTCGTGCTAAACGGCGTCACGCAGTTGAAGTACCGGCGCGATTCCTCCTTGCCTCCGTCGGTCGCGGCAAGATAGTCGAGCACGAGGAGCAGGTCCTCCTCCACATACCCGTCCGCAAGCCGGCCGCGGATATGCTCGACGTTCTTCGCGTACCGCGCTGAGAGAGGCGTGTACTGCGCCCAGCTCCAGCTCCGCTCGCGCAGCACATTCAGGTGATCGATGATCCGCTCGACGCGCTCGGCCTCCCATGCCTTCTTCGCGCCGCCTGGACCCCCGTCTCCTTCGGCCGGCCGCCTCCTGGACCGGCGCTCGACGGGCAGCTCCCCGAACAGGCTGTCCATCAACGGACCGCCCGCCGGCGCGTCCTCCGCCGCCGCCTCGACGCGCACCACGTAGCCCCGATCGAGCAGCTCCTTCAGCGCGGTCCGAATGGCCGCTCGCTTCTCGATCGACACCCCTTCGAGGCTCTTCGCGTCCGGGGTCGCGCCGCTCGGCAACGACTGCAGATACGCCAGTAGCCCCTTGGCGCGGAACGAGAGGTTCGGGTCCGTCAGCGCTCTCGCGTCGATGAGGATCCCTCGTCCTTGCACCGTCCCCTCGATTCGGATCATCATCTGACGCCTCTTCCTCCGGTCGGGCCGTTCCGCACGGACGCGAGAGGGTACCGACGGGCCGACGGTCAACGCAACTGGCCCCGCGGAAGGGCCCCCTCACCGCAAGTGGATCTCGATGATGTCGCCGTCCTCGAGCGGATGATCGGACGGCACCTGCTGTCCTTCGAACCGCCCCGATCCCCAGATTCGCACGTACTTCAGCCGCTCGACGAAGTCACGGTGGACCGTCCGAACGGCGTCGAGAGCCGTGCTCCCGCAGGAGAGCGTGTACGGCTCGCTCGTGTCCGGCTGCTTGCCCGGCAGCTTCGTGTAGACGCGGACCACGTGCAGGGCGTCGAACACCGCCCTCCTCAGTGCATCCAGTCCCCGACCGGCCTCGGCCGACAGTCGGAAGACCCGCAATGGCAGAGACGCCGCGATCGCATCGAGCGTCCCGCTCGCCCGGTCGATCTTGTTCAGGATGATCTGTGAGGGCAGCCGGACGACGCGTTCGTCCTTCTCGCTCCCCCTCTCCGCGACGAGCCGGACGTGCCGCTCTCCGAGCAGCCCGCGCAGCTCCTCGAATTCGTCGAGGATCAGCTCCCCATCGCCAGCGTCGAGGACGACGAGTCCGAGGTCGCAAGCGCGAATCAGGCTGTAGACCCACGGCTCGGTGTACTCGGGCGTGATCGGCGGCAGGTCGAGCAGCTGGATTGAGATGTCCTCGAACGCCATCATCCCCGGGATCGGAACGAGCGTCGAGAACGGGTACTCAGCGACCTCCGGGTGGGCGTTGGTCAGCGCGGTGAGGAGGCTTGACTTCCCGGTGTTCGGCGGCCCGATCAGCGCGACCTGTCCGGCCCCTTCGCGCGGAACGTGATCGTACCCGGACGACTTCCCTCCGGGCTTGGACTGCCCCTGACGTTCCTTGAGCTTCGCGATCCGACGCTTGATGTCCGCCTGCATCTTGTCGGTCCCCTTGTGCTTGGGGATTGTGGCGAGCATCTCCTCCAGAGCCGCGAGTTTCTCGTCCAGCTCCTTCGCTTGTCGAAACCGTTTTCGGGCCTTGAGGAACTCCGGTGTCAGGTTGGCAGGCATCATATTCCCCCAAGAACGAGGGTAAACGGAGTCGCGCCGCGGGGCAACGGCGCGCTACGCGTTGTGAGGGATCTCCAGGGTACTGCCCCCGATGAACTCCCGTACCACCGCGTCCCCGGGGATCAGTCGATGGTCTTCGGCTTGCTCGACCGTGATCCCGACAACGGAGCCAAGCAGTGCCCGGATGCGGCGGTGCCGGATGTACGCATCCAGGTACGATGGGTAGGAGCTGAGCTCCTCCTCGTCCGGCCAAATGCCCTCTTCGCCGACGAAGAACGGCTTGAGGACCGGGAGATCGAACGGCATCCCGCCGTTGATCGTGCAGTCGGCGAGTCCCTTGAGCGGGATGATCGAGAACATCTCGCCCGCTCGGACGTAGTGCCAATGCAGAATCGTCGCCAACGGCGGGTGATTCCGGTGCTTCGCATCGCGGAGGCTCCGCCGCATCAGTCGGACGTCCTCGAACCGCGTCAGACGACGGTCGAAGCGGTCCCCCTTGTACAGCGGGATCATCGGGGTCGGCTCGTACAGCGGGTTCATCGCCTCAATGTACACGCGGAACATGCACGAACGGTCGATCCCCTCAGTGATCGGCGGGTAGAAGCCGTGGAGGCAGTCGAGCAGGAGGATCTCATCCGCGCCGAGCCGGACCGGCGCCGTCCCCTCCCTGTGGCCGGTCTTGAAATTGTACACCGGTTTGTCGACTGTGCGCCCCCCGAGCAGCGCGCGGAGATGCTCGTTGAGCAGCTGGATGTCGAGCGCCTCGGGCGTCTCGTAGTTCCGGTCGTCGATCCAGTCGGTCGGATGCTCGATGAGGGACCAGAAGTAGTCGTCCAGATTCACCATCAGGAACCGGAGCCCCTCCCGGTGCAGCCGCTCGGTCAGCTTCACGGTCGCCGTCGTCTTTCCCGACGAGGACGGCCCGGAGATCCAGATCATCCGGAGGTCGTCCCCCCCGTCCATCCGGGAAACGACGTCACCGGCCGCGTCGTCCAGCCACGATTCGAAGCGATCGAGCGACTCCTCAATCAGCGTGCCGAGACCGCCGCTCCGGACGATCTCGTTCAGGCCCTCCACCGTGTCACACTCCCGCTCGCGGTTCCAGGCGAGGAGCGGATCCATCTGCTCCGGGGGATACCCGTTCCCGACGAACTGGCCCTCGTCGATCGCTCCGTGACGAACCCAGTGATGTCCCCACCGGAAGCACGTGTACGAATCCGCGACGGTCGTGAACCCGTTGCTCGTGAGCACGTGGAGCACCACGTCCTGGATCTCCTCGACGGTGGGAGGGAAGTTGGTCACCAGGTGGCGCTCGTCGGCATTGAGGCAGACCACGACCAGATCCGACAGCATGTCGGCGATCCCGTCGTCGGTCCCCCCCGCAGCGAAGATGCGATCGTTGACCCCCGGCAGGTAGTCCTGCGCGAATCCCCCCACCGAGTCGGCGGCGCGCTGAATTGCATGGACGATGCGATCCTGGTCGAAGGTTACCAGCGCGTGCGTCCGCTTGCGTACCTTCCCGATCCTGTTCAGAACGGCCATATCGGGGAGAGTATAGCCGATTCGAACAGCGTCGAACGGACCGCCATGCGCGTGATGCTGTCGGCTACTCGGACGGAGCGGTCACGGCCTCCTCGCGCGCCGTCATCGCGACGCCTTCGCGTCGGAGCAGATCGTAGACGTCCCGCGCGCTCCACTGCCTGCAGCCGTCGATGACGACCGCCAGCGGGTTATCGAGCAGCCACTCGTCGTGCAGGACCTCCAGATCGCACAGGTACTCCAGCGGGATCTTGTTCTCCTCGTTTCGGCCCCGCTGGACGATCCGTTCGTGGCAGACCTCGGCCGGCGTTCGCAGGTAGACGATCTTGTCCGGATCCGTACACCAGTTTCCCTGCAGCCAGTCCCACATTCGGCAGTACACCTGCCACTCCGATTCCGACATCAGCCCCGACTGGTAGCAGTTCTTCGCGAACACGTAGCGATCGCAGTAGATCGACCGCTCGAGGACGACCGTGCTGTGATCGATCATCGTCAGGACCTCGGTCCACGTTTTCGCCCGCGTGGTGAACGCCGCGAGTTGGAACGTGAACGCCCATCGTTTCGGATCCTCGTAGAACAGCCCGAGCAGGTTCGCGGCGAAGTCCCTCTGCCAGGCGCCAACCGGTTCCTCGACAAACCCGAACAGCCCCGATTCCTGCAACCGTCGACCCACGGTGCTCTTGCCGGCGGCGATGTTGCCCTCGAACAGAATCATCGTGCGCTGCCCCCTCACTTTCCCCCCCTTTGCGGAAGCTTCCGTTTCCCCAACGGATCCGATTCGGCACGACGGGAACCGGATCCCCAGACTCCAGTTCGGAATGGGCCCTCACCGGTACTTGGTGCGAACCCACCCGTCGCCTCATCATAGGACCTGCGCCCGATCCGATGAAATCGATCCGCCCGATCTCCGTGCGTGCAATCGATCGTGGGATGCGCACTCGCAAGACGTCACGACATGGAACAAGACAGACGTCCGCCCTCCAGTTGTCACGTGATCCTGCATGCCATCCGGCCCTCTCCCGGACCGGACGTCACGCCCCCTCCGTCCCTTTCCGTTGATTCCCACCGGTCGCCCACTACAATTCGACCCAGCCCACCGGCTGGAGGACTGAGATGCCCACCCACCAGGATCTGTCGCTCGCGTTCGAAGCCACCATCTTCGACGTGTTGCGGACGGCGGCCCGGATCACCTTCCACGATCCGCGCTTCGCATTCCGCGCCCTCCGGCTGCTCGGACGACAGCGGACCGCCGCGGACCGCCGCGCCCGGCATGAATCCGCCGGGACGCACGTCCCACCGTTCGTCATCTACTCGGTGACCGGTCGATGCAACCTCGACTGCGCCGGCTGCTACGCGAAGCTACTTCATCGCTCCGATCGCCCCGAGGTCTCCGATGACCGCATGGCCGGCATCCTGGCCGAAATGCGCGATCTCGGGGTGTCCGTCGTCCTGCTGGCCGGCGGCGAACCGTTCCTGCGACGTAACCTGCTCGACCTCACCGCAGCGTTCCCCGAGATTCTGTTCCTCCTGTTCACCAACGGCTCGCTCCTCGATGAGGCCGTCATCGTCCGCCTGCGCGAGCAGCCGCACGTCGTTCCCGTACTGAGCATCGAGGGTAGCGAGGACCAGACCGACGAACGGCGCGGGGGGGGGACCTACCGATACGTCGTCGAGGCGATGGCGCGTCTGAAGAAGCATCGAGTCTTCTTCGGCACATCGACGACCCTCACCTGCGAGAACTTCCCGCTGGCGACCAGCCGGGAGCATCTCGAGAACCTGATGCGCCGCGGCTGCCGGCTGTTCTACTATATCAACTACGTACCCGTGAAGCCGGGGACCGATCACCTTCAGCTTCGGCCGGAGCAGGTCCGCGAGCTCGAGGAACGGCTCGCCCACTACCGGAGTTCCCTGCCGGCCTTGTTCATCGCCTTCCCCCACGACGAGATCGCGCTCGGCGGATGCCTCGCTGCCGGCCGGGGGTTCGTGCACATCGACCCGTACGGGGATGTCGAGCCGTGCCCGTTCTCCCCGTACTCGGACACCACCCTGATCAAGACGTCGTTCGCCGACGCACTGGCTTCTCCGCTGCTTCAGACGATCCTGAACAGCGGTCTGGCCCTCGACGAGTCGGACGGCCGCTGCGCCCTGTGGAAGAAGCGGAGTTGGGTTGCGCGCCTGCTTGCCGATGGCAAGCAGGAACCGGGAAGCCTACGGCTTCCCGTGGACGGTGAAGGCGCGGACATCGGGACGGGAGAAGCGCGGAGCGCTTCTCCCAAACGTGTTCTTCCCGAAAGCGAGAACACGCAAGCTATCACCGCTTCTCCCAGTCCGATGGCCATTGAAGGCAAGCAGGAACGGGCTTCGGATGGCTAGCGCGCGGCCGGCCGAGCCGTTCGCAGAGATCGACCGGCTCGTCAGCGGCACCGGGAGGGTTCCCGATGAGGTCGCAGAACGAGCTCAGGCCTTGCAAGCCGCCGCGCGGCAGCGCACGTCGGACGTCCCGCTCTGTAGCGCCATCGCGAGCGCGCTGCTGGAACAGCCCGGTGAGCGGGTCTCCCTGTTCACCGGTTTCGTTGTACCCGGTGCTTTCCCGTACGGAGAGAACGACGGACCATTGGGGGCGGTGATCCTCGCCCGAGCGCTGCGCCGCGCCGGCTTCGCGGTGAGCATCTACGCCGATCCCCCGGTGCTCGACCACACGGTCTGGCTTGCCGCGGAGGTCGACGCGGGCGTCTTCGTCGGCGCGATCCCCGATTCGTCGGCGCTCCGATTCGTCGACACCGTCGACATGACCATCGCGATCGAGAAGCCGGGGCGAAACGCCCGCGGATTCCTTCACGCGTGGAACGGCTCTCGAATCGAGACGGGATCGATCCCGATTGACGAGCACTTCGAGCAAGTGACCGCGGCGGGCAAGCTCAGCATCGCGATCGGCGACCGCGGAAACGAGATCGGATTTGGAACGATCTACGAAGAGCTGCTTGCGCTCGTCCCCGAGGCCGGCCGCTGCGCCTGTGGTTGCGGTGGGGGACGGGCCTCCGTCACGCCGGCGCGACTCCTCTATCCGACCACCGTGTCCAATTGGGGAGCGTACGGATTGGCCGCCGCCCTCGCCATCGCTACCGGCGACCCGTCCCTCGCGGTTCGCCCCGATGAAGAGGCACGCCTGTTGCACGTCGCCGCCGTCCGCGGCTGCCGCGACGGGCTGCTCGGGACCGCCGCGTTCGGCGTCGATGGAGTCAGTGGGGCGATCTCCATCGCCGTCGTCGGCGCGCTTCGCGATGTCGTCCTCACGGCGCTCGACGGCGCCTGAACAAGGAAGCGCCTGTGCGTGGCCCCATCGAAGGAAGGAACGAGGCGCTTCACGGGTAGCCAGCTCGGGCCAAGGGATCCTCTAACACCCGCAGAGGTCAGCTTACCGCTGCTCCCTTCCGGGCCTCACGGGGTTCACCGACGTGCGTCGCAGAGGGCTCGGCCGTCCACGCCGCTTGCCCGAGGGCGGACCCTCACGCCTTCCCCCTCCGGGAACCCTTCGGCTCCACGTGAGCGGGTTGTGGATGCAGGGGAC
>Ga0180433_10000948_pt1 | contig 49241 bp, 48 predicted proteins | sample SS_ome_8_FD_132980 | JGI IMG/M metagenome (GOLD analysis project Ga0180433, IMG submission 132980) | Hypersaline lake sediment archaeal communities from the Salton Sea, California, USA - SS_1_D_1 metaG | ecosystem: Environmental > Aquatic > Non-marine Saline and Alkaline > Hypersaline >...
CAAGGAATCCCTCATAATCAGCATAGTAAAAGGCGAGGAAGTCTATTTCCCGAGGGGCGACAGCGTTGTGCAGGAGGGAACCTCCCTGATTGCCCTCACCGCGGTTGACGCCGAAAAAGATCTCAGAAGCGTCTTCAAGAAAAGAAAGGAAAAGTAATGGGGGTTAAGAGAAGGCCTGTATTTGAGCACGCGGTAAATCCCATGTTCGGGGTCATGCTTGAGCTGGCCTGCATAGCCGGCTTCCTGGGATTCGGCTTTCTGCTGAGCATTCTGATCTTCTCATTAACGCGATGATATTAAGACCTGCAAAAGACGATTTCAAGGTCATAGGCTTCTATGTCGGCAAACTGACGGTGGCCCTCGGACTGGCCATGTTCATTCCGGCGCTGGTCGCGCTGGTCTTCAAGGAATGGAACCCGATGCTGGACTTCGTCACGGGAGCGCTTATCGCGATCGTTACTGGACTGGCGCTTCAAATAGTATCAAGAACGCCCAAGGATCTTGAATGGGTCCACGGCCTCACGGTAGCGGCGCTCTCATGGCTCGCGGCAATGCTACTCGGCGCCGTTCCCATGTTCCTCTCCGGGCACTTCGCTTCATACCTTGACGCCTCCTTTGACGCCATGAGCGGCTTCGCCACCACCGGCCTGGTACTGATACAGGACCTGGACCACGCGTCCCACGCGCTCAACATGTGGCGTCACCTGATGATGTTCATGGGAGGCCAGGGCATAGTAGTGATAGGCCTGACCTTTCTTATGAAGGGCACGGCGGGGGCATACCGGATGTACGTCGGAGAGGCAAGAGAGGAAAAAATTCTGCCTAATGTGATCCAGACAGCCCGCTTCATCTGGTATGTCTCGCTCACCTATCTGGCCCTTGGCACGGCGGCGCTGACGTCAGTAGGAATACTTGAAGGGATGCGACCGGTGAGAGCGCTTCTCCACGGCATATGGATATTCATCGCGGCCTTTGACACCGGAGGGTTCACGCCCCAGTCCATGAACATACTCTACTACCACAGCTTCCCGTATGAAATAATCACTACCCTGATAATGGTCCTTGGCACCATGAACTTCGCGCTTCACTACGCGCTATGGTCCGGCAACAGAGGGGAGATACGCAGGAACATCGAGGTGATCAGCCTTTTCGCCACATCAACGGCTATTTTCCTGATAGCCGCCTTTTCCATAGCCTCCCTCAAAATATACCCCAACGCTGTCGCGCTGTTCCGAAAAAGCTTCTATCAAATAATCTCCGCCCACAGCGGAACGGGGTATTCAACAATATACCCCGAGAACTTCACCGGCTCCTGGGGCGCGCTCGCGATGTTCATGACCACGCTCGCGATGGCCTTCGGAGGCTCGGTATCATCTACCGCCGGAGGGATCAAGGCCCTCAGGATCGCGACGTTCTTCAAGGCCCTGAGGCAGGACATCAAGAAGATAATGTCGCCCTTCTCGGCGATCGTCGTTGAAAAGTTCCACCACATAAAGGACCTGGTGCTCGAAGAGAAATTCGTCAGGAACTCAATGGTCATCCTGGCAGCGTACATCTTCACTTATATTTTAGGAACGGTTGTCGGAATGTTCTTCGGATATCCCCTGGACAAAGCGCTGTTCGAGGCCACCTCCGCCGTGGCCAACGTGGGGCTGTCGTGCGGGATAACCGCTCCGTCCATGCCCGCCGCCATGAAGATAGTGTACATAGCTCTTATGTGGGTGGGAAGGCTCGAGTTCATTTCAATATTCGCGCTGGCAGGGTTCATCCTAGCCGCGATCAGGGGAAAATAAAATGAAGAAAATCCTTGTCTTACTGATACTTGCAATAATATCCGCCGCGTCCGTTTCATTCGCGGCCGTCAGCAGCACGGACCTTACGGCTAACCCGCGGAATTACGACGGGCAAATCGTGACATACCGGGGAGAGGTAGTCGGCGACATAATGAAGCGCAAAGAAGGGGCATGGATAAACGTACTGGACGGAGAGAGAGCCGTCGGAGTTTGGGTGAACGACACCCCCATGATCTCAAATATTTCAAGGGCAGGAAGCTATTTTCACAAGGGGGACATAGTTGAAGTGAGGGGTGTGTTCAACGCGGCCTGCGGGGATCACGGGGGAGACACCGATATACACGCCGACTCCATAAGCATCGTCGAAAAAGGAAGGCCGATTAAACATCCGGTAGACCCCGGTAAATTCAAGGTAATTGCCGTATTCGCGTTCACGGCTCTTATTCTTCTCGCGGTGTACGTCAGAGCGTCAAAACCTTAATCCGATATCAGCGCCGCATGAAGCGCACTTGCCGGCATCGGTGATATTCTTAGCCTCGATCTCGTACCCCACCCTCTTTATTAGAAGCTCTCTGCACTTGTGGCAGTGGGTATGCTCGGCGGGGTGCCCCGGAACATTTCCTATATACACATATTTCAGGCCGGATTTCAGGCCTATTTCCCGCGCCTTCTCCAGAGTTTCAATTGGGGTCATCGGTATGTCCCTGAGGTCCAGATAAGGAACGAACCTGGTAACATGCCATGGGGTCATATCCCCCAGAGAATCAACTATCCAGTCCGCAATGCTCCTTAACTGCTCCTCGTCGTCATTCCAGCTCGGGATCACCAGAGAAATTATTTCGACGTGCATCTTCCAGTGTTTCTTGGCGCGTTCGGTCGCTTCCAGAATGGTCTCCCAGTTGGGCACCTGAGCCAGCTTCCGGTAAAATTCGCTCGTGAAGCCTTTAATATCCACCCTGAAAGCGTCCAGATATGGCCCGATGGTATCGAGCGCGTCGGGAGTAATGTAGCCGTTTGAAACGTAGACCGTGTAAAGTCCTCTTTCTTTGGCCAACTTCGCGACATCCATGGTGTATTCGAGCCATATGGTGGGCTCGTTATAGGTGAAAGCTATGCCGCGGCATCCGGCCTTTACTGCCATGCCTACCATCTCTTCGGGATTAACGTACTCGGTCGGGATTTCCTCGACGATATTGTAGACCTTGCCCTTCTCAACGCCCTTGACCGGAATGACATGCGATATCTGCCAGTTCTGGCAGTGAATGCACCTCATGTTGCATCCGATAGTGCCGATCGAAAGGGCCATTGTGCCCGGATAAAAATGAAAAAGAGGCTTCTTCTCTATGGGATCGACATTGATGGACGAGGCCTTCCCGTAAATCAGGGTGTAGAGAGTCCCGTCAATGTTCTGGCGAACACCGCAGTAGCCCGCCTGATCGGGGAAAATGAGGCATCTTCGCGGGCATAGATTGCAGCGCACATTGCCGTCTTTTTCTCTGCTATACAGCAGAGCTTCAACTCGTTTTTCCATTTTTACCCCTTTACTACGCCGAGAGGCCTCAGTCTGACGACCTTCCCCGCGATACCCGATTTGACAACCACGTCAACAACGTCCTTCACGTCCTTATATGCCCCGGGAGCCTCTTCAACCAGTCCTTTCCTGCTGGCCGAACGCGCCACTATGCCGGCGCGCGAGAGCTCATCAAGAAGCTCGCTCAACTTGAACTTCCTGGCGGCCTGAGATCTGCTCATCGCCCTCCCGGCGCCGTGGCAGACCGAACCCCAGGTGTCGGTCAGCGCCTTTTCCGTGCCGACCAGGACATACGAATATCTGCCCATGTCACCCGGTATCAGGACGGGCTGGCCGACGCCGCGGTAATCTTCGGGAACCTCAGCTTTTCCGGCCGGAAAAGCCCTCGTGGCGCCCTTCCTGTGCACGCACAGGACCTTCTCCCGCCCGCCAACTTTGTGCTTCTCCATTTTCGCGACATTATGAGCGACATCATACACAAGCCTTATTCCCAGTTTCTCCGGTCCCGCTCCCATTACCCTTGAGAACGAATCCCTAGTCCAATGCATCAAAAGCTGCCTGTTGGCCCAGGCGAAGTTCGCGGCGGCCGCCATAGCGGAAAAATACTCCCTGCCCTCCGGAGAATTGACCGGAGCGCAGCATAGCTGCCTGTCGGGAAGCTTTATGCCGTATTTTTCGGCTGCTCGTCTCATCACGTTTATATAATCGGAGCAAACCTGATGCCCCAGCCCTCTGGACCCGCTGTGTATCATTATCGTGACCTGCCCCTTGAACAGGCCAAAGACTGAAGCCGCCTTTTCGTCGTAGACCTCGTCGACCGCCTGGACCTCGAGAAAATGATTGCCGGAACCCAGAGTGCCGAGCTGGCTCTCCCCTCTTTCCTTGGCGTGACTTGAGACCCCGGCCGGGTCAGCGCCGCCCATCGCCCCCTCCTCCTCGGTGTGGAACAGATCGTCATCAAAGCCGTAGCCGCTGGCGACAGCCCACTTTGAACCGCTCTCAAGAACCTTTCCCATGTCCCTTGCGGAAAGCGAGATGTTCCCTTTTGAACCGACCCCCGAAGGAACCTCGGAAGCTATCCGGTAGACAATGTCTTTGATCCTGGGCTTAACCTCATCAAGCGAGAGATCCGTCCTAAGAAGCCTTACGCCGCAATTAATATCGTAGCCGACGCCTCCCGGAGAGATCACTCCGCCGTCATCCGGATCGAAGGCGGCAACGCCGCCTATGGGGAAACCGTAACCAAAATGAATGTCCGGCATCGCGAGAGAGTTCCCGACAATGCCCGGAAGGCAGGCCACATTGGCCGCCTGAATATAAGCATTGTCAGATATTATTGACGCGATCATCCGATCGTCAGCGTAGATCAGCGCGTCAGTTCTCATACATTCCTTGAAAGATTTCGGGACGCGCCACCTGCATTCATCAATTTGCTGAAGAGGACTGTTTTTCGTCGGCATTTGGCTCATACTATCACGAGAGGCCGAGTTAGTTCAATGCGTCGAGAAGTGGGATATCAGCAACCCGGCCAGATCATGAAAAGAAGGGGCAAGGCTGTTCAATGACTTCAGGGAAAGGGTGCCGGAGGGCGGCCGGTTGCCTTTTACCGACCGGGCCATCCACCCAGGAATGTCGTTCACGAAGATCGCGCACTGCTGCAGCACGGCATTCCTGGTTTTTCTCTGGGATATGCCGCATATTTTTCTTCCGCCAACGGTTATCTCGTGAGTTGTTGGATAGGTGGCGCAGAACCGCGAAAACCCCCTGCCCTTTTCTGATGACACCTCGGCCGGAATTCCAACGCGCAATAGAGCGCGCCTCAGATTCTCGGCCGTAGTCCTTAGGAGCCGCCGGGAATCGCCCGGCGGAAGCACCAGGCTGACGGCAACATCATCCTCGGCGTGAAAAAGAATGCCTCCTCCCGTGGGCCTGGCTGAATATTCAATGCCAAGTCGGTCGCACTCAGAAGTATTGAGCTCACTGTCCGGAGACTGGGAATAACCCAGCGTGACGCTGGGATTTTTCCAGGAGTATATCCTTATCGAAGGCGTCGCGGCCTCGAGGGCTTCCCTGTCCCTCTTCATGCTCTCGCGGCAGGATACGCGGGGTTCTAAGCTGAACGCCATCTCAGGTCCGGTTCCCTTGCGGCCGTTGCCTCATCAAGCCTGGTGACCGGGGTGTTGTGAGGGGCTGATTTAACAATTTCAGGATCGGTCGCGCATTCACCCGCGATCTTTATCATGGCTTCACAGAAGGAATCAAGCGTCTCCCTGCTCTCGGTTTCCGTCGGCTCTATCATCAGCGCCTCGTCAACAATGAGCGGAAAATAGATCGTGGGAGGATGGAACCCGTAATCGATGAGCCGCTTGGCAATGTCCAGCGCCCTGACGCCGTGGCGCTCCTTCTGCCACTTTGCGGAAAGAACAAACTCATGCTGGCAGGGCCTGTCGTAAGGAAGAAAATAGTGCTCCTTGAGCCGGTTCATGCAGTAATTCGCGGCCAGAACGGCGTCGTCGCTGACTTTCTTCAGCCCGGCGGCCCCAAGGCGTCTTATGTACGTATAGGCCTTGATTATGACCCCAACGTTCCCGTGGAACGAATGGACCCTGCCGATCGACCTGGGAGAGCGCCTGCCGGACAGAGCGAATCCCTTTTTGGACTTCTCAACGCCGGGAACGGGAAGGAACGGGATGAGATGTTTCTTGCACCCCACGGGGCCGGATCCCGGCCCGCCGCCGCCGTGCGGAGCGCTGAAAGTCTTGTGAAGATTGAAATGCGCGAGATCGAACCCGAGAGCCGAGGGTGAAACCCTGCACAGGGTAGCATTGGCATTGGCGCCGTCATAATACAGAAGGCCGCCGGCCTCGTGGACAATTTTCGATATCTCCATGATGTTCTCGTCAAAAAGCCCCAAGGTGTTCGGTTGGTCAGCATAAGAGAAGCGGTATCGCCGCCGACCGCTTTCTTCAGCTCGTCTAGGTCTATGCCGCCGCGGGCGTTAGACCTGACCTGCCTGACCTTACAGCCGACCATGGACACGCTCGCCGGATTTGTGCCGTGCGACGAATCCGGCACTATAACCTTGTTCCTCTTGTCGTCTCCTCTGGACTTGTGATAAGCCTTTATCATGAGCAGCGCGGTAAGCTCACCGTGGGCCCCGGCGGCAGGCTGAAGGGTGAAAGCGTCATAGCCGAACACCGCGCACATGTACTGCTCAAAGTTATAAAGGAGTTCGAGCAGGCCCTGGACGGTTGAATCGCTCTGCAAGGGGTGAATGTCCCTGAAGCCCGGAAGAGCTGCGGCATCCTCATTGACTTTCGGATTATACTTCATTGTGCACGAACCAAGCGGATAAAAGCCGAGATCAACGCTGAAGTTCCTCCGGGAGAGGCGGGTGAAGTGTCTTACAAGGTCCACTTCGCTCACCTCGGGAAGATCGGGGGAGCCGGAGAGCAAAAGACCGGAGGGAACCAGCTTTGATATGTCCTCCGCGTCAACATCAAGATCAGGCAGGGAAAAGGCCCTTCTGCCCTCGGAAGACAGCTCGAAAATGAGAGGTTCGTCCATTAGATCCGATCCTATACTATGGTTTTCTGAGAATCGGCGTCAAAGAGATGCACTTTTCTTAGATCAAAAACAGCCCTGTATGAGCTGCCCGACTTGGCGTCGGAGAGAGCGTCAACCCTGGCAACGAGGGGCGTTTTCCCCTTTTTCAGATAAAGGAAAGTCTCCGATCCCATAAGCTCCCTGAAATCAACCTTGGTCTCAAGCGCGAAGCTCTCTTCAAGCCTCTTCGCCCTTCGCTCCTCGCGTATGTCCTGGGGCCTGATCCCGAAAGTCACTTTCTTGTCCTTGTAAGGCTTCACAACATCGGTAATGGTCTTTGACAGGGGGAGAGTGAAGTCGTCGGACTCGAACTTGAAATTATCACCATCGCCCGAAACCATGCCCTTGATGAAGTTCATTGGCGGGCTTCCGATAAAGCCACCGACGAACCTGTTTGACGGATTATCGTAGATCGTGAGAGGCGAATCCATCTGCTGGACCTCGCCGTTGAGCATGACGGCGATCCTTTCTCCCAGCGTCATGGCTTCAACCTGATCGTGAGTAACGTATACTATCGTGGTCCTCAGCCTTTCATGAAGCTTCTTGAGCTCCGCGCGCATCTGGACGCGAAGCTTGGCGTCAAGATTGGAAAGCGGCTCATCCATCAGGAAGACCGACGGATGCCTGACTATCGCCCTGCCGAGGGCGACCCTCTGCCTTTGCCCGCCGGAAAGCTGCTTGGGAAGCCTGCCGAGAAGCTTCTTGAGATCGAGAATGTCGGCGGCTTCGTCAACGCGGGACTGGATCTCCTTCTTCTGGATCTTTCTCAGCTTGAGGCCGAAAGCCATGTTGTCGTAGACCGTCATGTGCGGATAGAGAGCGTAGCTCTGAAACACCATCGCGATGTCCCTGTCCTTAGGAGGAACATCGTTTATGACCTTTTCACCGATGAAAATCCTGCCGTCGGTCACTTCCTCGAGGCCCGCGATCATCCTCAAGGTGGTTGTTTTCCCGCATCCTGAGGGGCCAACCAGAACGACAAACTCCCTGTCCTTTATCTCAAGGCTTATGTTATTGACGGCCGTTACTTCCTCGAACTTTTTTGTTACGCTCTCAAAATAGACTCTGGCCAAAAAAACCTCTCCTCGCTTTCATAAGTGCGTAGATTCTTATTCTACAATTGACCGGCCAGGTTGGCAAGCTCAATAGCTGACTGAGCCGCCGCGAAACCCTTGTTTCCGGGCTTCGCTCCCGCCCTTTCCAGAGCCTGTTCAAGGTTGTCCGCTGTCAGAACGCCGAAAATCACGGGAACGCCCGTGTCCAGAGAGACCCTGGCTATTCCCTTCGCGGCCTCGGAGGCCACGTAATCAAAGTGAGCGGTTGCTCCCCTTATGACCGCGCCGAGACAAATGACGGCGTCGTACTTCCCTCCCTTGGCAAGCTTCTTCGCCACCAGAGGAATCTCAAAGGAGCCGGGAGCCCATGCTATGTCTATGGACTTTTCCTTGGCTCCGTGCCTCTTCAGGCAGTCGATAGCTCCGTCCAGCAGTCCCTTCGATATGAGCTCATTGAACCTGCTCAGGACGACGGCGAACTTCAGAGAGCTCGCGTCTAAGTTGCCTTCGAAAGTTTTTCCCATTTTCTTCCCCTCCTTTCATTTGAATTAATAACGTCCAGAATATGCCCGAGCTTCTTCGATTTGGTCCTGAGATATCTGAGGTTATGCTTGTTCGGGCAAACCTGTATGGGGACCCGGGATGAAACGCGAAGCCCGTATCCTTCAAGCCCCACGATCTTGCGGGGATTGTTGGTGATCAGCTTAATGTTTTTCACTCCGAGGTCGGCAAGTATCTGCGCTCCGATACCGTAATCCCGGAGATCGGCCGAAAACCCGAGGAGCTCGTTTGCCTCAACGGTATCGGCGCCATGGTCCTGAAGTTCATAAGCCTTCAACTTGTTGCTTAAGCCTATCCCCCTCCCCTCCTGCCGCATGTAAAGCAGGATCCCGGAACCGGCATCGCTTATCATTTCAAGCGACCTCTCAAGCTGCTCGCCGCAGTCGCACCTGAGCGACCCGAAAACGTCACCGGTAAGGCACTGGGAATGAACCCTGACAAGAGTGGGCCTGTTGGCGGAAGGGGCCCCTTTAACAAGGGCAACGTGATGGTCGCCCGTGACCCCGTCCTCGTAACCGTGCATTACGAAATCGCCGAACTTAGTCGGCAGTTTCGCGCTTGAAGTCCTGCGTATAAGATTTTCCTTTTTCAGCCTCTCTTTAATCAGATCGGCTATCGTGATTATCTTCAGCCCGTGCTTCCTCGCGAAGCTCATGAGATTCGGAACCCGCGCCATGCTGCCGTCCCTGTTGATGATTTCGCAGATCACGCCCGCCCGGGAAAACCCGGCCATCCTGGCAAGATCGACCGCGGCCTCCGTGTGCCCCGCGCGCCTTAGGACCCCGCCCTCCATGGCACGAAGCGGGAAAACGTGGCCCGGGGATACAATGTCGTTTTCCCCGGTCGATGAGCTGATCATGGCCTTTATCGTCTTTGCCCTGTCCGAAGCCGATATTCCGGTGGTGACGCCGTGGGCGGACGATGCGTCAACGGACACGGTAAAGGCGGTGCGCATAGACTCCCTGTTCCTGGAAACCATTTGAGCAAGGCCGAGCCGGTCAAGCCTCTCCGCCTCCATTGGCAGACAAACCAGCCCCTTGCCGTAAGTTATCATGAAGTTAACCGCGGACGAAGTCACCCTGTCGGCGGCCATCACCAGGTCGCCTTCATTCTCCCTGTCGGAATCATCGACAACGATGACCATTTTCCCGCGCCTGATGTCGCGGACGGCCTCATCTATTGAATTGAACTTAAACGATCTTGGCACCTTTGAATCTCCCTGAGGACGACACCTGCCTTTCGACGTACTTGCCGAGCAGGTCGGTCTCCACATTTACTTCGTCTCCGGTTCTCTTCTCCCCAAGAGTGGTGTTCTCAAGCGTGAGCGGAACAACGGCGATTTTAACCCTGGAACCGAACACCTGAGCGACCGTGAGGCTTACGCCGTCAATCGCGACCGAACCCTTTCGCACAACGTAGCGCATCAGCTCCTGAGGACAGTTGATCTCTATCTCGGCCGAGCGCCCCTTTCTCACGAACTTTATTATCCTTCCGACCCCGTCAACGTGCCCTGTTACCAGATGCCCGCCGAACCTGCCGTCCTGGCGCATGGCTCTCTCAAGATTCACCAGCGCGCCAACGTTCACCCTCCGGAAAGTCGACCTTCTGGCGGTCTCGCTGACCACATCCACCTCAAAATGGTCTTTTTCCGCGGCGGTAACGGTGAGGCACACACCGGATATTGAAACGCTGTCACCAAGAGAAACGCCGGCTGAAAGTCTCGGCGCCCTTATCCGCAGGCGGATGACGCCCGCCCTGGAGGATACGGAAGATACTACACCGGTTTCCTCTACTATTCCCGTGAACATGCTTTTTTCTCCTTCAAGTAAGATCCCAGAATTCCGTTTACGAACTTGCCCGCTTCCGGGGTGGCGAACTTCTTGGCGAGCTCCACCGCCTCATCGATGACAACTGACGACGGCGTGTCAGACTGAAAATCAAGCTCGTAAATGGCCAGCCTGAGAACGCTCATCACAACCTTGCCCATTCTATCAAGAGACCATCCCTTTGAGAGCCTGACAATAACCTTGTCCGAATGCTCCTTTTTTTCCCACGCTCCGAGCGCCAGCGTCTGCGAGAACCGGACGGTTTCGGGAAGATAGCTCTCCCTTGAGAAAAGCTCCGGGAAGACCCCGCTGATCTCCGCGCCCAGAGCGTCAGCCTGATACATGGCCTGCATGGCCAGCTTTCTCGCTGTAGAGCGCTTTCCCATCAGGATTTCTTGCCGTTGCCGAAGTGCTTGGCAATAAAGTTCGTCCCGAAATCCCCTGATTTAAACGCTTCGGTCTTGAGGACCTCGTGATGGAACGGTATGGTCGTTGATATTCCGGCGACAACGAACTCATCCAGGGCCCTCTCCATCCTTCTTATCGACTCGGCACGGTTCTCTCCCCAGGATATTATCTTGGCGAGAAGCGAATCGTAGTGGGGAAGCACCTTGTATCCGGGATAAACGTGGCTGTCCACCCTCACACCCGGGCCTCCCGGAGGAAGATACAGTGTGATCTCACCCGGAGAGGGCATGAAGTCCCTTTCCCAGTCCTCCGCGTTTATCCTGCACTCGATGGCGTGCCCCAGGAATTTGACGTCCTTCTGCCTGAATGACATGGGTTCGCCCGCCGCGATCTTTATCTGCTCTTTGACGATGTCGACGTTAGTGACCATCTCGGTGACCGGATGCTCAACCTGGATCCTGGTGTTCATTTCCATAAAATAGAAGTGCCCGTGCTTGTCCAGAAGAAATTCTATTGTCCCGGCGCTGACATAGTTAACGGCTTTCGCCGCTTTGACCGCGGCATCCCCCATCTTTTTACGGAGCTTGTCGGTCATCACGGGGCATGGGGATTCCTCGACAAGCTTCTGGTAGCGGCGCTGTATGGAGCAGTCGCGCTCACCGAGGTGCACCACATTCCCCTTCTCATCCGCCAGGATCTGGATTTCCACGTGCCTAGGCTCTTCGATGAATTTCTCAATGTAAACGTCCGGGTTCCCGAAGGCGGCCCCGGCTTCAGCGCTCGCGGTCCTCAACAGCTTTACGAACTCATCCTCGCTCCAGGCTATCCTCAAGCCCTTTCCTCCCCCGCCCGCGGTGGCTTTAATGGCAACGGGAAAACCTATTTTTTTCGCCAGGGACATTGCCTCTTTCTCATCGGTAACGGTTCCGTCCGAGCCGGGCACCAGAGGCACGCCCGCGCCCTGGACCGTTGACCTGGCCGTGATCTTGTCGCCCATTTTCCGTATGGCCTCGACGGGCGGGCCTATGAACTTAATGTTGTGGTCGGCGCATATTTCGGCGAACTTGGCGTTCTCCGCCAGGAAGCCGTAGCCGGGATGTATGGCGTCGGCGCCGGCAACTTCCGCGACGCTTATGATGCTGGGAACGTTCAGGTAGCTTTGGTTGGGGGCGGCGGGGCCAATGCAGTAGGCCTCATCCGCCAGTTTAACGTGAAGCGAGTCCTTATCAACCTCGGAGTAAACGGCAACAGACTTAATGCCGAGTTCGCGCAGCGCCCTGATTACCCTGACGGCGATCTCGCCCCGGTTGGCTATAAGGACCTTTTTGAACTTAATTTCGGATTGCGGCTTGATCTTGGACATAAATCCTCGAGAACCTCCCGAAAACAGGAAGTTGGATTATACCATAGGATCGGGAAAAAAACAAGCTGAAGAATCCGTCAGAGCAGGTGGAATACCGAGGAAGCGATGAGCGCGAGCGTAAGGAGGATCAGCCCGCCGATCGTGGCCCATGACATAAGATTATACAGCCCCGAGTTGGCGTGCTCGCCCATTAGCTTCCTGTCGTTAATGAGGAGCATCATGAAGACCAGGATTACCGGCAAAAGAACGCCGTTTATCTCCTGCGCGAGAAGCATGACGAAAATTAGCGATATGGACGGAAGGAGCACTATGCCCGCGCCCGCAAGGATAAGGGCGGTGTACAGGCCGTAGAATACGGGAGCCTCGGCGAAACGCTTGCTTATTCCGTTCTCAAATCCGAAGGCCTCGCAGATCGCGTAGGATGAGCTCAAAGGAAGTATGGACGCTCCCAGGGTTGAGGCGCCGAAAAGCCCGAGGGCGAAGAGATACGATGCAAACCTGCCCGCCAGCGGCCTTAAGGCGAAGCCGGCTTCCTCGGCGGAATGAATGTCTATCCCGTACCTGTGAAGCGTCGCCGCGCAAGCCACGATAATGAAGAAAGCGATCATCCCGGCCGAGAGAGACCCGAAAATCGTGTCGAACCTCTGAAGGCGGTACTTCCTGAAGGATACGCCTTTCTCAACGATGTTAGATTGAAGAAAGAACAGCATCCACGGCGTCACTGTCGTGCCGATGAGCGCTATCATAATTCTGAGATACTCGGGAGTGAACTCGATTGTCGGCAGAACCACCGACTTCAAAGCCAGCCCCCAGTCAGGGCGTGCCATTACGCCGGAAAACACGTAAGAGACGTAGATAAGGCACACGGCCAGAAAAACGCGCTCAACGACCTTGAAAGAGCCGTGAACGATAAGATACCAGATGATGAAGGCAATTATCGGCACGGAAAGGTATTTGGATATGCCGAAGATCTCAAGGCTCGCGGCGATTCCGGCAAATTCCGAAATGGTGACGGCGACGTTGGCGACGAGAAGGACCGCCATAGCCACAAATGTCCATCTCAGGCCGAACTGCTCCCTTATGAGGTCGGAGAGCCCCTTGCCGGTCACCGCCCCCATCCTGGCGTTCATCTCCTGGACGACCACGAGCACAAAAGTCGTCAGAACAAGCAGCCAGGTAAGCCTGTATCCGAAATGCGCGCCGACTATTGAGTAAGTGGCTGTCCCTCCCGCGTCATTGCCAGCAGTAGCGGTAATGATGCCGGGACCTATAATGATGAGAAACAGCCATATATTCCTGAAGAACCTGGGAAGCTTCATATCACCTTACCCCAGCATGTGCCTCTTTCTTCTCGAAATTGGAGGAAGAATGAAATCTATCACGTCGTCGACCGTTACGATCCCGAGCATTACGCCGTTGTCGTCAAGCACGGGCACGGCCAGGAGGTTGTATTTTGATATGACGCTGGCGACCTCTTTCTGGTTCATCTCGGGATTGACCGTTATCACCTTTTTCACCATTATCTCGGAGATCGGCTTTTTCGGCTGGGACACGATCAGCATTCTGAGCGACAGGACTCCCGCCAGCTTACCGGCTTCGTCCAGCACGTATAGGTAATAGATGGTCTCGGCATCGGGGGACGTCTCCCTGAGCCTGTCGATTGTCTGCTCCGCGGTCATGCCCTTGGAAAGTGATATGAACTCGGTGGTCATCAAGCCGCCGGCGGTTTCCTCGGGATGCTTCAGCAGCTGCCTTATCTCCTGGGCTTTCTTGGGGCGCATAAGCCTCAGAAGCTCCTCGGTCCTCTCCTCCGAAATGTCACCCAGAACGTCAGCAGCCTCGTCAGAGGGCATCTTGTTGAGGACTCCGAGCGCCTTCTTTGTGTCAACGGTCATCAGTAGCATGGCCTGAATCTTCGGCTCAAGCTCGTGGAGCGATTCCGCGGCGGTCTTGTCGCTGAGAGCGGCGAATATTGCCCTTCTTTCATCCGTGTCGACGTGGCTCATGATATCGGCGATATCGGCGGGATGGAGCTCCTCCACTCTGCTGTGGGGGATGGTAATGTGCCCCTTTTCAAGGCTGGCCTCAAGCAGCTCAACGTAGTTCCAGCCGATAAGAGTGTCCGGAACATTGACCCTGAAAACCCCGGCCAGCCACTCGAACCCGAGGCGCCTGAGCATGCCCCGCAGCCCCACATCCGCCGCGATCAGGCGAACTTCGGACCCGACCTTCGCCAGCTTTAAGTCGTTCACCCTGACAACCCTGGCCCCGCCCGTGTCGACGATCTGCTTGTCCATGATATCTCTTCTAAGCAGAATGTCCCCATCGCGGACCCCGGTCAGGACAAGCCTTTCGCCGGTGGACTGAGTGAGTATGAACTTGCCCACGATCCTGTCCACTTCTCCGATAGTGAGAACCTTCAGATGCTTGTCCTCGGTCCTGATCAGAAAACCGGTTACCCTGGGAAACTGATCGCCGATGGAGATCAGTATGTCCTTTACGCGGCCCACCCGTTTCTCCTGCGGGTCTATGACGGGGGTCTTCAGTATCCTGGAAACGAACATCTCCGTTAAAACTACCATGGGAATTCCTCCAAAAGAGGAGTATAATGTCGCAGATGAATAAAATCAAACTGTTTCTGCCGTTAATAATCGCTCTCGCCCTGTCGATCGCCGCGTCGTCCTGCATGAAAAAAGAGGCCAACGGAAACCTGGTGTGGCACGGAGACTACATGAGCGACAGCGTTTACATTACCTTCGACGACGGCCCCCACCCGGAATATACTCCGAAAATCCTGGACATCCTGAAGAAACATGACGCAAAGGCCACGTTCTTTCTTGTGGGCGAGTGGGCCAAGAAATACCCTGAAATAGTCGGCAGGATACACGAAGAAGGCCACGAGCTGGGAAACCACACGTACTCGCACTCGGACGGAATGGTGGTCGATGAACTCAGGATAGAAAAGGAAATCGCGGGCACGGACAGGCTGATAAGGGGCGCTTCCAACTCGATCCCACGCTATTTCAGGCCCCCGTTCGGCTTCTTTAATTTCCGTTTCATCAGGCTGGCGGAGAAGCTGGGCTACAAGACCGTGCTGTGGACGTTTGACGTGGGCGACTGGGGGAAGATCAGCTCGGATGCGATGACGAAAAAGGTGCTGGACAGAGCGCGCGGGGGCTCGATAATCCTGCTTCATGACGGCGGCGGGAACAGGGAGGAGCTCGTTGAGGCGCTGCCCGGAATGATAGTGGGGCTCAGGGCAAAGGGCTACAAGATATCGCCGCTTTCAGAGATTTTCTGTGAGTAGAATCACCGCAGAGCGAACGTTTTGCCCCCGAGTTCCCTGACCGCCCCCTTCACCTCAAGCATAAGCAAAAGGCTTGAGACCTCCTGAACGGAGAGTCCCGTCCTGCAAACCAGCTGATCTATGTGCATGGGCTCCAGCGAAAGAGCTTCACATATCCGCCTTTCGCCTTCGGGCAGCCCCGAGAGATCCCGTCCGGCAAAAGCTGGCCCGGCGCGCTCCTTCGGAAAGGGAATGTTGAGCTCGTCCAGAATATCCTCGACCGAATCCACCAGCTTTGCTCCCTGCTTGATGAGCCAGTGAGGCCCCTTTGAGTTCTGGCTGTCAACATGACCGGGCACCGCGAACACTTCTCTTCCCTGGTCAAGAGCGAGTTTGGCGGTTATCAGGGAGCCCGAGTCCATCCCGCCTTCAATGACCACAACTCCCAGGGAAAGGCCGGAGATGATGCGATTTCGGCGCGGGAACGTCCAATTCGTTGATGGCGTGCCGGGGAAATACTCAGAAATCAGACAACCGGATTTCGAAATTTGTTGAGCGAGTCGGATATTCTCAGAAGGGTAAATTTTGTCTATTCCGCACCCGAAGACGGCGACCGTCTCTCCGCCGGCGTCGAGACAGCCTCTGTGGGCTTCTGAATCGATCCCGTATGCCATGCCGGAAACGATCACGAAGCCTAACCTTACCAGTTCGCTTGCGAACCTCCTGGCGCTCTCCGAGCCGTATGAGGACGGCTTTCTGGTCCCTACGATCGCAATAGCCCGCTTGCTTAATGTTTTAATGTCGCCCTGGTGAAAAAGGACTGGCGGAGGATCATAGGTGTTCTTGAGTTTCTCAGGATAATCCGGATCATCTAGCGTAACAAAGTTAAATCTCTTCGTCTTTTTGAGCTCTTCGGCAGGATCATTCATGCGCCTTGTTGATAATATTGAATTAACTTGCTTCTTTGTTATCCCCTCAACCTTACAAAGCTCAGCACCGCTCGCCCCAAAAACAGAACCGACGGATCCGAAATGATCATAAAGTCTTTTAATGGTCGAGCTGCCAAGCTCCGGAATGTTAATTAAGCACAACCAAAGTTTGTTTGCCATAAGGTTTATTTAAGAAAACCGATTCTTTTACTTTTGCCCGGGGGCGCCATTAGCCATGGAATATATCTTCTCCCCCCGCAACTTGAGGTCGCAATTTGAAACCTCAAGTTTTTATACTCGCTCCTAGACAATCTGAACATGAAATCGGAAGGAAAGCGCCTCCTGTTCCTGCGTACAGCTTGATCCAGCGCCTTTGTTTTAACCCCATGCAAAGAAGCCAGATCAAAGTCAAGAATTGCTTTCCGCCCCCTGATCATGAATATTTTGCTCTCAACATTCTTAATTGCCGCCGGTCCGCTCATCTTTATCCTCCCGAGTTCCTTTCAGCAAGTTTTATGCCGGCAATTTTGAACCGGTCATAAGCGAAGATGTCTGAATTTTATTCGGCTGTAGCGATACTCAACGGCCGCGGCATGTGTTAAAATAATGAAGTGAAAATAAGCATGATAAAGCCTGCGGAAAAAGGATGCATGACTGGGGCCTTTCTGGGACTGGGCACCCCCATGGGATCCAAGATCCGGACCTTTCAGGCGAAGACAGGCATGACGCCGAAAATACTGATGTGGTTCCACGCGTTCTCAATAGGGTTCGACTTCCCCGGAAGCACATGCAAGGCCGTTGAGGAAGCCGGCGGAATTCCGTTCATCAAGCTGGAGCCATGGAGCTGCGAGGGAAGAAAAGACAGGTCATTCTCGCTCGACCGCATAATCAGAGGGGAGCTTGATGAAGAGATCCTCTGGTTCGCCAGGGGAGTGCGAAGATGGGAGCGCCCCATCTTCATAACGTTCGGCCACGAGATGAACGGAACATGGTACCCGTGGGCCGGGAACCCCAGACTTTACAAGAAGGCGTTCGCGCGGGTTCACCGCCTGTTCGCGAAGGCAAAGGCCGAAAACCAGACATGGGTTTTCAACCCGAACGCCGACCCTGTGGAAAAGATCGGGGATTACTATCCCGGAGACAAGCTGGTTGACTGGATAGCCCTTGACGGGTTCAACTGGGGATCCACCCAGACGTGGTCCAAATGGCAGTCCTTCGAAGAGATCTTCAGTAAGCCCATACGAAAAGTAAAGGATATCTGCGACAAACCTCTCATGATCGGCGAGTTCGCCTCGGCGGAAAGCGGCGGGGACAAGGCGGCCTGGATAAGGGAGGCGTTTGAAGCCATGAGGGCAATGAAGGAAATTAAGGCCTGCGTTTGGTTCAACATCAAGAAGGAAACCGACTGGCAGCTGGATTCCTCCGAGAAAAGCCTGAAGGCTTATTCAGAAGCGGTCAGGCACGAACACTTTTTATAAGAGACATGGCCTCCGCCCTGGTCTTTTCGTTCCTGGCGAAAACTCCCCTGACGGCCGAAGTGACCGTTATTGATCCCGGCTTCTTAACTCCGCGCATGGACATGCACAGATGCTCGGCTTCGATGACAACCATAACCCCCCTCGGATTCATCCTGTTCATGAGAGTGTCCGCCACCTCGCTTGTCAGGCGCTCCTGCACCTGAGGCCTCTTCGCGAAACCCTCCAGAACGCGAACGAGCTTTGACAGCCCCGTCACCTTTCCGCTGGTTGGAATATACGCGATGTGGGCCCTTCCTATGAAAGGCACGAGGTGATGCTCGCACATCGAGTAGAACGGGATATCCTTGACCATGATCATCTCCTCATGGTCTTCGTTGTGGAATATCCTCAATTCCGAGCCCGGGTCCGATTTAAGGCCGGAAAAGATCTCATCATACATCCTCGCGACGCGCGCCGGAGTGTCCTTGAGCCCTTCCCTCTTAGGATCATCTCCTATCGCTTCCAGAATATCCTTAACGGCATTCTCGATTTTTTTCCTGTCCATAATTAAAAAAGCCCCCTTATCCTGCCCTTCTCGTTGATGTCTATGGCCTCGGCGGCCGGGACTTTTGGAAGGCCCGGCATCGTCACAATATCTCCCGCGTAGGCGACTATAAAGCCCGCCCCCGCCGACACCCTGAATTTTTTAAGGTTAATGTCGAAATTCTTTGGCCTGTTCAGCTTCCTGGGATCGTCCGAGAGCGAGTACTGCGTTTTGGCCACGCACACGGGCATCTTTTCGAGCCCCAGCTCCCTTATCTCCCTCATGTCCCTCTCGGCCTCCGGCGAATATCCGACTCCCGCGGCCCCGTAAATCTTTTTGGCGATCAACTCGACTTTCTCGTCAAGCGGGCTGTCCGCGTCATAGAGCGGCTTGAAATCGTTCTTTTTTGAGCACGCCTTAACGACTTCGCGCGCCAGCTCTCTTCCTCCCCTTCCGCCTCCGGCCCAGACGTCGCAGACCACAATGGGAAGCCCCCAGGACGCGCAGTTCTCCCTTATTACGCTTATCTCGGCTTCCGTGTCGGACGGATTCCTGTTTATGGTTATGACCAGCGGGACATTGAACAGTTTAATGTTCTCGACGTGCTTGTAAAGGTTGGGAAGCCCGGCCTCAACGGCGGCCGGGTTTTCAAGCGCCAGCTTATCCTTCTCTATGCCTCCCTGCCTCTTTAAGGCCTTTACCGTGACGACCAGGACGGCGGCGCTCGGCTTGAGCTTTCCTATCCTGCATTTAATGTTGAAGAATTTCTCGGCCCCAAGATCCGTCCCGAAGCCGGCTTCGGTCACCACGTAGTCAGCGGACTTTAGCGCGATCTTGGTGGCCATGAGGCTGTTGCAGCCGTGCGCTATGTTCGCGAAAGGGCCGCCGTGCACGAAGGCGGGGACGCCCTCGATGGTCTGCACCAGATTTGGTTTCAGGGCGTCCTTCATCAGGAGCGCCATGGCCCCCTGCGCTTTAAGCATCAGCGCGGTGATGGGCTTCCACTTGTAGGAGAAGCCGACCATCATCCTGGACAGCCTCTTCTTCATGTCCTCAAGGCTCTGAGACAGGCACATGACGGCCATGACCTCGGAGGACGCGGTTATATCGAACCCGGACTCCCTGGAAAGGTCGCGTAGATCTATGGATATCTTCCTCAGCGCCCTGTCGTTCATGTCCATCGCGCGCTTCCATGTGATCCTGCCGGGCTCTATCCCCAGCGAATTGCCGTGATAAATATTGTTGTCTATGAGAGCCGCAAGCAGATTGTGAGCGGAAGTGATCGCGTGCATATCTCCGGTGAAATGAAGATTGATGTCCTCCATGGGGAGCACCTGTGAGTATCCGCCTCCCGCGGCACCGCCCTTCACCCCCATGACAGGGCCGAGCGACGGCTCCCGAATGGCCACAAAGGCCTTTTCCCCGATTTTCGCGAGCGCCTGAGCCAGGCCTATTGTCACCGTGGTCTTACCTTCCCCCTGAGGGGTCGGGCTGATCGTCGTGACCAGAACGAGCTTGCCGTCCTTCTTCCGGGAGAGACGCTTGAGGGCGGAGAGGTTTATCTTGGCCTTATGCTTCCCGTGCGGCTCGATCTCCGACGCTTTAAACCCCGCCTTCTTCCCGATATCCTCAATGGGCTTCAGAGCGGCTTCCTGTGCTATCCGGATGTCAGTTTTCACTTTTTCAGCTCCCCTCTGACGGATCGCGCAATGCCTGCGGAATCGAGCCCCAGGGACTTGAGCAGCTCAGACCTCTCGCCGTGAGCCACGAACTTGTCAGGTATGCCAAGCCTGAGAACCGGAATATCAATGCCCAGCTCAAGGACCGCGCTGCCGAACCCGCCCTCAAGCGACCCTTCCTCGACCGTAACGACGAGATCAGCTTCCGCCGCGCATTTCATAATCAGCCCTGAATCAATGGGCTTGACGAACCTGGCGTTTATGACCGTCGCGGCAATCCCTCCGCCTTCAAGCTCCCTCGCGGCATCAACAGAAGGATAAACCATGGAGCCGATAGAGACAATAAGGACTTTTGATTTCGCGGCATTAACCTGCCCATTAAAGGCGACAACGCCTTTGCCGGGCTCGACTTTTGCCGTTTCCCCGCCCGGGCCCGCGGCCCCTCCCCTGGGATACCTTATAGCCGACGGCAGGTCCGACCTGAGCGCCAGCGACAGCATTTCCTCAAGCTCTCCGGCATCTGACGGCGCCATGAGGGTCATGTTGGGCAGTGTCCTGAGGAAGGCCATGTCGAACACCCCGTGATGCGTGGGGCCGTCCCTGCCGACCAGCCCGGCCCTGTCAACGGCAAACACTACGGGAAGCTCGTTGAGACAGACATCATGAATGATCTGGTCATATGCCCGCTGAAGAAATGTCGAGTACACGGCGACAACAGGCCTGAATCCCTGAGAGGCAAGGCCCGAGGCGAAGCTCACCGCGTGCCCCTCAGCGATCCCCACATCGTAAAATCTCGATGGAAACCGATCGGCGAACTCCTTCAGCCCGGTCCCGTCAACCATCGCGGCGGTTATGGCGATCACCCTGTCGTTTTTTTCAGCAAGGCGCGCCAGGGAGGAGCCGAAGACCGAGGTGAATGATTTTGCGGATCCGGCCCTCTGCTCTCCTGTTTCCACGTTGAAGGGAGGAGTGCCGTGGAATTTTGTGGGCGATGACTCGGCCGGCCTGTAGCCCCTTCCCTTCTCGGTCAGAATGTGGATCAGAACGGGCCCCTTGAAATCTTTGGCGAAATGCAGAGTGCTCATCAGGATCGGGATGTTGTGCCCGTCAATGGGCCCCAGGTATTTGAAGCCGAGTTCCTCGAATATGACTCCCACCTTGAAGTCAACAAAGAAGTGCTTGACCCTGTTCTTGAAATCCTCAACGCTCTTGACCATGGGCTTCCCGATCCGCGGAATCCGCGCGATCAGCGCTTCAATCCTGTCCTTTGTTCCCGCGTACAGATCGGAGGTCCTGACCTTCGTGAGGTAATTGGATATGGACCCCACGGGCTGCGATATGGACATTTCGTTGTCGTTCAATATCACAATGAGGTTGCTGTGAAGGTTCAGGACATTATTGATGCCCTCAAGCGCCAGTCCTCCGGACAGGGCTCCGTCCCCCACCACCGCGACAACGGAATAATCGGCCCCCTCGGAGTCCCTTGCCCTGGCAATTCCCAGCGCCTGGGAGATGGACGTGCTCGCGTGTCCTACTGTGAAGACGTCGTGCGGAGATTCCTTTCTGGACGGAAAGCCGCTCAATCCCCCCGCTTTCCTCAGCGTGTCAAAGCGGCCGGAGCGGCCGGTCAGGAGCTTGTGAGAATACGCCTGATGCCCCACATCCCAGACAATCTTGTCCCGCGGGCTGTCAAACACCGTGTGAAGGGCCACTCCAAGCTCAACCGAGCCGAGGCTGGAGGACAGATGCCCGCCCACCCCGGACGCGACGTCGATTATTTTGTCGCGCACCTCGGAAGCGAGCTTTTCCAGATCGTCGGAAGAAAGCTTTTTAAGATCGCCCGGAAGAGAAAGAGAATCGAGAAGCCCCATCTGTCATCTCCTATAGTGCATAGATATTAAAAATAACATGGAAAAGCAGCGCGACAAGGATACCAAGAACGGCTCCCGCGAACACCTCAAGGGGCGAGTGCCCCATGATCTCCTTCAGCTTTTCCCTGTCGGCTTTGGCGCCGCCGTAAAAATCCTCGACCAGCTTGTTGAGAATGTTCGCCTGCTTGCTGGCCGCCCTCCTGACGCCCATGGCGTCGTACATGACCACAAGCGAAACAACCAGGGCTACGGCAAGGGCGGAAGACCCCCAGCCGATGAAGAGGCCGATGGACACGGTAAGAGCAGTGACCATGGCGGAATGCGCGGACGGCATGCCTCCCGCCTCGAAGAAGTGCATTATGTCAAGGTCTCCCTCCTTGAAAAAATAATACGCTATCTTGATGGTCTGAGCTATGAGCATGGCAAGAAGCGCCACAAGCAGAGGAAAATTCAGCAGCAGGGCCCTCGCAAAATCAAAAATTGAATTCATTATCATCTTCTCCTTTTCTATTTTTTCCTGTTCACCGTGAATCTTGCAATTTCCCTGAGAGGATCCGCAGACCTGCCGAACAAGCCAAGGGCTGATATCGCCTTCTCCGCCAGCTCCAGAGCCTGTGCCCTGGACCTGTCAATCCCCATCGCGGCAGGATATGTGGCCTTCCCCTTTTTAACGTCGGAACCCGCGGGCTTGCCGAGCGCGCTTGAGGTGGCCGTTACGTCCAGAATGTCGTCCGCGATCTGAAAAGCCAGGCCCAGCTTTTCCCCGTACTCCGAAAGAGCGTTAACCTTTGACGAAGAGTCTCCCGCCAGTATGGCACCGCACCTTGCTGACGCCCTGAAAAGGCTTGCCGTTTTCAGCGAGTACATCTCAAGAAGCCTGGAAGGGGAAATTTTTCTCCCCTCGAATTCGATATCCATGAGCTCGCCGCCAATTACCCCGTTGGAGCCGGCGGCGGAAAGAAGCTCCTCAATGACGCTTAATATGATCTTGTCTCCGGCAAAACGCCCGGCGTGTTTGACGATAACCTCGAACGCCAGAAGCGACAGAGCGTCACCCGCGAGGATCGCTGTCTCTTCCCCGAATGTCCTGTGGCACGACGGCCTTCCTCTCCTCATGCTGCTGTTGTCTATGGACGGAAGATCATCGTGGATCAGGGTAAAAGCGTGGATTATCTCGACCGAACAAGCCACCGGGATCACCGGTCCTCCCCTGAGGCCGCAGGCGGCCGCGGAGGCCATCAGGATAATCGGCCTTATTCTCTTTCCAGGAGAAAGCACAGAGTACCTCATGGCCCTGCTCAGCTTTGAGGGGCGCTTTTCGAACAGGTATTTTCTGAGATGCCTGTCAACTACGGCTTTCTGCCCGGACAGGTATTTTTTTATGTTCATGAGGAGATCCTGGCCGGAACGCCGTCGCTGGCCAAGCGGTTTTTTATGTCTTTTATCCTGAGCTCTCCGAAATGGAGCAGAGACGCGAGAAGAGCGGCGCTGGCGCCCCCCGTCGTCAATGCCTCCTTAATGTGGGCGACGCTACCCGCCCCCCCGGAAGCTATAACCGGTATGTTGACGGCTCCGGCGACCGCGCGCATGAGGTCGAGATCGTATCCGATCTTCGTGCCGTCCCTGTCCATGCTGGTCAGGAGTATCTCGCCGGCCCCGAGCGATTCGCCCTTCTTCGCCCATTCGACGGCGTCGAGCCCCGTGGGCGTCCTGCCGCCGTTGACAAAAACCTCCCATTTCCCCTTTTCCTTCGCCTTCGCGTCTATGGCAAGCACTATGCACTGGGAGCCGAATTTATCAGACGCCTTTTTTATGAAGCTGGGGTCCTTGACGGCGGCCGTGTTGACCGAGACCTTGTCGGCGCCGGACTTGAGAATGTTTCTGACAGTCTCGACATCATTGATCCCTCCGCCGACGGTGAACGGGATGAAAACCTTTTCGGACACGCGCCTGACCACGTCTATCATGATGTACCGCTTCTGGTGGGAAGCGGTTATGTCTAGAAAACAGAGCTCGTCCGCGCCCTCACTGTTATATATCTCGGCCAGCTCCACGGGGTCTCCTGCGTCTCGGAGATTTACGAAGTTAACTCCCTTGACCACGCGGCCCTCCGTAACGTCAAGGCACGGTATAATCCTTCTTGCCAGCATTACAGGCTTCCTCCGTTCATAAGATCCGACATCGTCACGAAACCGTAGCCGCTTCTCCGGAGAGCCTCTATTATCTCCGGCAGAGCCAGAACCGTTTGCTTGCTGCCGTTATGCAGCAGTATTATCGCTCCCGGTTGCACTTCCGAGAGCACTTTCTCCTTAAGGACGTTCGAGGCTTCTATATAATTCTTCTCGATCTCAAAGCCTTCGCTGAACTCGGTATAATCCTCGGCGTTTATTGTCCATCCGATTATTTCCATTCCCTCGCCGTTTATGTGCCTGGCCAGGGTAGGCGGGCACTTCCCCCCGGGCGGCCTGAAGTATTTGGGGCGCTCTCCGATGATCGAAAGGATTGTCTCGGTGGTCCTGTCGATCCCGGAGACGGCCTCATTGTACGGTATCTCGTTCAGCCGCCTGTTCGAATGGAAATGGTTCCCCACGTCGTGCCCGTAATCGTACATCCTGAAGACAACGTCAGGGTTCTGCGCGGCCTCGCCACCCACAACAAAGAAAGTGGCCTTGACGCCGTATTTGTAAAGGATGTCCAGTATTTCAGGCGACCCGTCTATCTTGGGGCCGTCGTCGAACGTGAGAGCCACGACCCTTCTGTCCGCAGGCCCGTTCCATATCATGTGGTCTTCCGATGCGGAAGAAATGACAAATGACAAAAACCAAATGACAAATAAATGACAAATGACAAATGACAAATATTTTGGGTTTTGAAATTTGGATTTTGTCCTTCGAATCACGATACGACGCCTTCACTTTCAAGAAGCCTTCTCTTTTCGTTCACGCCCTTAAAAAACCCCCCTATACTACCGTCCGACCTGATCACCCTGTGACACGGGACGACGCCCGGCAGGGGGTTCTTGTTGAGGGCCCTTCCCACCGCTCTCGCGGCTTTGGGTTTTCCGATCGCCTCAGCTATGCGGCCGTACGAAGAGACCTTCCCGCAAGGCACTTTCAGGGTCTCCCTGAGCACCCCGTACTCGAAATCGGTCAGCCCGAATAATTTAAGGCACTTCAATACTTGTTTTTCCCGCAAAACCCAGTTATTTTAGCAGAAAAGAGGCATAGGTTCAATGAAGTGATCCGGGACGAAAAGTTTTAAGAGATCGCCAGTCGGGTTTCCGGAAGTGCGGTGGCAATGGATCGGGTCACTTCAGCTTCCGATAAAAGCAGCTTCTCTCCCCCGTGTGGCACGCGACTCCGCCGACCTGCTCGATCTTGGCGAGTATCGCGTCGGCGTCGCAGTCGTAATAAAGCTCCTTGACCTTTTGTATGTGCCCTGACGTGGCGCCCTTGTGCCACAGTTCTTTCCTTGACCTGGACCAGTACCACATCTCGCCGGTCTCAAGCGTCTTTTTTATAGACTCCTCGTTCATGTAGGCAAGCATGTATACATCGCCCGTCTTCCAGTCCTGCGCGATCGCGGGCAGCAGGCCGTTTGAGTCATATTTGAACTTGATGTCCATTAGAAGACCTCCTTAAAAATTTACCCCTTCGGGCCGGGCGGCGGGAACCGACTCGAACTCAATCTTTACGGCTCCTTCTCCCAGAAGCCCCTCAACCTGCTGAACAAGGCCGGGATTTATGTCCACCGAAAAGTCCCCGCCGGCAGCGACCGTGGAGCCGTTTACGTGAATATACACGAACTCATTGCCCTTGTGAAGCAGAAGAACATCCTTCAGCCCCTGCAGGGCCTCCTCTCCGCCCGAGCTCACGTCAATATGCAGAGTTCTGACGCGCCTGATCTCCTGGAGAGGCTCAACGACTTCGGCCACCACGTTATAATCATCCGTCCTGGTATCCCTGTTGATCTTCCCCTTGATTACCACTATGTTGTCGTTCTGAAGCTGGCCTGCGTATTTCGAATAAGTTCTCGGAAAAACGACGACGTCAACGGCTCCCGACATGTCCTCAAGGGAAGCGACCATCATGAGGTCTCCCTTTCGGGTGGTGATTTTTCGGCATTTGGCAAGCACTCCGCCGACCATCACGGGCTCGCCCTCTCTCCTCTCGGGTATTTCGGCCGCCCTGGTGTCGGACTCCCTCTCAAGCTCCTCCCTGACGTGAGTGAGAGGATGGTCGGAAATGTAAAGACCGAGCATCTCCTTTTCCATCCTCAAAAGCTGATCCGGAGGGAATTCATCGGTATCAGGAGCGTCCTCATTTACGGTGATTCTCGATTCCGGCTTCACGTCGAAGAGCGCCACCTGATTGACCTGCGCTCCCCTGCCCTTTAATGAAACCTGAGAAAGAACGTTCTCGTATATCTTAAGAAGGTACGCTCTCGGAAGCCCCAGCGAATCAAGCGCGCCGCTCTTTATCAGGCTCTCAACCACCCTCTTGTTCACAAGCCTCTGGTCCACTCTAGAGTACAGATCGGACAGCTTCCTGAAACCGCCGTCCTTCTTTCTGCTTTCAATAATGGATTCCACTGCGCCTTCGCCGATGTTCTTGACAGCGGCAAGCCCGAAGCGGATGCCGGACCCGGACACGCTGAAGTCGCGCTGGCTCTCGTTGACGTCGGGCGGCAGGACCTTTATCCCCATCCGCTTGCACTCTGAGATGTAGGCGGAGACCTTGTCGGAATCTCCGCTAATTGAGGTAAGGAGAGCGGCCATGAACTCCACGGGGAAATTAGCTTTCAGGTAAGCCGTAAGGTATGAGATGACGGCGTAGGTGGTGGAATGGCTCTTGTTGAAGCCGTACCCGGCGAATTTGGAGCAGAGATTGAAGAGAAGCGTCGCCTTGTGGTGCGATACGCCCTTCGCGACAGCGCCCGATATGAACCGCTCCCTCTGCTCGTGCATCTCCTTGGTCTTCTTCTTTCCCATCGCTCTCCTGAGCACGTCCGCCTGTCCCAGCGAGAATCCCGCGACCCGGCTGGCTATCTCCATGACCTGCTCCCGATAGAGTATGACGCCGTGCGTCTCCTCAAGAACGGGCTCCAGTATCGGCAGTTCGTACTTCACTTCCACCTCTCCATGCTTGCGCTTAATGAAGTCGGCCACCATGCCGCTTTCAATTGGGCCGGGTCTGTAAAGGGCCAGAAGAGCTATGATCTCGTCAAAACGGGTCGGCTTCAGCTCCTTGATTATCGACCTCATTCCGCGGCTCTCAAGCTGGAATATGCCCATGGTATCCCCCGAGCAGAGAAGCCTGTACGTCGCGGAATCGTCAAAGGGAACCGAATAGATGTCAAGATCGACCCCCTGATTGCTCCTTATCAGCTTAACGGCGGACTCCATCATGGTCAGGTTCCTCAGGCCCAGGAAGTCCATCTTGAGAAGCCCCAGCTTCTCGAGATCGCCCATCGGATACTGAGTGACTATTTGCGTGTCGTTCATCCTCTGGAGCGGAACGTATTCATCCAGCGGTTCGTCGGATATTACAACGCCCGCGGCGTGAACGGACGAATGCCTGGAAAGCCCTTCTATCTTCATGGCCATGTCTATCATGTCCTTGTGCTTCCCGTAAGCCGCCTTGAAGTCCTTCTGGGTATCGAGAGCCTTGCTGATGGTGGAGTCAGGCCCGAAGGGGACCATTTTGGCAACTTTGTCCACCTCGGGAAGCGGGACTCCCATGACCCTCCCGACATCCCTTATGGCAGCCCTGGCGCCCATTGTGCCGAAAGTGACTATCTGCGCGACGTGGTCCTTTCCGTACTTCTCCATCACGTATTCAATGACCTCTCCCCGCCTCTCAATGCAGAAGTCAATATCAATATCGGGCATCGTTATCCTTTCGGGGTTGAGGAACCGCTCGAAAATGAGGCCGTACTTGAGAGGGTCAACGCTCGTTATTCCCAGGGCGAACGATACTATGCTCCCGGCCGACGAACCTCTTCCCGGCCCCACCTGAATGCCTTTCCCTCGGGCGTAATCGATCATGTCCTGAATGATCAGGAAGTAAGGCGCGTAATCCATTTTTTCGATCACGGAGAGCTCGTAGTTCACCCTCTCCTTCACCTCGGGCGGAACAAGCACCTGATCGCCGCCTCCGACGCCGTATTTTTTCTTAATGCCCTTCCAGGTCAGCTTTTCAAGATAGGTGTTCGCCGTCTCGCCTTCCGGAACCTTGAACTTCGGCAGCCGGAACCTGTCGAGCTCAAGCTCAAGATTGCACCTTTCGGCTATCTCGACCGTCGCCCGAAGAGCATCCTTGTTCTCCGGAAAAAGATCTGCCATTTCCTGGGCCGACTTGAGATAAAGCTCCTGCGTTTCGAACTTCATGCGGTTTTTGTCGCTCAGGTTTGCCCCGGTTTGTATGCACATCATCGCGTCCTGAACGCTTGAATCCTCTCTCCTGACGTAATGGGTGTCGTTGGTCGCGACAAGGGGGATCCCGGCTTCTCTTGAAAGCTCCTCAAGCATGGGGTTCAGCTTCTTCTGCTCCGGAAGACCGTGGTCCATTATCTCTAAGTAGAAGCCGTCCTTGAAGATGTTTTTGTATTCCAGCGCGGCGCTCCTTGCTTTTTCCCTGTCGCCGCCAAGCAGTGCCGAAGCTATTTCTCCGCCCTGACAGCCCGAAAGGGCTATCAGCCCTTCGCTATGCTTCTCAAGGACCTCCTTGTCCGCGCGCGGCCGGGAATAAAAACCTTCAAGATGGGCTATGGTAACCAGCTTGACCAGGTTCTTGTAGCCTTCAAGATTCCTGGCGAGAAGCGTGAGGTGGTGGGGCGACCTGTCCTCCTTGGTGGACTTATCGTGCCTTGAGCGCGGTGCGACATAGACCTCGCAGCCTATTATCGGCTTGACGCCCATCTGTTTCGCGGTAACGTAAAAATTGACGGCCCCGTGCATCACGCCGTGGTCGGTTATCGCTATCGCGCTCATCCCGAGGTCCTTCGCTCTTTTTATGAGCGCGGGTATGCGGCTCGCGCCGTCCAGGAGGCTGAACTCCGTGTGATTATGAAGATGAACGAAATCGCCGTGTCGTCGAGGCATAGGGGATTTATGATATCACACAAACAAGCGGCAGTAAATCCGGCGGGATTCTAGAACTTTCGCATTTCCAGGTCATCAACGTCTATCTGATACACCCCTATGACGCATCCGAGGCTGCTGAAGATCCAGCCGCTCTTTATGCTTCTCTGGATATCTGCCGGAAGCGTGCCGCTAAGGTTCAGCGCGATCCGGCCGATCGCCGGAGCTGCATTGAGATCCTTCGCTTCAGGCTCCGGAGGCCAGGTTTCGGCATCCTCAACAACAACGAAAAACTTGGGATGCGAAGGGTCTCCTTCATAAGTTTCTCCGTGAGGCTTCTTTGAGTTGAACACCTTCTGGGAGGCTGGCTCTATTATCCCGAAGAGTCCCATGATAGCGTCGATCGGAGTGGAATCAAAGATCGACTGGGGCATCGATTGAAGATAGTCCGCGGCAAGCTTCTTCTCTTCCCACTTCGTCAGGCTTCTGAGCACGTTTCTCTTGAAGTGCCTGATAATATCCCTCATCTGCACCTCGGAGAGTTTTTCAGCGCCCTTGCCTCTTTTTATTTTCAGCTGCTCGACGGCCTTGGGGACCATTGAGAAGCGGCTCTCTCCTATCATTTCGTCAAGCAGGTACTGGAAGAGCTCCACGCCCTTGGCATTGAGAGGCCTCATGGGCCCCGAGAAAGCCGGGACGGACGCGTCAGAGACTGAAGTTACTATCAGCTCGGAGGCAGCATGATCTTCCCCTGCGGGAGCCGCAGGCTCCGGTAACGGAGGCTCCTTCGCCTCGATGACGGGCTGAACGGGCTCCGGAACATCAAAGAACATTCTTATGGTCCTGGACAGGGCATCGCCGGTTTTGCCGTCAAACCTCTCCGCCAGCCTGTCGCGGTTGCCCGCCGATCTTATGTCCGAGAAGATCCCCTGGCCGGATGCCATGACAATGCCGCCGAACCTTTTTCTCAGCTTCTGCGCGTTGTCAAAAAGAATGTCCCAGGCGTGCTCGGTGAACCGGCGGTTGAGCTTGTCGCGGCCCTCGGTGACCCATCTTGCCCTCCATTCCATGCGGCTCTCTTCGGTGAGCACCATCGGCTCAAGAATGTGCCTGATGAAATGAAGCGCGTATTCAACGCTCAAAGACTCCCCGAACCCATCCTCCCCGACGTGATAAAGCTTGAGCATCATGTCCCTCGCGTCATCCCTGACAGCGTAATTCGAAAGGTTGACGTAAGCGACGCTTCCTCCCGCCAGCTCAACGCCCCGCCTGATCTCCTCAACGCTCGGGTTCTCCTTGATGGAGAAGACCTCTCCGGACTGGTTGTCGGCAAAAATGAAACCCCATCTCTTGGATATGATGCCGAGGTGCTCATCGCTTTTTGAGCTGATGTCCACAGGGTAGCCGAATATAAAGAGACCGCCGCTGCTGAGCCTGAGAAGCGAGGAGCCCGCCATGAGCCTCCCGTAAGGGATGAATACCGTGGTATTGCCGTGGATCAGCGTCCATCCGACGTTTCCGTTGGGAAGCTGAGGGAAAATGAAGGCCGACTGCCTGGCGGCGATCTCCGACAGCGAAATCCTGCTGCCGGAAATCAGTATTCTCTCCTTGTCGCGGTTGAGGTGGACCACCGGCCTGGTCACGTCAGGGTTGCTATGCCTGAGGGCGGCAGCCTCGGAAAGCATGTGAATAACGGCGCTTCCGCTGTCGTGAGGGCCGTGCTCCCCGACCGGATGCATGGAAACCCTGGAAGAAACAGCCGACCCTGCGCGGAGCAGCAGGCTGTGTTTTATGAAATTCAAATAGCCCGCGTCGTTCTGGAAGCCGGGAACGCTTTGCCCCGTATGGATCAGAAGGTGGTTTGCCCCCTCCGACAAGGACTTTCGCGCCGTTTCCATGGAAAACATGTAAGGACCGATCCTGTTGAAGGCTTCGGATTCAATATCAACTATCATCTTGGCCTTCTTGGCGTGATTGAGGTCGGCATCGTCCCTCCCGAGCAGGTAAGTCAGCCTGCCGCTCTCCACCATGCCCCGGAAGAAATTTGTCGGTGTTGGATCATTGCTGAAGAGGTCATACAGAAGATGCGAATGCAGCATCATTGCCATGTCGGAGAAGTAGATGCCAAGCTTAAGGGCGCTGACCTGGCCCTCATAGAAAAGGTCGCTGCCTTCCTCGAGCGCGGCCTGCAGCGCCTTGATGTTCCTGAACAGCTTTGAGGGGAACAGGGCAAAGTCAAGGTCATAAGTGGTTTTTTCCACGCCTTTCTCGTCGGTTGAGGTCCTTTCTTCGTGGTGGGCGGTAAACATGACCTTGGCCTGAGGAGAGGCATTATCCTGCTTGAGAAGATACGGAATAAGCCCCGTTTCAGAGCCGTGGCAGCTCACGAGCGGCATGGGCATCTCCATTGAGCGGAGGATGTCGACAACGCAGCGCGCAAATATGTAAGCCCGGACGAACTGTTGATTAAGGGGAAGCCCCCTGTTGAATATGCCTTCATCAAAGAGAGCGCTCTTGACCAGTATTACCCTGGGCGGACCGAGATTGTCGCGATACGCGGAGACGACGGCTTCGCTGCCGGGCACCCTGAAGTCCTTGTGAAAATCCAACTGCGCGGGTGAAATCGTCTTGAGGTCCTGCGTCCAGGGGGTTATCAGCACGCTGTTCCTGTGACGGACCGAATTGCCGATTCCCGTCGCGAGCCTGTGCACGAGGGACCTGTTGGTCCGTCCGCCGAGTATATATGCAATATCGTATTTTCCAACACCGGGTGGCATGGGATTATGTATCCTCCATATATTATATCGACGGAAAAATGCCGGAATTTCAATAAAAACGTGGAAAGCGCCAGTGGGGGAAAAAGGAAAAGGCCAATTCAGAGCTGAACCCTCTAAATTGGCCCGATTAACTTAAAGAAAATTAATTAAAAGGGGAAATTACCCGCCGATCTTGAACATCTTCGTGCCGCACTTCGGGCAAACACCCTTTGTCGCCTTCCTCTTGTTCTTCAATATCACCTGCTTCGGGTTATCCATCTTGGTCTTCTTCTTGCACTTCACGCAATAGCCCATGACGTCCGCCATATTTACACCTCCTTAAAACCATAATATTCTCGTCGAATATTACATTTCAACTTTACCGCTTTCACTATTCGTTGTCAACCGTATTTTACGCGAAATTAACTTGAGCTTCAGCGCAAGTTTTTCCTTTTAGAGCACGATATATACTGTAGGAAGTTATAATCATGGCAGGTCCAATAAACATTAATCCTAATATTATCCCTCAGGCCCAGGCCGGAATGTCGGAGGAGTCCATAGCCGCGTCGGCGGAGATGGTCGTCACCGGCCTCGAAAAGTCCCTCAACATCAAGAAGGCCGGACAGGTTCAGAAGAACCAGCAGGTGGACCTCAAGCAGATAGACGAATACGTTCAGAAACTGTCGGAAACGACAACGGTGAACGAGATCAACAAGTGGGAACAAAAGGAAAAGCAGAGGCAGAAGAAGAAAGAAGAAGACAAGCCTAAAAGAAGGGCTCTCAGAAAAGCCGGCAAAAGCAGGGCAAGAGCTTTCGGATGGATTTCGAGAAAAGCGCCGCCCAGGCGCGACGTGATATTGAACGCCGGAGAGATAGACACCTTCGGAGTCACAGTGAACTCCGAATCACTGAAAGAATACGTGCTGACATACACAAGGTCCAGGCTGGGTATAGATGAGGGCGAGGAAGGGAGGGAAAGCCTTGTATCGATCGAACAGAAGATCAAGGGGCTGAAGGGCGGGGAGAGCTTTCTGCTTAAGATGAAGGACGGCATCAACAGGATGCTGATCGCCGAACTGAGCAGGGCGATCAAGCAATCAATACTCAACAAGGTAAATGCCGGGAAAAAATTCACCGAATGGCTGATATCCAGCAGAAAATCCGAGGAAATCCTGAACTACGCCCTCTATAACGAGTACACGTCGGGACTCAACAGGAAGGCCGTCCGAGGCCTGACCGGAAAGATTATGTTCGACATCCTTTCCAGGAACTGGGACCTGACAATGAAGCAGCTGGAGGACCTTATTGAGCTCGCGAAAGAATCTCGGCTGGACCTCCCCTCCTGGTACCAGACCTTCTCCCGGGAAAGAGTAACGCTGACATCGGACGGAAAGGTTAAGATCAGCTCAAGCATAATTGAGAGCGAACTGCAGAAGAACGCCCTCCTTGATGAATTCAAAATGCTGCACATTCATCTGGCCCTGGAAGAAGGACTGATCAGGACCCTTGCCATGTGGCTGAGGCTCAGAAAAGTGAACGGCGGCCTGACCGCCCTGAGAGTCGGGAGGGACGAGATAGCGCTCGCGCTCACTCAGGCGAAGAGGATCGCCTGGGCCAAGATCATCACCAAGCTCAAGGAAGCGCACCTTACCAGGGTGTTCTCCACATCGGAAAAAGAGTTCGAGAAATACTCAGGGAGAATAGCGATTCTCACGAGAAAAGCTAAGGGGCTGGGCCTCGGCATATCGATGGAGGGGCTTAAGCTCGTCGAAGCCCGGTTGGTTCAGATGGCGCTCGACACGGCAAACTACAAGCTTGAGCTTCTCAAGTCCATGCAGAGCCTTGAGTACGACAGGAAGAGGGAAAAAGACATTCACTGGCTTGAGGTTGCTTCGGTAAGGCTGAGGGCCACCGAGGAAAGAGACGAAATAATTGAGAGCATCGTGAAATTCCTGGGAAGATTGTTCAGATTTGCCCCATGATCCTGTGCGTCTGCGGGATCACAAGCACTTTCTTCAGCCTTCTCTTTGCCACCGCCTGCAGCGAAAGAGCCGCCTCCGCGGTTGGCCTGTGCTTCACCGGGCCGTGAGGCGTCACGGGCTGAAGCACCAGCGGTATCTCAGGATTTACCGACTCGATCACCTCGCATGCTTCGTCTATTTCTTTGGCCTTTGATTCCTTCGTGAAAACGATCTTAACGAAAACCTCCTTGAGAGCCGCGATCTCCAGGGTTTTTCTGTGATCGTCAATGTACGACGAAGCACCCGTGGCGCTGGGGATCTTGATGTCGAATGAAATTATGTCAAGAAGGTCAATTATTTCCTCAAGATGCTTGAACAGAACGCCGTTGGTCTCGAGGTAGGCCGGGAGCCCCGACTTCTTGAACCGGGGAATGAATTCCTTGAGAAAGTCGACCTGAAGCAGAGGCTCGCCCCCCGTCAGGCACACGGAATGGTTCGCCTTTTTGTTCTTATTGAACCCGTCGACAAGCTGAAGCAGGTCCTCAAGCGACGCGGGATTCTTGTGAGAGGCGAAATCCCTCTTTCCGGGGGTCCTTTCAACCCTAAAGTGATCGGTCACCTCAAGTGCCTGCGGGGAATCGCAGTACTGGCACGAGAGGTTGCAGCCCGCGAACCTCACGAATATCTGCCTCTCTCCGACGTATACACCCTCGCCCTGAATCGAACAAAAGACCTCGGAGAGCCGCGCTTCGCTCATGGCGTAGAAAGGACGAAGTAGATACCCGCTGTAACAACGAGCGCAACAAGGGCTAAAAGGGCATACTTTCCGTAGGGTTCAAACCGGTAAATCGGGTTCTTCGCGGCGATCAGCCGGGGCTCGTCCTGCACCGGTATGCGTTCGGGCTCGGTCTTTCGATTGTATTCGGCAACCATGCCGTCCGGATCCATGCCGAGAAATCCCGCGTATATCCTCAGAAAGCCTCTCCCCGCGACCTTCGTCGGCATAAGATCGAAATTCCCGTCCTCAATGGCCTTGAGGAATTTCTTGCGGATCTTCGTCGCCGCCTGGATCTCGTCAAGCGAAAGCCTTCTTCTGGCCCTTTCAGCCTTCAGTATCTCTCCGAACTCTTTTTTTCTGGCCTCCATTTCCATCACGCGGCCTCCCTCGCCCTTGCCTCGGCCTCAAAAGGCAGGAGCATTCCCTCGCGAAGCTGCCTTGACTGTTCAAGTTCGCCCTCCGGAAGCTTGGGAAGGTCGCCAAGGTCCTTAAGGCCGAAATGCCTCAGAAATTCGTCCGTCGTGGCGTAAAGAATGGGCCTGCCCACTCCGTCGCTCCTGCCGGCCTCGCGTATCATGCGCTTGTCCAGCAGGGTCTTAACGACGCCGTCGGACGCCACTCCGCGGATTCCCTCAACCTCAAGCTTGGTGACAGGCTGCTTGTAGGCAATTATCGCCAGCGTCTCGAGTGCGGCCGGCGAAAGAGTGGTAACTATTGGGGAGTTGAGAAGCCTATCTATATATTCCGCGTTCTCCACCCTCGTGACCATCTGCCAGCCCCCGGCAAGCTTTGCCACCTGAAGGCCCTTGTTCTCGTACTCGACCATAAGATCTTCGAACGCTCTTGATATGGCCTCGGCGGGCACTCCGATGACCTGGGAAAGCTCTTCCGGAACCAGAGGCTTCTTTGAAACGAACAGCAAAGATTCAAGAATGCTCTTCACCCTGGGATTGCTTACTTCAGACATCACACTTTCCTTCCAAATATTAGAATTGAACCGAATATCGCTCCCTGCTTGATCTGTATCGACCTCTGTCTCGCAAGCTCCAGCACCGCCAGAAAAGTGACAATAACCTCGAGCTTGTTCATCCTGGTGAACAGCTCCTCGAACGGGACACCGCCTTTTCCGGCCTTAATCTTGCCAAGGATTTCGTCTATCTTCTGGGCTATCGTTACTGTCTCTTCCGGAATCTCGCCGGCCGCGCCCTTTTCCTCAACCGCCTTCCATATCCTCTGAAAGGCAGACACAAGGTCCCTGAGGGTGACGTCAGTCAGGAAAACGTCCCTCTCCTCCTCAGGAGGCTGAACCTCCAGGGAATACCTTGAGTAGGTCCTGCCGAAGACCTCCTTGCGCTCCTTGAGGCGCTCGGCGAGCTCCTTGAACACCTTGTATTCATGCAGGCGCTCAAGAAGGGTCTTTTCGATCTCCTCGATATTCTCCTGCTCTTCCGGCTTCTCTTCAACAGGAAGGAGCATTCTCGATTTCATCTCAATCAGGTAAGCCGCCATGAGAAGGAACTCCGACGCTATAACGATGTCCAGATCCTTCATGGCCTTGATGTACTCAAGGTAGCCCAGAACAATCTGCGTGACCGAGACCTTGTTTATGTCAAGCTTGCCCTCATCTATCATGTGGAGCAGGATGTCGAAAGGCCCCTCAAAGGCCTCAAGCTTGACGTGATACGAGCTCAGCGATGAAACGTCCTCCTCGGTTTCCGGAGGCATGTTCAGCTTGTCTTCAGAGCTCATTTCAACCCCATGGCTGATTTAGCCTCATTCAGCGTTTCCGAGGCGATCTTCCTGGCGCGATCTGCCCCCCGCGACAGGACCTCATCAATCCTGGACGGATTCCTGTCCAGCCCGTCTCTCCTGGAGCGTATCGGGGCCAGATATTCGGTGAGTATCTTCGCCAGGTTTTTCTTGCACTCAACACAGCCGATCTCCGCGGCCCTGCACTTTTTGGAGACCTCGTCAACTCCTCCCTTGTTGAATATCCTGTGGTACGCGTAAGCGACGCAGACTTCCGGATGCCCCTTGTCGCTCTTCTTGACCCTGGCCGGGTCGGTAACCATGTCCTTCACTTTTTTCTGAATAACCTCAGGCGTATCGGTTATCGCGATCGTGTTGCCGTAGCTTTTGCTCATCTTCCTTCCGTCGATCCCCGGAAGGACCGGAACTTCGGTCATGACTTCCTTGGGCACAGGGAAAATCTCCCTGTAAAGGAAATTGAACCTGCGCGCTATCTCGCGGGTGAGCTCCAGATGAGGCAGCTGATCCTGCCCAACCGGGACCATGTCGGCCTTGTAAATTAGTATGTCCGCCGCCTGGAGAACCGGGTAGCCGAGAAACCCGTAAGTTCCCAGGTCCTTCTCCTTGAGCTCGTCAATCTTGCTCTTGTATGTCGGCACCCTTTCGAGCCACGGAACGGGCGTGATCATGGAGAGCATGAGATGGAGCTCCGAATGCTCCGGGATGTCAGACTGCAGAAAGACCGTGCACCTGTCCGTGTCAAGCCCGGAGGCAATGAGATCGGCCGCGACCTCCCTGACATTGCTCTTGAAGCCGCTCGTGTCGTCATAGAGAGTGGTGAGCGCGTGCAGGTCGGCGATAAAGAAGAAACATTCGTATTTATCCTGCATGCCCACCCAGTTCTCGAGCGCGCCTATTAAGTTGCCCAGATGCAGCTTGCCGGTCGGCTGAATGCCGCTCAACACTCTCTTCTTAGCCAAAAAAATCCCCTCCCGAAACTTTTGCGATTATATCAAATCTGGCGGAACGTTCAAATACCTGAGAGTCTCCTCGGCAACGCGCTTAAAGACCGGAGCCGCGACCTTCTCGCCCCAGTGAACGCCCTTGGGATCGTCAACAGTGACGATAATCGCTATGCCGGGATCAGACAGCGGAGCAACCCCGGCGAATGACGCTATGTAATGGCCCGGCCAGTATCCCCCGCCGCCCGGCCTGACCTTCTGGGCTGTGCCGGTCTTTCCGCCTACCGAGAAGCCCGCTATTTTTGCGTATTTGCCCGTGCCCTCTTCAACGACCATCCGCATCATCTTCTTCACGTCATCGGCGGTTTTCTCGGAGATGACCCGCCCCATATCCTGCCTTGGGAATGTTTTCACAAAATCCCGGTCCACGCTCTCAATCCTCTTCACCAGGGAAGGCTTAACCCTTCTGCCGCCGTTTGCGATTGTCGCTACCGCGGACAGCATCTGCAGCGGGGTCACGGCAATTCCCTGGCCGAACGATATTGTCGCGATATCCGGCTTGGACCAGTTCTCGACGTCACGCACGATCCCCCTCGTCTCGCCGGGAATGCCGACATTGGTCCTTTCCCCGAAACCGAAGAGCCTGATATAGTCATGAAGCTTCTTTTCGCCAAGCTCCATGGCTATCGCCGAAGTTCCGGTATTGATGGAGTGGGTGATGATCTCGGAAACGGTGGCGGTCTCCCCGATGTCCTTCAGGCGATGCGCGTTCCTTATCGTCCGCCCTCCTATCTTGATCTGAGGAGGGCACTTTATCCTGTCCTTCAGGCCGACGGCGCCGTCCTCCAGGGCCGCGGCCACCGTGACCAGCTTGAAGGTCGAGCCCGGCTCGTAAACGTCGAGCACTGCCCCGCTCTGCCAGAGCGACGGGGAATATTTCAGGTACCTGTTCGGGTCGAAGTCCGGCTTTGAGGCCATGGCGAGTATTTCGCCCGACTTGACGTCCATGACGATTATTGTCGCGGCGTCCGCTCCGTGCTCGCCTATGGCGGCCTTAAGCTCCCTTTCCGCGATATACTGGACGGTTTCGTCTATCGTCAGCACAACAGCAAGCCCCTCCGTCGGGGACTGTATCTCCCTGGCGTGCGCGCCGACCAGCTCCCTCCCCCTCGGATCGCTCTCCGTCACAAGGCGCCCCTCCACGCCCTTGAGGTACTTGTCGAATCCCAGTTCGATGCCGGAAAGCCCCTGGTTGTCCATTCCCACAAAACCGATCACCTGTGAGGCAATCGATCCCTTTGGATACACCCTTTTCTTCTCCTGGGGCACCCCGATCCCTTCCAGGCCCGCTTTTCTCACCCTGTCGCCGAGCTTCTTGTCCACTTTTCTGGCCACCCATACGAAAGGCCTGTCGCTGTAGACCATGTTCAGGACCGTGTATTTGGGGATCCCGAGGATCCCGGAGAGCTTCGCGGCCACAGCTTCCTTGTTTTTTATCTTTCCGGGAACGGCAAAAACGGAGCAGGTGTCAATGGACGCGGCCAGCAGGTTTCCGTTCCTGTCAAGAATGTCGCCCCTGTCCGCGGCAAGGATAATTATCCTCGTGCGCTGATCAACGGATTTTGAAAGGTAGAAGTCGTGCCTGACCACCTGAAGGTAAAAGAGCCGCATCGGAAGAATGAGAAGCGCCGCGGAGAAGACGACAAGGAGCAGGAGAAGCCTCTTAGTTATTGACATGCTCTCTCCTGCCGACTATCTCGATTATGGCGACCTCAAGAATGGTGTGGACCGAGCTGTAACCGCTCTTCATGTCCAGGTCGGCCTTGTGAAGGAGATCAAGCGAACGTTTAAGCTCTTCAAGGCTGAAATTGTCCGCCCCTTCAAGGCTTTTCCTGACGAAAAAGGGCCTTTCGCCCAGTATGCCGGCGATCTCCTGATAATCTCTCCGGGCCTGCTTTAGGGACTTGACCTGAAGCATCATCCTTAACTGCCTCGCCATGAGGCCCAAAAGGGCGTGAGGATCCTCCCTGTCCCTTATCAGCCTTGAAAGCGCTTCAAGGGAGGCCCTCAAATCTCTTTTTCTGACGGCCTCGATCAGTGAAAAAACGCTCAGCCTGCCCGCGCTGGCCAGGGCCCTGACATCATCTTCCTCTATCGCGGCCCTTTCCCCCACATAGGTCGCCAGTTTTTCTATTTCCAGGGCGAGGGCTCTCATGTTGGCTCCCGACGTCTCCATGAGAAGCCGCGCGGCGTGGCTGCCTATGCTTTTGCCTGATGAACTGACTCTCTTGACTATCCATGCGAGAAGTTTCTCCTGCTCCCATTCCGCGAAAGGCCTGAACTCCTTTACCTCCCCCACCCTGTCTATGAGCTTGAACAGCTTCTTCCTTTTGTCCACGCTCCCGCGGACGGAGAATATAACATGAACACCCTGCGGCACCTTGCCGAGAATTCCAGTAAGCTCGGGCTCAAATTGAGGCAGATCTTTCACAACCACCAGCTTGCCGCCGCCCAGGAACGGGCTGGACATGATGGAATTCACAAGCTGTTCCGCCGTCGCGCTTGAACCGTCCAGGACTTCGTAGTTCATCCCGTCGCCGCCCGGAGCTATTGCGGAACGCGCCCTGGAAACCTCCTCATCAATGAGGAAATCCTCGTCCCCATAATACAGCGAGACAGAGGGCCGGGCGCTCACAGCTGAGCTCCGAGGTTGATCTTCTCCTGGGAAATGGTGGTCGGCGGGCCGTGGCCGGGAAAAACTTTAATGTTTTCGGGAAGCGAAGTTAGCTTCTTCAGTGAAGCTCTCATCTCGGCCTTGTCTCCTCCCGGAAGGTCGGTCCTGCCGACGTCGTGGCAGAAGAGAGTGTCTCCCGTAAATACAACGCCGTCCTTGCCGGAATAAAGCGAGATGCCGCCCCTGGAATGCCCCGGAGTGTGGATGACGCTCAGGTCATCCGAGCCGAATTTCAGTACGTCTCCGTCCCGGAGCTTTTTGTCAACGTGGACCGCGGGGAGCAGGAAGCCCCGTATGGTGAGTATCTTCGACTCGAATACCGGCGCGTCAAGCTCGTGCACGGCGGATTCAGCTCCGGTGCTTTCGCATATTTCCTTTGTGGCCCCGAAATGATCGGGATGGCCGTGCGTGTGGATGACGTACTTGACCTTGATGTTCTTGCCCGATATCCTTCCCAGGATCTTTGAGGCGTTCGCGCCGGGATCTATGACTACGGCCTCTCCGGATTTCGGGTCTGAAAGAATGTAGCAGTTGGTCTGAAGCTCGCCAACGACAACCGTGTCTATTTTCATCTTCATCCTCTCAAGAATTAAAAAAGCCACCGGTCAGGATCGAACTGACGACCTGCTGTTTACGAAACAGCTGCTCTACCACTGAGCTACGGTGGCACTTCTTCGCTAAAGATTCGAAGCATGCAGGGCAAGCCGCCGGTCAGATTTGAACTGACGACCTGAGGTTTACAAAACCCCTGCTCTGCCACTGAGCTACGGCGGCTCAGAAAAGCTGAATGGCGGGCCCGACGAGATTTGAACTCGCGATCTCCTGCGTGACAGGCAGGCGTGTTAAACCGGACTACACTACGGGCCCTTGAAAAGCCATTTTATATTGAAATCGGATTCCGGTCAAGAAAACAGATGGAGGGTCCTGTCACATAAGCCAGCGCTTTTTTATCAGCTTGAGCGTTATGAAGCAGGCGGCAAGGCCGATCAGCAAAAGACAGGCGAGATCAAAAGTGAAATCGGCAATCCTCCCGCCCTCAAGGAGAGCAGCCCTGACCGGCTCGAAGAGGTTATAGGACGGGATCAGGGGAGCGATCGAGCTTAGGCGGCTCGAGAAATCGGAAAGCGCCGAGGGAAGCAGAAGGGGCAGGTAAAAGAGAACCCCGAGAGTTCTGGCGCTTGACTGGCTGGCGCACAAGAAACCGAGCATCACACCGAATGAAGAAAAACAAAAGGTTCCGGCAACAATGAAGGTGATATACGCAACGGCATTTCCGGCGCCGAACAATCCCATGACATGCAAAAGCAGGACGGCCAGAATGGACAGCGCCATTCCTGTAAGGACCTTTGAGGCAAGCCATTCGGATTCGCGCATCGGAGTCTGGAGCAGCCCCAGAAGCAGCTTCTTCTCCTTTTCATCCGCGACCTGGGCAGGAAGGATTATCAGGGAAACGAGAAGGATCGACATCAGGACCCATGTGGGAAGGGACTGGAATTGAAAGCCGCCGGCGTGAAGAGGCCTTATGTCCGTTATCCAGTTAGGGTTCCTGCCCTCCGTCTTTCTCTGGAGCTCGGTCAGGCCGGAGACGATGGCCAGGGTCTTGAAGGCTTCTTTTTTCAAAACAACAAGCTCAAGCCCCCCGCCTTCCCTGACAAGGATCCCGTCAAGGACCCTTTCCCTGAGAAGCGCTTCTCCTTCATCAATGCTAATCACAGTTTCAAGCGAGAACGCCCTGTCCGCGGAGCGGAGAGCGTTCATGACCGAATAAGGATACCTCTGATTCTGAACGATCCCGAGATTCACGCGGCCGAAGTCTCCCGGAGACCTGTCAACAAGTTTGAGGGAAAGAACGGCAAAGAGGGGGATGAAAAGAATAAGGAAGAGCGACTTGTTCTTGAAAGCCGCCGCAAGGTCGTTAGTTATAAGAAGGGCCAGGTTCTTTATCATAGGTAGAGTTCCCTGTAAGTTCGAGACCTGAAATATTTTTTTGGCGGCCCGTCGAACACGACCCTGCCCTCATGGAGCACGATTATTCTTGTCGCGAGCGAGCGGATCTCCTCGGGCCTGTGGGACGTGAACAGGACCGTTTTCTTTGCCGAATGGACCTTCTTCAGCAGCCTGTAGACATCCCTTGTCATCTCGAAGTCCAGGCCTAGCGTCGGCTCGTCAAAGAGGATGAATCCGGGGTTGGAAAGCAGGGCCCGGCCGATGTTCGCCCTCTGCTTCAGCCCCTTTGAAAGGACATGAACCCTGGCGCTCCTGTAGGATGTAAGGTCAAACTCCTTCAGCAGCCTGTCAATTCTTTTAAATGATGCGTTAAACAGCCCGGCAAAGAGGCGGAAATTATACTCGACCGAGAAGCGGTCAAAAAGATTGGGCGTTTCGGGAACAAAGCCTACCTTCTTGACATAAGCGCAGCGGTCCAGAGAGCTGATGCCGTCCACCTCCACGCTTCCGCTGTCGGGAGCCAGCCAGCCGGATATCAGCTTGAGAAGCGTCGACTTTCCGGCGCCGTTGTGCCCTACAACGGCCACAAGCTCGCCGGACCTGATGCTTAGGGAAACAGGATACAGCCCTCTCTTCTCAGAATAGAGCTTGCTGAGGTCGTTTACCTTAAGAGGCATATTTATCCGCAGTCGGAACTACTGCCTGGCCAGCTGCCAGATTACTATTATCAGAATTATGATCAGTAATATCTCAACCATTATTTCATCTCCTGTCAAAATTACTTGCCTGATTATACGTGATTCTGCCCGGAATGCAAGTTTCGCGCGATAAAACACGATTAAATAAGTGCCGGAGGTGTTCATTGGGCGGAGTGAGAATAGATCTTGCCCCGATAGCCCGCCATATAGCAAGGGGAAAGGCGGAAAGCAGAAATGCGCCCCAAAGGGAGAACTACTCGGATTCCGTGACCATAGGCAGACAGGGATCCGAAAGCGTTCTCGAAAAAGCGGGAAGAGCTGTAAGATCATTCATTGAGTTCGTCATATTTGTCCTGAAGGGCGAATTTCCGGATACCGCCCCCACCAGGACAAGAAGCGAAACCCCGACTGAAGAAGATCCGGCCCCTGTCTCAGTTGAGCCGTATGAAGCGTCAGACGCTCCAATAAGCGACATGACGGAGGAGGACATTCCGCAGGAGAGAATTTACAGGGACCCCGTATGCCCTGTTCTTGAGGAAGTCTATCACGCCCTTACTTACATCAGCTGGGAGTGGCCAGTGGAGGGCCACATGGAGCTGAGCGACACTTTCCATCCCCACAGCGGCAACAGGGTGCATGAGGGAATAGACATCCCGGCTCCGAGAGGAACCCCAGTCGGCTCAGCCTGCTTCGGAAGGGTCGTCGCCGCGTACGACGGGGAAGGCGCCATGCCGGGATTCACCGGATACGGAAAATTTGTCGTTGTGGAACATTCCATTCCATGGAGCGGCGGAACGTTATTCGTCAGGATCCTCTACGCTCACCTTGACTCCGTGAACGTGAACGTCGGGGACTTCGTGGAGGCGGGGGAAACCATAGGGAACGTCGGGAACACCGGGAGATCAAGGGGAAACCACCTGCACTTCGAGGCCAGATACCAGTGGGTCCCCTACCCTGACGCGGAATACCCGGCCAGCAACCAGTTCACGAACGACTATGAATGGATCCCTATCGACCCGGAAAGGATCCTCTCGGAGCCGATGAACCGCGAGAACGTGGCGTAATCATTCTAATTTATATACAAGTTTTCCGGCTTTTGACACGAATATATTAATGGATGTGACCAAAGCCACGCAAGCACCTGCACGCATCCGAGGCGCCGATGAGCGCCCAAGGAGGAAATTATGACGCAGGTGCACTACCTTGTATACGCCCCGCAAAGCAACAATCAGATCCACTACATAAGAGAAAGCACGACCAAGCTTAAGAAAGAAGACCTGGCCCATATCATATACACGATATTGAATGCTCACGGTCTTCTTGCCGAGGGAGTGACGCCAAAAAACCTGGAGCAGTGCCTCACCGGGGAGGACGGGAGGGAAAACGACCGGGACGGCGACAATTATCTTGAAATAGACGCAGAGAAACTCAGATATTTACTTGTCAGTCCCGACAAATCGGTTTTCGTGCAGGCCGTACAGGCGCTTGAAAATAGCAACATAGCCGGGCCGTACCTGAGAAGCTCCAGCACAAACAACATGGAGAGAAGCGATTTTGACTCGCTTATTCTCATGGACATGCAGTTCTCTCTTTCCAGGGAAAGCACCATTGATGACGCGTCGGAGCTTATAGGGAAAATATACCGGGAACAAGGCCTCGAAGTCGCCATGCATTACCTGAGGCATTACCTTCAGCACTATTACAGTCACAAGAAAGACGCGCTGGTACAGACGCAGGATTATTTCGTCGACGTGGTGGCGTTCGTCAACGGACAGACAAGGCCCGAGGACTTCAGGACGACAGAACACAACGGATGGCCGCAGGCGGTCGTCGATTGCGACGTTATCGCTCAACTGGGATTTGAGCTGCTGACGGGGATCGGCGGAGGGGAAGCCTTCAGGGCCAAGATAGTCGAGATAGAATTCAAGGAAAACGGCAGCAACGTGACCATGAGCCACGTAGTGCTTGTTTTCGAGGACACTGCGTCCGGCAGGACATACATCCTGAACGACCTGGACATTCAGGAGATCGAGGGATCATTCGACAACTATCAGCATGTGCTTGCCGAACAGTACGACCACGTCGAAAGGATAATCGAGTTCCAGTCAACAGAAAGCTATCAGGACCGCACGAGAAATCAGTACCAGCGCGGATAATTTAGCAGGAAAGAACAATGTCAACCATAATTACACAATTATTCATGAGCATTCCGACGGCCGCAACCATCCCGGCAGCGGCAAAGGAAAAGGCCGCGGAACCGGACGTTAATTCTCCCCAAAGCCCCCTGCTTAGCAACAACTGCCTTTCAAAACAGCTCCGCGTGAACATAAAAAAACTGCTGGACCTGGGGCAATGCCCGTGTGACGCGAATGACCTGGCAAGTCCGAGGAACTGCTTTGAGGCGGTTTCGTTTGTCCTGGGGCTTGATTATCAGAGCAAGAGAACCACCTACATACAGAACGGATTTGACGAAAGCTCATATCTCGAAGAAGAAGAGTTCATTCAATTGCTGGAAGCGGCCGGCTACAAACGCGCGGGTGAGATCAGGCCGTTCATTTTTGGGCCGAGCGGGCCGGGGATGGAAGATTACCCGGAAATAAAAACGGGATTGAAGGGCGATGCTGTATTTAACAGCCTTAGGCCGGGAGACGTTATCATATTCGGCTTCACAAACACATCGGAAAGTATCGGCACATATACGATATACGGGCACACCGCGATATATCTGGGCCGGTTTAACGGAAAGCATTATATATTTGAGAAGGCCTCTCTGGGATGCGGAGAAAACTCGTCACCGTACAGGATAGTATCCCTGAACGAGAAGCTTGAAAAAAGTATCGGGGATCCCCCGATATGCGACAACTTCTGCTACGACACTCTGTTCGTATACAGAAAATAACCGCCTCAATTGCCCCTTGATTTGACGCTATATCGCAAACGCAAAACGACGCTCCCAGCCACACCGTGCCGCGGCACACATGGAGACGCCGGCGGCAGCCCTTCCGAAATCACATAAACAGATTGTCGATATATTTAAGGGGGAACGGAGACACTTCCGATGACAAAGATCAATCTTTTACAGGTAAAATCAGCTCAAAAACAGGGCCGGCCGATTGACGCCCACCTGAAAGTCGCCCGGGAATTCGGCTTCACGGGGAACCTCACATTCAGCCACATCAGGGGCGGAGCGGGAATTGAAAGCGCGGAAATCCCATGGTTCAGGACGGAGCAGGGGACCTTCCTGATAAAAAGATTGAAGAGGATGTTATCAGAGCAGGACGTTCTATACTGCATGGACTACATGCGATTCCTGTCGCAGAACGGAATTCCCATACCATGCGCAAGCAAGATCGGCACTAGCGGAGATTCACCTTACGATTTCTTCGTTGAGCTGGACGGTGAATACTTCGCGATGGACAGAAGGGCCTTTGGCGCCGATTTTTACACGACCACCGCCCCACCGCACGTTTTCGAAAATGCTGGAGCCCTTATCAGCCGCATTCATTATCTCTCTCAGGGGTTCAGAACGTCCTACTCCAGGCATCCGGATTATTACTCCCTGTCCAAAGCAATTAATGCCTCAAGGGGGACCACATCGGATGTAATTGAGGAAAGCGCTTTCCACGGCCTGCCCATGAGCCACATCCCAAGCGATCTGAACTTCGGGAACATGAAATTTGACGAAAACGGGGTGCCGACCGCCGTATTCGATTGGGATAATCCGCGGTACGGATACCGGCTGGAGGACGTGATAGCAACGGTGTCCCAGAGCGGACGCAAAGGAGAGGGACTGAATCTCAGAAAAACCCTGGTTGAAGACTGCATCAGGCCGTTTATCGAAGGCTACAATCGAGAGGCAGAAAGGAACGGCTATGATAAATTCTCAAAGAAAGAGATCGCCCTGCTGCCCGCCCATTACCGGATTAACTTCCTTCACAGAACAGCGCTGACGGGGCATCCGATATTCATTAGGTTCCTGGAGCAATCAGACGAGATTTTCGCCAGCGAAGCGTGGCGCAAATTCGCCGAGGCCTACCCTCCACTAGAAATACGTTAGAAGAAACTAATACCATTCGGCTAATCTCATTCCGAGAGCAGCATTGTTTTTATATAGAATTATCGGATTGCCCTTCTCATCTAATCCAATAGAACTACATACAACATCAATATTGCCCTCAACAATCTCCGTTTGCCAAGAAGCACCATTGTTTCTTGCAAATTTTAGATGACCATTTGACCCATCATAGTGCTTATAGGATATTTTGGGGTTTCCATTATAATCCAGGACAAGAGAATTATATGCCCCGGTTACGGTAGAGGAATCGTCAATCAGCTCGATCTCCCAGGTAGAAGAAACACTATTCCATTTAGCATATTTCAGAGTGCTACCAGCAAAGAAAGTGATCCTTGCATCATTATCGCTATTTAACTTCAATGAATGGCCTTCTCCAGCGTAACTGACAAAATCAGTTTCCCAAGTCGAGCCATTTAATCTTGCATAACCTAATACGTTGGCATCAGCATCATAATAACAGATTTCCGGAGTACCATTATCGCTCAAGGCCAATGAACCCCAGTGATCAGAACTCCCGCCTTCTGTAGTAACTAATGCGACTTCCCATGTGGTTCCCGTCCATTCGGCAAAGAAAACACCCTCTTGATTTCGAGTAAAAGAGATTTTCGGCCTATTAGTTATTGGATCTATTGCCAAGGACGGTGAATCCAGCCATTTCACAAAATTTGTCTCTGCAATAACAACCTCAGTTTCCCAAGTAGTTCCGGTCAATTTTGCATACTTTATGTATGTGGCGGTTGGAGAGTGCATTCCATTGTATGCAATATGTGGATTCCCAAAGGAATCAAACTGCAAAGAGGGGTAATAATAATTAATATCATCATCATAATCCACTAGCGTTGTTTCCCATGAAGAAGATACTCTTCTCATATATATCAGCTCATTTGTACCGCTTCTTTTCAAAACAAAGCACGGCTCTCCTTCCTTGTCGATTGCTAAAGACTGGGGATAAGACGCCGCACCAGTTGTTACCGAAGTAATATGCCAGGAAGAAGTATAACCGGAGCCATCATCGGATGTAAGCCCTTCACCACAACCATAGATGAAAAACGAGATAATCGCTAGAAGAATCCAAACCGAGGCAAGAACGAATAGCGTTTGTTTTTTCACATGCGCCTCCTTGAGGTGTTCAACGGTTATTATACCAAATAGTGAAAAAAATGTCTAAATAAGATGCCCCGCCTTTCAACAAGTTTACACTGAGCGAACAACTTGATCTGAGCACTTCGGATCATCCTCGACTCCGCTTGGGGTTCGCTGCGTGCAAACTTGCCCAAGGAAGCGAGTCGAAAGTCTAAGAGCCGATGAACCGCGAGAACGGGAATTAGCGCTAAAAAAGGCCTGGAATGTCTTTCAACATAACAGGCCTTTATATTTTAGGTCAGAAACAGTTCTTTAGAACCTGGAATCGAAGTTCCTGCCTCCGGATCTTTCGCGTCTCTCCGTTTTCGGACGGGCTTCATTGACGACGATCTCTCTCTCGCCGATCTTGGCGCCGTTCATGGCGGAAATGGCTTTTTCCATATCGCCGTCGGCAACCTCGACAAACCCAAAGCCCTTGGACTTGCCGGTGAACTTGTCCGTCAGAACCCTGACTGCGACAACCTCGACATGCTCCTCGAACTTTGCCTTAAGCTCGTCCTCGGTCGTTGACCAGGGAAGGCTTCCCACAAATAAAGTCTTGGCCATAATATTTCTCACCTCTCAGTTTATTGAATGCGTATTTTTCTTCGTTAATGACACTGTTTTGAATACAAAAAATCCAAGACGAAGAAGGTCTTGGACTTATGTTCGGCAAATTTTAAATTCTTGCAAACTCAAAACTCTTCGGAACCGTTCATTAACCTCGACTCTTACTTTTTCATTCTACACAATATTATCGCAAAACACAAGGGGCAATTTCAGTTTTGGGTAAAATACTTCAATGGAAAAAGTTAACAAAAAAGAAAATGACCCACCTGAAACTCCCCCTCAACAAGCTCGGGATAAAGAACTCAGCACCCATCGGGGAAAATCCGAAATCCTAATATCGAAATACGAAACAAATCCGAATTGCCAAAACCCAAAACTCGAAACCGCTTTGAACATTCTAATTTCGTGCTTGTTTCGAATTTCGGGTTTCGTGCTTCGAATTTAGGATTTAGGCCTATCCTGTATGGCTATTTCACTTTCAGTTTTGAAGATTTCTAGAAAGATTTTTGAGCCGTTTAGGGTTTCCCAATCACCAAGACATTGTTCTGATATGCCTCACTTGTATATAACTAGAGATTACGAAATCTAATAATAACCTTCCCAATAATCAGGTCTATCACTATAGTGAAGCATGCGGCCTTCAACCACCTCAAAATCCCATTTAAATTTACCCTTAGCTTTTTCAAATTGTTCCTTGTCTTCAAGATATATTGTGAGAATCGACAATTCCGCATTGGTTGCAAAGGGATCCTCGTCAGCTTCCACTAGGATAGGATTGACCTTACCCCCAAAAACTGGACCACTTGCAATTAGAATTTAGGTGCGATAGAACATCAAAAAGGGGGTAATTTCATGAGAGGCAAAAGGTACACTGAAGAGCAGATAATCGGGGTCCTGAA
>Ga0180433_10000950_pt1 | contig 49198 bp, 41 predicted proteins | sample SS_ome_8_FD_132980 | JGI IMG/M metagenome (GOLD analysis project Ga0180433, IMG submission 132980) | Hypersaline lake sediment archaeal communities from the Salton Sea, California, USA - SS_1_D_1 metaG | ecosystem: Environmental > Aquatic > Non-marine Saline and Alkaline > Hypersaline >...
GGCCGCCGTCAGCATGCGGTCGGGTCAGACGCGGAGCACGGTCTTCGAGTGCGCATCGCCGGCCGACCGCCGGACGGCTCAGGCCGCGACCGCGTTGCTCAACGACTGGGTCGCCGGGCTCGCCGTCGGCGATGCCGAGCGGCTGCTGGCGGCGAAGGTCGAGGAGAAGGACTGCCCGTTCGCGAGCCTGCTCTGCCCACTGGTCGAACGCTGGCCCGAACTGTTTCACCTCCACGATTCAGAGCGCGTGCACTACGAGGGCGCGAGGTACATGCTGCGGCATCCGGAGTTCTCGGATGACGCATCGATTCTCGGCGAGATCCTCGACAGTGAGGAGGCTCTTGCCGATCTCGTCCGTGGTCCGGCCGACCCGCAGGATGTGGCGGTCACCATCGGCGGCGAGAACAGACGAAAGAAGATGAGTGGCGTGTCGCTCATCGTTGGAAGCTATCGGGTCGGCGCGACCGTTGGACGCATCGGGGTCATCGGTCCGACCCGGATGCGCTACCGCCGGCTCGTGGGGCTGGTGGGTCATCTCTCGGGGCTTCTCGACGATTTCTTCTCGTCGGACGAGACCGGGGTGCGGCGCTAGCACGGTCGGTCTTGACCGGCCCGGCACCATCGGAAGAGCACATCGAAATCGACTGACACATGGAACAGGAGTCATCGGTCAGACATGACTGCAAGGAAGAGACACGACAACGAGACGCAGCCGGAAGGCGCCGACGCTCCGGAGACCAGCGGGTCCCTCGACGACCCGTCGGTGGGAGAGGCCGCGGCCGGTGGGGCCGAAGCCGAGGAGCTGTCGGATCTCGAAGCGCTCCAGGAGGAGCTCAGCGAGGCCAACAGGAAGTGGCTGCGCGCGCTGGCCGACCTGGACAATTACAGGAAGCGTGTCGAGCGCGAGAAGGCACGGTGGGACGTCGAGGCGCGGGAGGGGATTCTCCTGCCGCTGCTCGAGGTCGTTGACAATTTCGAACGGGCGCTCTCGGAGGGGGCTCAGGATGAGTCCGGCGAGGACGTTCCGTTCCGAGAGGGCGTCGAGCTGATCTTCAAGCACCTGCTGGATGTGCTGGAGAAGGCCGGCGTCCGTCCGGTCGTGACGGACGGTGTGGGGTTCGACCCCAACGTCCACGAGGCCGTCGGCAGCGTGCCGTCGGACGAGCACGATTCGGACGAGATAGTTCAGGTAATGCAGAAGGGATACACACTGGGTGAGCGGCTTCTGAGACCGTCGCGCGTCATCGTCGCGAGCTAGACGGTCGAAGGCGGGGTCGACTTGCCGTCAGAACGGACCCCCGGATGCGGCGATGCGCCGCGAGAGATGGGGGAGGAAAGGAAGTGGAAGTATGAGCAAGGTCATCGGAATCGATCTCGGCACGACCAACTCGGTCGTCGCCGTCATGGAAGGCGGGGAGCCTACCGTCATTGCCAACCCCGAGGGCGGTCGCACGACGCCGTCCGTCGTGGCGTTCACCAAGACGGGCGAGCGGCTCGTTGGGCAGGTCGCGAAGCGGCAGGCCATCACCAACCCGGAGAACACGATCTTCTCGATCAAGCGGTTCGTCGGGCGGCGGTACGGAGAGGTCTCCGAGGAGATGGGGCTGGTTCCGTACAAGGTCATCGATGATGGCGGTGCGGTGAAGGTCGAGGCGCAGGGCAAGCAGTATGCACCGCCCGAGATCTCGGCGATGATCCTCCAGGCGATGAAGAACACGGCCGAGCAGCATCTCGGCGAGAAGGTCGAGAAGGCCGTCATCACGGTCCCGGCCTATTTCAACGACTCGCAGCGGCAGGCCACGAAGGACGCCGGCAAGATCGCAGGACTCGAGGTGCTCCGTATCATCAACGAGCCGACGGCTGCGTCGCTCGCCTACGGCATCGACAAGAAGGGGCAGGAGAAGATCGCCGTTTACGACTTCGGCGGCGGCACGTTCGACATCTCGATCCTCGAGATCGATGAGGGACTCGTCAAGGTGCTCGCCACCAACGGTGATACACACCTCGGTGGTGACAACCTCGACCAGCGGGTCATCGACTGGATCGCCGAGGAGTTCAAGAAGGAGCACGGTATCGACCTCACGCAGGACCCGATGGCGCTCCAGCGTCTGAAGGAGGCCGCCGAGAAAGCCAAGAGCGAGCTCTCAACGACCCTCCAGACCGACATCAACCTGCCGTTCATCACGGCCGATGCGACGGGTCCGAAGCACCTCACCCTGAGCCTGACGCGCGCGAAGTTCGAGTCGCTCGTGGACGATCTGCTCCAGCGGACGGTCGAGCCGTGCAAGAAGGCTCTGGCCGACGCGAAGCTGTCGCCAAGCGACATCGACGAGATCGTTCTGGTCGGTGGATCGACGCGGATCCCGAAGGTCAACGAGATCGTGAAGGAGCTCTTCGGCAAGGAGCCGCATAAGGGCGTCAACCCGGATGAGGTCGTGGCGGTCGGTGCAGCCATTCAGGGCGCCATCCTTGCGGGCGAGTCGGATGTCAAGGACGTCCTGCTGCTCGACGTCACCCCGCTCTCTCTCGGTATCGAGACGCTCGGCGGCGTGATGACGCCGCTGATCACGCGGAACACGACCATCCCGACGAAGAAGAGCCAGATCTTCTCGACGGCCGAGAACAACCAGCCTGCTGTCTCCATCCACGTGCTCCAGGGCGAGCGCGCGATGGCGGCGCAGAACAGGACGCTCGGTCGGTTCGATCTCACCGAGATCCCGCCGGCGCCAAGAGGCATGCCGCAGATCGAGGTGACCTTCGACATCGACGCGAACGGTATCGTCCATGTCTCGGCGAAGGACCTCGGGACCGGCAAGGAGCAGAAGATCCGCATCGAGGTCTCGAGCGGTCTGGATGACTCTGAGATCGACAAGATGGTCAAGGACGCCGAGGCGCACGCGGGTGAGGACGAGGAGAAGCGCAAGGAGGTCGAGCTTCGCAACCAGGCCGACGCGCTGGTCTTCTCGACCGAGAAGTCTCTCAAGGAGCACGGTGACGCGCTCGACGCATCCGAGAGGAGCGCTATCGAGGACGCCGCCGCGAAGCTCAAGGAGACCCTCAAGGAGGGCGATACCGCGGCCATCGAGCGCGACATGGAGACGCTGACGACCGCGTCGCACAAGCTGGCTGAGAAGATGTACGCCAACGCCACCGGCGCAGAGGGCGGCCCGCATGCGGGCGGCCCGGGAGCCGGCGCTGCCGGTGGTCCGGGTGCCGGCGCCGCTGGTGCCGCGCCGGGCGACGATGACGATGACGACGACAACGTCGTTGATGCGGACTACGAGGAGGTGGACGACGACTAGGTGCAGCAGAACATGAGGTACTCACGGCGTCTGGTGGGCGCAGCGGGCCGATGTGCGCGCTGTGCCCTCAGCCGCGTGGCTGAGGCTTCACGAGAGCAGTCGCGCCAGACGGACGACGGAACCGGACGGGGAGGCCCATGCCGTCATCGAAGGACTACTACGACGTACTCGGCGTGAGCCGTGATGCGAGCCCGGACGAGATCAAGAAGGCGTACCGGGACCTCGCGTTCAAATATCATCCGGACAAGAACCCGGGCGACTCGGAGGCCGAGGAGAAGTTCAAGGAGGCCACCGAGGCGCACGAGGTGCTCTCCGACAAGGAGAAGCGCGCGCAGTACGACCAGTTCGGGTCGGCCGCGTTCGCGCAGGGCGGAGAGGGTCCGCAGGGATTCGGTGGGGCCGGGTTCCAGGGAATGGACCTCAACGACGCGCTCGGCGCGTTCATGCGCGCTTTCGGTGGTGACAACGGCATGGAGGGTCTCTTCGGGGCCGCCGGCGGGCGACGGGGAGGGCCGCGACGCGGCTCGAACATTCGCGTCCGCCTCAAGCTGACGCTCGAGGAGATCGCCACCGGTGTGAAGAAGAAGATCAAGGTCGCGAAGCTCTCCCGATGCGACGAGTGCGGTGGTTCGGGCGCGAAGCCCGGCACAAGCCCGAAGACCTGCACGACGTGCGGCGGCGCGGGCCAGGTCCGCTCGCAGCAGTCGATGGGGCTCTTCGGGAGCTTCGTGAACGTCTCCGCGTGTTCGGCCTGCGGCGGGACCGGCGAGATCATCGACCAGCCGTGCGCGAAGTGCGTCGGCAAGGGCGTCATGCGGAAGAAGGAGACCATCGAGATCGATGTGCCGGCCGGTGTGTCGACCGGCAACTACCTTCCAATCCAGGGCGCCGGGAACGCGGGACCGCGCGGCGGTCCATCGGGCGACCTCATCGTCATGATGGAGGAGATCCCGCACAGGATCTTCGAGCGCCACGGCGACGACGTGCTCATCGAGCTTCCGGTGTCCATCGGTATGGCGGCTCTGGGCGGGCAGGTCAAGGTCCCGACGCTCGCGGGCAAGGCGCTCCTCAAGATCCCCGCGGGGACGCAGTCCGGGCAGGTACTCAAGATGCGGGGCAAGGGCGTGCCGCACGTGCACGGCCGCGGTGGCGGCGACGAACTCATACTCATCAAGGTGTGGGTGCCAAAGCGTCCGTCGTCCGAGGAGAAGAAGCTCCTGGAGAAGCTCGGCGAGCTGACTGACAAGAGGATCCCCGAACCGGGACGTCCCGGTCATATCAGGTAGGATCACTTCGGTCGGGCCCACCCGGCAAGGCCACAGGCGAGAGAGGGAAGCGATGCGACTCTGCATTCCGACCGATGGCGGGACCGGACTGGACTCGAAGGTGTTCGGACACTTCGGCTCCGCTCCGTGCTTCGTCGTACACGACACCGAGACAGGCGAGACGAAATCGCTGGACAACTCCGGCAGGGACCACGAGCACGGAGCATGCAACCCGCTGGCGTCTCTCGCGGGCGAGACGGTCGATGCGATCGTCGTCGGCGGCATCGGGGCGAGGGCGTTGATGGGATTGAACGCCGCTGGTATCCGCGTCTTCCGGGCGCTCGAAGGCACCGTTGCGGACAACGCAGCGGCTGCGAAGGACGGGTCTCTCGTCGAGCTCACTCCGCAGACATCGTGCGGGCACCACGGACAGGGCTGCGGCTGCTAGCAACCGGAGCGGACCATGACCGAACTACACGACGCCGAGGTCTGGCGTCTTGATACCTTCATCGTCCCGCCGGGGAGCATCCATGGCGGGACGTGCGTTGTCAGCGGCCGCGAGGGACATCACGGCGCCGACGTGATGCGGGTTCGCCAGGGAGACACCGTGCGCCTTATCGACGGCGCAGGGGAGGAGGCGATCGCCCGCGTCGACTCGGTGGAGAGTGCGACGCTTGCCTGTTCCGTCAATGAATCGCGCAAGCATGACCGGGCGGGCAACGTGGAGCTCACAGTCGCGCAGGCGCTCCTCAAAGGACGCTCGCTCGACGATGTCATCAGAAGACTGGCCGAGCTTGGCGCCGCGGGAATCCGTCCGCTCGTGACCGAGCGGACCATCGGTCGAATACCACCCGATGCTCTTGAGTCGAGACTCGAGCGTTGGGGGAGTATCGCAGCGGCGGCCGTGAAGCAGTCACGCGGCGTCTTCCTTCCGCAGATCGATGAGCCGGTCGATGCGGCCGGTCTCGCAGCGCTCGTGGGGGAGTTCGATCTTGCACTCGTGGCGTGGGAGGATGAGGGAGGAGCGACGCTCGCCGACGTGCTCTCCGAGGCCGCGGCACCGGACACCGGGAGTGCGGTAGGCTCGGCGAGGAGCATCCTGCTCGTCGTCGGTCCCGAGGGCGGATTCTCGGAGGCGGAGGTGGCTCTTCTTCGGGACGCTGGCGCACAGAGTGTCTCCGTGGGCCGTCGGGTACTCAAGGCCGACTGGGCGGCCGCGGCCATTGCCGCGATGATCAGCTACGAGCTGGGTGGGCTGCTTCCGTAGATTCCATCGAGAGGAAACGAAGAAGCGGCCGGTTCCCGAGGGAACCGGCCGCTTTGGTTTCTGTATGGGTCCCGCTGCTACCCCATGATCGCCGCGACGTCCGCGTGCTTCGCGATGAGGCCCGCCAGCCGGTTGATCTTGTCGGTCTCGTCGTATCGCAGCAGGTAGCTGGCGTCGTTGACCTGTCTGGCGACCCTGAACGTGTCGTCCGCCGTGAGGAGCATCGGCACGCCGCGCTCCGTCGCCTGTGAGATGATGCTCGAATGCGGGGCGATCCCGTTGGTCAGGATCAGACCCACCGTGTCGCCTTCGAGAGCGAGCAGGATCATGTCGTCCCGGTCGCCGCTGGTGATGACGAGCTTGCGCGCCTTCTTGAACAGCGGCTGGCGCCGCGCGGCATCGGCCGACATCGCGCCGACGAACACGTGCTCGACGACGCTGTCGAGCGCGCCGGATCCCGTGATGACCTTCGCGAAGAGCGACTCCGCAAGGAAGCCGATGGACGGGTAGTTGAGCTCGGGATCGTTCGGTATGAGACCGAGGATCTTGATGCCCTGCGCCGTGAGCTCGGCTTCGTACGTGTTCCTGAAGTCCTCGGCGTCCGGGAGCTTGTTGATGACGATGCCCGCGAAGTCGATGCCCGCGAGATCGACGTGATGCTGGACGAACGCGATGTCGTCGAGGACCGTCTGGTCCGCGCCCGACATCAGCACGAGAAGCGACGCGTCCATCGCGCGCGCCAGCGCGATAGCGTCCAGGTTCACTGCGGCGCCGTGTGTGAGGTCTCCGCCGCTCTCGATGAGCACGGCGTCCTTCCCGGATGACGCGTTGTCAGCGAGCTCCGCGAGTTTCTTTCTCGTCGCCTCCTCGTCGTACATAAACCGCAGCTTCGAGTGGTCGAAGCCGATGCTCATCTCTCTTGGGTCCATGGCCAGTTCGAAGACCTGGCCGACGAGCGCGGAGTCGTAATCCCAGAGGCGCTTCTTCCGGTAGAGAAGACGGTCGCCAAAAGGCTTGAGGTAACCGAACGGCTTCCCCGACGCCCTGCCCAGGCCTACGATGAGGCTCGTCTTTCCCGCGTTCTCGCGGGTCGATGCAATGACCAGCCTACGCATCAGTGTCACCTCCAGCGATATCCGTAAGGAGTATTCTCACGTCGACGGCCTTCGCTCCGTGGCCCTGTTCGTACGCCACGAGCGGGTTGACCTCGATGTCCGATATGGCTTCCACGTGTCGGATGACGGTCCCGATCCGGATGACCGCGTCCAGCACGCTCTCGATATCCTTGCGTTCCTCGCCCCGAACTCCGAGCAGGAGCGGGAAGGCTCTGATCTCCTTCATCATCTCGAGCGCCTCGGCGCGGTTGAGCGGGACGGCGCGGAACGAGATGTCCTTGAGGACCTCCACGTAGATTCCACCCATCCCGAACATGATGATGGGACCGAACCCGGCGTCGCGTCTCGCGCCGACGATCAGCTCAACGCCGGGAGGCGCCATCTCCATGACCTGGATGCCCTGGATGCGGGCGCCGGGGACGTTGGTCCGGCAGTTCCGCATGATGGCCTCGTACGCGTCGATGACCTCTTCGGTGTTCTCGAGGTCGAGCGCGACGCCGCCGGAGTCGCTCTTGTGAAGAATGTCCCGCGAGACGACCTTCATCACGACCGGGTATCCGATCTCATCAGCGAGCTTGACCACCTCATCCACACTCTTCGCGGTCTTCGTTGCCGGGAGCGGGATTCCCGCGGCCTCCATGACCCGGCGGCCTTCGTCCGCCAGCAGGAAGCTCCGGCGGTCGGCCCTCGCCTCGACGATGACCTGGTCGATCGCGTCGAAGTCGATCTTCTCCTCGTGCACCTCGTCGGTCCACTGCTCGAGGTAGCGGCGGTAGCGGTAGACGCCACCGAGACAGGCGACCGTCTCGTAGACGTCGCCGAAGACCGGCATGCCATCCTTCGAGAGCTCGTTCTGGATGCGCTCGGTCTCCTCGCCGCCGAACACCGAGAACGCGATCGGTTTGCCGGCCGCGCGGTAGCGCTTGGTGTTCTTAGTGATCATGTCACCGAGGTTGTCGGCGTCGAACACGGCCGTCTCGCAGTAGAGCGAGATGACCGAGCCGATCGAGTCGCTTGCGAGTGCGGCGTCCATCGCCAGCGTGTAGTCGGCCGACGTTGCGCCACCGGTGATGTCGATCGGGTTCTTGGTCGAGCCGAACGCCGGCGTGGCCGGATCGAAGATCTCCTTGAGCGAGGTGGCGTCGTCGTACATCTTGACGTCGAACTTCTCACATGCGTCCGTCGCGAGCACTCCGATACCGCCGCCGTTGGTGATGACGACCGTGTTCTCGCCCTTCGGGATGCCGGTGCCTGGGAGGAACTTGCAGAGGTTGAAGGCCTCCTTGATGCTCTCCGCCCGGAGGACGCCGCACTGGCGCATGACCGCATCGAAGATCTCGTCGGACCCGGCAAGCGAGCCGGTGTGCGAAGCGGCGGCGACCGCGCCGCGCTTCGAGCGACCGGACTTGATCACCACGACCGGCTTCTTCCGCGTCGCGGTCTTGAGAACCTCGACCAGGCGGCCGCCGTTCTTCACCCCCTCGATGTACATGAAGATGACATCCGTGATGTCGTCGTCCATCAGGTAGGTGACGAGATCCGCCTCGTCGATGTCGACCTTGTTGCCGACCGAGACGATCGCAGAGATGCCGACGTTCTCGACGCCCGTCTTGCCGATCATGGCGAGTCCGAGCGCGCCGCTCTGCGTGATGATGGCGACGCCGCCCTCGCGGATGCCGCCCGGCCCGAAGGTCGCGTCGATCGACGCGCCGGCCGAGTACATTCCGAAGATGTTCGGTCCCAGCAGACGCATCCCGTGCTCGCGCGCACAGTCCATGATCCGGCGCTCCTCTTCGATGTTGCCTATCTCAGAGAAGCCCGACGTGATCACCAGGTTGAATGCGCCCCGCCTCTGGCCTGCGGCCTTTACCGCATCGTACGTGTACTTCGCCGGGACGCATGTCACGATGAGATCGACATCCATCTCGACGTCGTCCATCGACTTCGCGACGGGAAGCCCGAGGATCCGGCCGCCCTTCGGGTTGACCGGATAGATGCGGCCGGCGAACCCCCCGTTGATGATGTTCGCGAGGATCTTCGAGCCGATCTTGGTCTCGTTGTGGGACGCCCCGATGACCGCGACCGACTGCGGCTTGAAGAGGCGCCCGATGTCAGGCACTTCGTGCGTCATCTCGTCCTCTGAATCCGATGCGGAGTTCGACCACTCCTGCCTCTGCGGTTCTGTGGACATCGTATCCCATGCGGGAGAACATGTGAAGCATGGGCGCGTTCTCGTAGAGTACCTCCGCCGTGAATCCCAGCAGACCCTGACTGCGAGCGAGCGACGTGAGATAGTTGAGGAGCTCGGTCCCGACGCCCTGGTCCTGATGGTCGTCACGGACGACGAGCGCCACCTCGGCGGTGTGGGTCGGCTCGTGGATCCCGTACTGGCCGACGCCGACGATCTCCTCGACGCCCTCTTCAACCTGCTTGACCGCGAGGATGACCATCTCCTTCGTGAAGTCGATGATCATGAAGTCCTGGAGTCTCTCGTGCGGCATGTCCGTCCTGCTGGACATGAAACGCCGCCGGACGCTCTCGTCCGAGAGCGCGTAGAAGAAGTCCTTGAGGATCGGCTCGTCGCTGATCTTGACCGGACGGATGAGGATGTCGAGCCCGGACCGCGTCGTGCGGTAGACCTCGAGCTCCTCGGGGTACTCGCCCTTCTTGCCGGCGATGAACGCCTGATCCTTGTAGACCATCGACCGCTTCTTCGCCTCGCTGATGAGCCACGAGCGGAACTTCGGGTGTGCGATGGAGGAGAGCTCCATCGCGCGCTCACGGATGTTCTTCCCATGCAGGTAGGCGATGCCGTACTCGGTGATGACGTAGTGGATGTCGCCGCGGATGAGCGTCACACCGGCGGCCTCGTCGAGTACGGGGACGATCCTCGAGATCTCATCGTCCCTGGCGGTGGAGGGGAGGGCCAGAATGGTGCTCCCGCCCGGCGCAAGCACGGCGCCGCGCATGAAGTCGGCCTGTCCGCCGATGCCGCTGTAGAACGTCTGTCCGAGCGAGACGGCCGTGGCCTGACCGGTCAGGTCGATCTGGAGCGCCGAGTTGATCGCCGTCATGTTCTCGATCTGGGCGATCGTCAGCGGGTTGTTGGTGTAGTCGATCTCGCGGAAGGCGACCGCGGGATTGTCATGCAGGAAGTCATAGGTCTCCTGCTGTCCCATGCAGAACGTAGCGACCGTCTTGCCGCGGTCGATGGACTTCCGGGTGTTGTCGATCACGCCCGCCTTCATCAGCGCGACGATGCCGTCGCTTATCAACTCCGTGTGGACGCCCAGGTGCTTCTTCTCAAACAGGTTCGAGAGGATGGCGTCCGGGAGACTGCCGTAACCGACCTGGATCGTGTCACCGTTCTGGACGATGCGCGAGACGTACTTGCCGATGCGCTCCGCGATCTCTCCGGGGACCGTCGCCTCGTAGGTGAGGAGCGGCTCGTCGTGCGGGACGATGAAGTCGACGTCGTCGATGTGCACGAACGCATCGCCGTGGATCCTCGGCATGTACGCGTTCGCCTGTGCGATCACGGTCGTCGACATCTCGGTGGCGGCCTTGGTGATGTCGACCGCGACGCCCAGACTCATGAAGCCGTGCTCGTCGGGGAGCGACGTCTGAATGAGCGCAACATCGACCGGGACGCGGCGCTTGCGGAAGAGCGCGGGGACCTGCGAGAGGAACACCGGCGTGTAGTCGGCAATGCCCTGGTTGACCGCGTCGCGGGTGCTGTCGCTGACGAAGAAGGAGTTGTGACGGAAGTTGTACTCGAACTTCGCGTCCGCGTACGGCGCGACACCGAGCGTCCAGACGTGGAGGACCTCCGCGTCGCTGAATGCCTTGGGGTCGGATTCGACGAAGTCGATCAGTGAACGAACGAGGAACTGCGGCTCGCCGCAGGCGGTGCTGATGAAGATCGTCTGCCCCCTGTGGATCCGGCCGAAGGCGGTCTTCAGGTCGGCGAACTTCTCCGGGTACCGCTGCCGGAGTCCCTCCATCGCTTCCTTGCCGGCGGTGCGGTCCATGGTGTCTCCTCCGAATGAACATTCAGTAATAAGGCGCCTCTACGAATGGTCTCGCACACGGCCCTCAAAGTCAACGCTAATGGGCGTGTGCTGGGCCGAAACGCGGTTCTGTGAGGCGATTCCGGAATCCCGCGGGAGGATGTCACAAACCGGTTGACACTCGCTTCACGAATCCCTATACTCAACCGTTTGTACGTTGAACCATGGCGTGAGGTCGAAGCAGCGCTTCGATCTCATGTGAGGGGGATTTGTGTCCCTCCGACAGCCGTTGTCGTCAACCCTTGGAGGGGGGTGAACACCAGATGCCAGGAGTCCGAGTCAAGGACGGAGAGTCCTTCGAGCGGGCACTGCGCCGTTTCAAGAAGCGTTGCGAGAAAGCCGGGATCCTCTCCGATCTCCGGAAGCACTCTCACTTCGAGAAGCCCAGTGAGCGCAGGAAGCGCAAGCGGAGTGCCGCGAAGCGCAAGCTGCGCAAGCTCAAGATCAAGCAGTCGAAGACCAGGTAGCCGGGAGCGATTCCGGGAGGCGACATGAGCATCCTGGACCGACTCAAGCGCGACATGATCGAGGCGACCAAGGCTCGCGAGAGCGAGCGCCTGGGCGTCATCAGATTCGTGCGTTCCGAAATGAAGAACCGAGCGATCGAACTCGGGCGCGACCTCAAGGATGAGGACGCGCTCGAGGTCCTCGCGCGCGTGGCGAAGCGTCACCGCGAGGCGATCGACCAGTTCGGTCCGGCCGGCCGCGACGACCTCGTCGTCAGGGAGAAGGCCAGTCTGGCCGTCGTATCGCAGTACCTCCCCGAGCAGCTCAGCGAGGATGAGATCTTCTCACTCGTCAAGGAGGCCGTCGCGGAGTCAGGTGCGACGAGTCTTCGCGAGATGGGCCTCGTCATGAAGGCCGTCATGCCGAAGATGAAGGGACGGGCGGATGGGAAGGTCGTGAAGGCCATGGTTCAGAAGCAGCTCGCCGGAGGCGAGAACTAGCATCACGGGCGCGTGAAGCGCTTCCGTGTAGAAAGGCACCGATGAAGCTCAGGAAGCTCTACGAAGCGGCAGTCAAGGTCGGGATCGAGCACGACCCGCGCGGCAAGACCGTTGTCCGCAGCGAACTCAAGCGCGCGAAGAAGAAGTACGACGGCCTCAAGGGTAACGACAGGAAGGTCTTCGATACAGAGCGCCTGACCAACCCGTACTCCGACTCCCGCATTCTCCACGGTGCCGACGACGTCGACGTCAAGAGCGTCATCATGGGGATCGACATGGAGATCGGCGAGATCCTTCTCACAGAACGACTTCGCGAGAAGGGCCGCAGCATCGATCTCATCTGGGCGCATCATCCGGAGGGCGCGGCGCAGGCGAACCTGAGCGGCGTCATGGCCATGCAAGCCGACATCCTCCACGCTCACGGGGTGCCGATCAACGTCGCCGAGGGCATTATGAGTCCCCGCATCAAGCAGGTCGAACGTGGCGTCATGCCGATCAACCACCAGCGGGGCGTCGACGCGGCTCGCATCCTCGATATCCCGATGATCTGTACCCACACGCCGGCCGACAACTGTGTGGCCACCTTTCTGCAGAAGATGTTCGACACGAAGAAGGCCGAGACCATCGGCGACGTGCTCGGTGTGCTCCGGGACATTCCCGAGTACGCCGAAGCCGAGAAGCTGGGCGCCGGGCTGAAGGTCTTCGTCGGCAGCGAGGAGCGGCGGACGGGCAAGGTCCTCGTCGACATGACGGGCGGGACCGGCGGTTCGCACAAGGCCTTCGAGAAGCTCGCGAACACGTCCGACATCGGGACGATCGTGGGCATGCACATCTCGGAGAAGAACAGGGAACAGGCCGAGAAGCATCACATCAACGTAGTGATCGCCGGGCACATAGCGAGCGACACGCTGGGGATGAACCTTCTGCTCGACGGCGTCGAGAAGGCCGCCAGGCGGAAGTTCGATCTCATCGAGTGTTCCGGCTTCAGACGTTACCGGCACTAGGACAGGCGGGACCACGACGGTCGCCCCTGTTCGGGTGCACGGAAGCTTGAGAGGCCCCTGTGCCGCGGTCACGACTGCTGCGCAGGATCCGCCGGAGTCTCAAAGCCGTCTATGAATACCCACACCCTCGATGTCCTGGAATTCGAAAAGGTCGTCCGGATGCTCGTCGACAGAACGTCGTTCGAGCCGGGCGTCGAGCGTGCAGCTGCGCTCCGTCCAACCGTCGACCTCGGTTCCATTGAACACGACCTCACCATCACCACGGAACTCCGGACGCTCGTCGATGACGGCGCTCGTCTGCCGATCGACCGTGCCCGCGATGCGCGTGCGCTCGCCGAGCGCAGCTCGCGTCAGGGATCCATGCTCTCGTGCGCCGATCTCCTCGAGGTCGGAGGAGCGATCGCTGCGGCGCGCGAGGTCCGTGAATTCGCGTCCCGGAAGCAGGAACAGGCGCCGCTGACATGGGAGACGGCGCAGCGGCTCTGCTCGCTGCCGGCGATCGAAACATCGATCGAGCGCGCCATCGACGATGTGGCCGTCGAGATCAGGGACAGCGCCAGCCGGGAGCTCTCGAGGATCCGCCGGGCGCTCGAGCGGACGCGGGCGCGCATCGATGAGAAGCTCCAGGCCATCCTCCAGAAGGAACTCCGCGACGACACGGTGCAGGAAGCGGCGGTCCATATCCGCAACGGCCGTCTCGTCCTGCCGGTCAAGCGTGCGAGCCGCTCGCACATGAAGGGCATCGTTCACGACCAGTCCTCGACCGGCGCCACGCTCTTCATCGAACCGATGAGCACGGTTCCGCTGAACAACGAACTGGCCGAGCTCGCATCCGCCGAGAAGAAAGAGATCGAACGGATACTCCGCGCGCTCACCGCCGAGGTCGGCGAGGAGGCGGAGGCGATCCGCGTCTCCACCGAGATCCTCGGCGAGCTCGACCTCTACCGGGCCGCCGCGTATCTCTCGCGGGACCTCGACTGTGTCCGGCCGGCGGTCACCGCGGACGGACGGCTCCGCATCCGCGGCGGCCGCCATCCGGTGCTCGACGCGATCTTCCGCGACACGGGTGGGAGCATCGTTCCCCTGGACCTTGATCTCGGCGTCGAGGGCAGCACGCTCGTCATCTCCGGTCCGAATGCGGGCGGCAAGACGGTCACGCTCAAGACCGTGGGTTTGCTGGTCGTCATGGCGATGTGCGGTCTTCACGTCCCGGCGGCTCTGGGGACCGAGATCTCGATCTTCCGCGAGGTGTTCGCGGACATCGGCGATGAGCAGTCGATCGAGATGAGTCTCTCGACGTTCTCGTCCCACCTGAGGACGATCCGCGAGATCCTCACGGAGGCCAATTCGAAGACGCTCGTGCTGCTCGACGAACTCGGCGCGGGTACCGACCCGGACGAGGGGGCGGGTCTCGCGATCGCGATCCTCGAGGAGCTCACGGAGCGGGGTGCTGCGACGATCGCGACGACGCATCTGGGTGTGGTGAAGAACCACGTCCATGAGTACGAGGGGATGGTCAACGGTTCGATGGCGTTCGATCCGGACACCTTCGAGCCCGCGTTCCGGTTCGTCCGGGGTGTGCCCGGTGCGAGCCACGCGCTCTCCATCGCGGAGCGGCAGGGACTGCCCGAGAGCGTTGTGGCGCGTGCGAGGGGTCTTCGCGACGCCGACGCCGCCCGAGTGGACGGGCTTCTTGCCGACCTCGTCGGGAGAGAACGCCGGCTTGAGGAGACGCTCGGGCGCGCCGAGATCGAGCGGAGCCGCGCGGAGCTCCTGACGAAGGACTATGAGGAACGACTGGCCGGCGTGAAGGACGAGCGAAAGCAGATCCGAACGCGCGCGCTGGCCGAGGCGCGGGAGATCCTCGACCGGGCGCAGGGTCTCGTCGAGCAGACCGTCAAGGAAATCAAGGAGACGTCCGCGGCTCGGGATGCCATCAAGGATGCGCGTCGGAAGGTGCAGGAATCCCGCAAGGATGTCGTGGAGCAGCTGACAGAGGAGATCCAGCCGGTTGTCGAGGAGGTTGTCGCCGAGCCGCTGGTCGATCTCGAGGTCGGGATGCGCGTCCGCCTCAGGAACATCGGGCGTGAAGGCGAACTTCTCGAACTGCCCGACGACCGCGGCCGCGTTCGCGTGCGGGTGAAGAACACGACACTCACGGTCGCGTCGGATGAGCTCATCACGCCCGAGCCCGCATCCAAAGAGAAGAAGCGCCGGCCGAAGGTCGACTACGAGCTGACCGTCGACACACAGCCCGCGACGGAGCTTCACCTGCGCGGCATGACGACCGATGAGATAGGGGACGCCATCGAGACGTTCCTGAGCACGGCCATCATGCAGGGGTTCACTGTCGTGCGCATCGTGCACGGGAAGGGCACGGGCGCGCTCCGGGACAAGACGCAGGAGGTGCTGCGCGGCATGTCCGCCGTCAAGTCGTTCCGCCTCGGCAAGTGGGGCGAGGGGGACACCGGCGTGACGATCGTGGAGTTGAAGTAGGAGCGAGGGATGGCGGGGTCGATCATCACGATCATCCGGCTCGGAAGGGAGCAGGGGAATGGAACAGAACGCGAAGTATGAGCGCGCGAAGAAGCGTGCGGAGGAGCTCAAGGGGTTCTATCACCATCTGCTGAGCTATGTGCTCGTCAACGCGTTTCTCATCCTCATCAACCTCTGGACGAGCCCGGGCTACCACTGGTTCTGGTGGCCGCTCCTCGGTTGGGGCATCGGTTTGGCCATTCACGCGGCGACCACGTTCCTTCCCGGGATGTTCTGGGGGAGCGACTGGGAAGAGCGAAAGATCAAGGAACTAATGGACAAGGACCGGGGAGAATAGATGTCGGGGCGCCTGCCGGACGAACTCATCGACCGCATTCGTGAGTCGAACGATATCGTCGACGTGATCTCTGAGCGTATCCCGCTCAAGCGCGCGGGCGTCAACTACAAGGGTCGGTGTCCGTTCCACCAGGAGAAGACGCCGTCGTTTAATGTGAATCCGCAGCGTCAGATCTACCACTGCTTTGGGTGCGGCGTCGGTGGCAACGTCATCACGTTTCTGATGGAATACGAGAAGCTCGACTTTCTCGACGCGATCCGTGAACTCGCGCAGCGCGCGGGGATCGCGCTTCCCGAGCGCGGCTCCGGCCGCTCCGCCGAGGATGATCCGGTCTTCGCCGCGAATCAGATGGCGGTCGAGTTCTTCCAAAGCTCGCTCAAGGGATCCTCGGGTGGCCCTGCCCGCGAGTACGTCAAGGACCGAGGGCTCGGTTCCGAGGTCGTGACCGAGTTCGCGATCGGATACGCACCGCCCGGGTGGGACAACCTCATCAAGCACGCGCGGGCTTCCGGTGTGAAGGAGAGCGTGCTCGTCGAGGCCGGACTGGCCGTTCCGCGCGAGGGCGGAGGGCAGTACGACCGCTTTCGCGACCGGCTCATCTTTCCGCTCCTCGCCGCGGCCGGGAAGGCCGTCGGCTTCGGTGGGCGGGCGTTCGGCGACGCGGAGCCCAAGTATCTCAACTCGCCGGAGACACGGGTCTATCGGAAGAGCCACTATCTCTACGGGCTGAATCAGGCACGGCAGTCGATCCGGATGACGCGTGAGGCCATCCTCGTCGAGGGGTACATGGACGTCCTGAGCCTCGTGCAGGCCGGGTTCAGGAACGCCATCGCCTCGGCCGGGACGGCGCTCACGCACGAACAGGCCAAGATCATAGACCGGTACGCCGACAAGGTCTTCGTCGCCTACGACGGCGACGACGCCGGTCTCTCCGCGGCGACGCGGGCGGCGGAGGCCCTTGTCGAACTCGGACTCAAGGTCCGCGTGGTGCTTCTCCCGGACGGCAACGACCCGGACTCGTACGTCCGCGAGCACGGGCCTGACGCGCTGCGGGAAGCGCTCGCGACCGCACAGGACTTCATCGACTTTTTCGTCAGCACGAACGCGACTGACACGGCCGACGGCCGTGAGCAGGCGGCGCGGGCGCTCATCGAGACCGTCTCGCACGTCGCCGACCCGATCAAGGCCGATCTGATGCTCGAGAAGGTCGCCGAAGCGCTCTCGCTCAGACACGGCGCCGTCGTCCGTCTCTACGAGGCGAAGCGGGCGGAGTTGACGTCCAGGCGGCCGCGGGGCGAGCGTCGCGGCCGCGGCGCGGGGCCGCGGGGGAACCACCGGGGCGAGGATGCGGGGAGGCGCACCGATGGTGGGGGCGTGCGTACCGCAGGCTCCGGATCGATGGAGGAACCGCCGCCGCCGACCGACCCACAGGGCAACGACGTCGGCACCCCGCCACGCGAGGTGTCGAGCCTGGTGCGCTCGGCGGAGGAGGGGCTTCTGGCTCTGCTCCTGGCGGGAGGCGGACATGCGGAGCGCGTGCGTGCCGCGGCGAAGCCCGACGAGTTCGTCAGCGACCCCGTGCGTGGACTCGTGGCGCGCATCTGGGAGACGCCGGGACGGGCGGCCGTCGATGTCTCGAGGCTCATCGAGCCCGATGACGGCCCCGGAGTCGCGAAGCTCCTCACCGAGCTGGCCATGAGAGAACTCCCGGAAGATGGCGGGAGGCTCTGTGATGACTATATTAGAACGAAGAGGCGGGCGCAGATCGAGCAGGAGATCCGCGTGGTGGAAGAGGAGATCCGGGCCGCGGAGTTGACCGACGACGGGGCGCTGATGACGCGCGTCGCACGCCGGCTTGAACTTGCGCGTAAGCTCGAGGACCTCAGCGGCGGCAGATGAAATTCTCTCTGACCGGGGGGTGAACGACACACATGGCGAAACGTTCAGCTGAGAAGATCGCGGCCGCGATCGTGAAGAGCGTCGGGGAGTCGAAGACGCTGACGTACGAGGAGCTTGGGTCGTACTTCGGGACCGACATCGATATCGACGCCGTCGACGACGTGTACTGCAGGCTCGGCGATGCCGGCATCGAGGTCGTCGACAAGAAGATCAAGGAGGCGAAGCGCAAGCGCGATGCGACCCGAAAGGCCAAGGCGCAGCCGCGGCTCCGCTTCGATGATCCGGTCCGCATGTATCTCCGGGAGATGGGGCAGGTCAAGCTGCTTGACCGCGAGGGTGAGGTCGAGATCTGCAAGCGGATCGAGGCGGCCGAGAACATGGCGTACGGAGCCATCTTCGAGTCGCTGACGACGATGAAGCGCATGGCGACGCTCTCCGAGCGCCTCAAGACCGACAAGGTTCGGATGGACCGAGTCGTCCGCATCGACAGAAAACGCAAGAACGCGACAGGCAATGAGGAGCGGAGGCGGGTCGTTCTCCGCATGAACAAGATCATCAAGCTCGACGCCGAGCGCCGTGAGCTCGAGAATAAGCTCAGAAAGGCGAAGCCGCAGCACGCGCGCCAGACGCAGAAGGCCGTCGACCGACGACGGAAGACACTGATGGCCGAGGCGAAGAAGCTCAGCCTGAGTCCCAGACAGGTCACGAAGATGAGCGGGCGCATCGCCGAACTCGTCGACAAGATCCGGCGGCTTGAGATGGAGATCGACGAGCTGACTCACGAGCACGAGAGGGCCGTCAAGCGTATCGAGCGCGCGGAGGCGAAGAGGAAGCGCGAGCGGGCGGCCGCGCGCGAAGCGAAGAAGGCGGGCGGCAAGACGGCGGGTGCTGCGAAGAAGAAGGCCGGGGCGAAGAAGCCCTCGCGGGCCAAGTCTCTCTCGACCCTCAAGAAGGAGGCCGAGGAGCTTGCGAACGAGGTCCGGAACCGGAAGCGCGCGCTCCGCCGTGTCGAGCGCGAGTGCGGCGTCGGATGCGTCCAGATGAAGGACGTGTGGTATCGCATCGAGACGGGTGAGTACGAGGCCAATCGCGCGAAGACCGAGATGGTCGAGGCGAACGTGCGACTCGTCATCTCCATCGCGAAGCGATACACACACCGCGGTCTCGATTTCCTCGATCTGATCCAGGAGGGGAACACGGGTCTGATGCGCGCCGTCGAGAAGTTCGACTACACGCGCGGATACAAGTTCTCCACATACGCCACGTGGTGGATCCGTCAGGCCATCACACGGGCTATTGCGGACCAGGCGAGAACGATCCGCGTGCCCGTGCACATGATCGAAGCGATCAACAAGGTCGTACGTACGACAAGGCAGCTCGTCCAGGAGGAGGGCCGCGATCCCTCGGTCGACGAGATCGCCGACAAGCTCGAGCTCTCCGAGGACAAGGTCAAGGGCATTCTCAAGGCGGCGCAGCAACCCATCTCGCTCGACCGTCCTATCGGAGAGGACGAGGACTCGAGTCTTGGTGACTTCGTGGAGGACACCAAGGTCATCTCGCCGTCCGACTACGCCTCATTCAAGCTTCTCCGCGAGGAGATCAACGAGGTGCTCGCCGAACTCGACCCGCGGGAGGAGCGCATCATCCGGCTCCGTTTCGGTCTCGACAAGGACCAGGCGCCCATGACGCTCGAGGAGGTCGGAGCGATCTTCGGCGTGACCCGCGAGCGTGTCCGACAGATCGAGAAGAAGGCGATCGGCAAACTTCGACACTACAAGCGCCGGAGCCGTCTCCGCGGCTACATCGACCTGCCGTAGGCCGCAGGCCGTGTTGACAGAGGGTGTGGTGAGTGATACGCTCTTGGATTCGCGGGCCCATAGCTCAGCGGTAGAGCAGCGGACTCATAATCCGTAGGTCCTTGGTTCGAATCCGAGTGGGCCCACCACGAGAACCGCACGGGCGATTAGCTCAGTTGGTTAGAGCGCCGGTCTCACATACCGGAGGTCACTGGTTCGAATCCAGTATCGCCCACCACACCGCGAGCGCGGCGTACTGAGCACGGGGAGGCTGTCCTGACAGACGAGGTCTACATCAGGGGCCTGAACACGCAGTCGGATGCTGCGCGGCCGCGCGTCCCGATCCGGGCGGCGGCCGGTGGCACGTGAATCCTTCCAAGGCGTACCTCTCGGGGTGCGTCTTTGTCTAGGCGGTAACAGCACATGGGATGGGTATGGACGACCCACTGAGTAGGGAGGCGTCCGGTGCGAGAGGATCTCGATCGGCTTCTTGAGCTTCAGAAGATAGACGTTGCGCTGATCGAGGCGGCCTGGGAGGCGGAGGATCTGCCGCCCAGGATCGCCGCACTCGAGGGACAGCTGACGTCGGCCGACGCGCTGGTCACCGAGGCCGAGGAAGCGATGCAGCAGGCGACGAAGGACCGGCTGCGGCTCGAGGGCGACCTGCGGGATCAGGGTGCGAAGCTCGAGGATCTCAAGGCGAAGCAGCTGGTCATCAAGACGAACGAGGAGTACGCGGCCCTCACGCATGAGATCGACTACATGAGGAAGACGATCTCCGAGACCGAGGATGTCGTCCTCAAGATGCTTGAGGACGTCGACGTGAAGACGGCGGAGCTTGAAGAGCGGAAGACGGCGGCGGACGGCGCGAGGGGTGAGCTCGAGAAACAGATCGTGGAACTCAAGGACGAACTCCGGAAGCTGCACGAATATGTGACGCTGAAGAACGATGAACGGACGCGCGTCGCGATGCATGTCGACGACAAGCTGCTTCTCCGTTACGAGCGCATTCTCTCGAGTAAGGGAGACAGCGCGGTCGTCCCTCTCGTGGACGGTGTCTGCACGGGATGCTACAAACATCTTCCTCCGCAGGCGGCCATCGAGGTGAGGCGTGGGAACCGCATCACCGAGTGCGACAGCTGCGGGCGCATCCTCTACTGGAGGGAGATCAGCGAGGATGAGTAGACCCGAGGCCGCCCTTCTCGGCGGGATCATCGCGGGGCTCTGCTGGAAGGACGCCGCGGCACGCGTGGGACTCTCCGAGGACCGCGCCCTGTCGTTCTTGAGGAGCGTGGAGCGCTTCGCATCCTCGGTGGGCTCTGTCTCCGAGTTCGGCACGGTCGACGCGCCGGACAGCGGCGGCGGCCACGCGGATGCCGACGCCGCGTCGGGCCGGAAGCCCTCTCCGACGCGGTCGAGCCGTGGCGCGATCACGCGGAGTTCGTCCGGCGGGAATCGGACGGATTCCCTCATCGTGTGGACCGACGGCGCATCGCTCGGCAACCCGGGCAACGCGGGTGCCGGTGCGATCATCACGACCCCCGACGGGGAGAAGGTGGACACGGTCTCCGAGTACCTCGGGCGCGCGACCAACAATGTTGCGGAGTACGAGGCGGTCCGCATGGGTATCGAGACCGCGCTCGCGCACGGCGCGCGAGCGATAGAGCTGAGGCTCGACAGCGAACTCGTGGCGCGCCAGTTGATGGGCCGCTACAAGGTCCGAGACCCCCGGCTTCAGGAGAAGTACCTGCAGGTCTCGGCGCTCATCGCGCGTCTCGATGACATCACGATCACGCACGTGCCGCGCGAGCAGAACGCCGAAGCCGACCTCCTCGCGAAGCGCGGGGCCAAGGCCGGCATCGAATAGCCTGTCTGGGCTGCGCTCTCCGGGTACGCCCGGGGCTCGTCCCAGGAGACGCCCGGGCGTTCCCCGGGCATGCATACAGGCGCCCGTTGGCGCCGCAGTTCTCTGACAAGAGATAGCAGCAGGCCGGGCGACCGCGGACGGACGTGTCCGTCTGAGGAAAGTCCGAGCTCCGCAGGGCAGGACGCTGGGTAACGCCCAGTGGGAGTGATCCCAAGGAAAGTGCCGCAGAGAGGGAGACCGCCTAAGGGAGCCGCTTGCGGTTCCCCGGCAAGGGTGAAAAGGTGGGGTAAGAGCCCACCAGTGCTCCCGGTGACGGGAGCAGCTAGGTAAACCCCGTCCGGAGCGAGACCAAGTAGGGGAGGAGAAGCTGCCCGCTTCGCTGGAACTCCCGGGTGGGTCGCTTGAGGCGTCGGGCAACCGGCGTCCCAGATGAATGGTCGTCGCGGGGGGCTCGCCTCCCGACAGAACTCGGCTTACGGCCTGCTGCTGCTCTGAACACCGGAACCGGTGTCTGCTCACCGCTCCGATGGACACTGCCACCGACGAAGGGAATCCGCGTGTTCGTACGCAAGCGATGGATACTTCCGGACAGCGACGTCACGGCCCACGCCGTCTCGCTCGCCGAGGAGCTTGAGGTTCACTCTGCCTTTGCCGCCATCCTCGCCAGACGCGGCGTGGTGACGCGGGCGGATGCCGAGGCGTTCCTCAGGCCCGACCGCTCCGAGCTCTGCGACCCCTTTCTGTTGCCGGACATCGACGCGGCGCTCGAGAGGCTCCGCCGCGCCGTCGATAGTCGGGAGGGGATCTTCGTCTGCGGCGACTACGATGTCGACGGCATCACCTCCATCGTGCTGATGAAGCGCTGTCTCGAGTCCGTCGGCTGCCGCGTGGATTTTTACATCCCGAACCGTCTCGATGAGGGATACGGACTGTCCGACCGCGGCGTGAAGCTCGCTCGCGACGTCGGGGCCGGGCTCATCGTCACCGTCGACAGCGGCGTCACCGGACACGAGCAGGTTTCGCTCGCTCGTGAGATGGGGCTTGATGTCATCGTCACCGACCACCACGAGCCGCAGGAGACGCTTCCCGACGCGCTCGCGGTCGTCGATCCGAAGCGGAAGGACTCGCGCTATCCGTACAAGGACCTCGCCGGCGTCGGCGTCGCTTTCAAGGTGCTCGAGGCGCTCGCCCGCGACTATCGCGAGCTTGCCTACACCGTGGAGGAGAACCTCGACCTCGTGGCCGTCGGGACCGTCGCGGACATCGTGCCGCTTCGCTCCGAGAACAGGATCCTCACGGCGCTCGGCCTGGAACGTCTGCGCAGCACCGGCAACGCCGGACTCGCCGCTCTCATGGACGTGGCCAAGGTCGAACCGGCGAGCGCGCGCGCCGCGCACATCGGCTTCGCGCTCGGCCCGCGTCTCAACGCCGCGGGGAGGCTCGGGGATGCCAGCATCGGAGTCGAGCTCCTGACGACCGATGACACCGCGCTTGCGGGACGCATCGCCCAGCAGCTCGACGGCGAGAACCGCAAACGGCGTGAGCTGGAGCGACAGGTGCTCGAGGACGCCGAACGGATGCTCGCCGAGCAGATCGACCTCGTGAACACCCGTTCGATCGTTCTCTGGTCGTCCGGATGGCACCCGGGCGTCATCGGCATCGTGGCCTCGCGCATCGCGAAGCAGCACAACCGACCGACCATCCTGCTCTCGATCACCGACGGCATGGCGAAGGGATCGGGGCGGAGTATCCCGGGATTCGATCTGCATGCGGCGCTGATCTCATGCAGGCATTTCCTCGACAGCTTCGGCGGCCATCAGCACGCCGCGGGCGTCTCGCTGGCGGAGGAACGACTCGAGGAGTTCCGCGACTGCGTCGAGAAGGCCGTGTCTGCGAAGCTCACAGCCGACGATCTTGTCGCCGTCATCGACATCGACGGCGAGATCCGCCTGCACAACTGCACCTTCGACCTCGTGCACCAGCTCCAGAAGCTCCGGCCGTTCGGTGCGGGCAACCCTGAGCCGGTGTTCGGCACGCGGCGCGTGAAGGTCGAGGACGCCAAGACCGTCGGAAACGGCCATCTGCGGATGCGCGTATCGCAGGACGGTCGGGTCATGGACGTGATCGGCTTCGGCATGGCCGAGGCATATCGAGAGCTCAGGAGCGAGATGCGCGACAGTTCGTTCATGGTGTCGCTCGCCTACGTGCTCGAGGAGAACACCTGGCGTGGGGAGACGAACCTGCAGCTCCGCCTCAAGGACGTGCAGCCCGAGGACTACTAGCGCCGCGGGTTTCACATCCCCACCTATCCACGCGTGATCCGATGACTCAGAGCGCCTACTCAAGAAGACTCGTCGAACGCGACCCGAGACTCGACGTCGATCTCGTCGAGAAGGCGCACGCGTTCGCGGTGCGCGCGCACGAGGGGCAGACGCGCAAGTCGAAGCGGCCGTACGTCGAGCACGCCGAGGAGGCAGCCGCGATCCTTGCAGAACTCTCCCTCGATACCGCCACCGTAGCGGGGGCGCTGCTGCACGACGTCCTGGAGGAGACCGACACCACGCTCGAGCAGCTTCGCGAGGAGTTCGGCGACGAGATCGCCGGACTCGTCGACGGCGTTACCAAGATCGCCGATCTCAGATTCGAGAGCCGCGAACGGGAGCAGGCGGAGAACTTCCGCAAGATGCTCCTCTCGGTCGTCCGCGACGTGCGCGTTCTGCTCATCAAACTCGGTGACCGCCTCCACAACATGCGCACTATAGAGCATCTCAGACCCGACCAGATCGAGCGCATCTCCCGTGAGACACGCGACATCTACGCGCCGCTCGCCGGCCGATTCGGCATGGCGCGCATCCAGCGCGAACTCGAGGACCTCTCCTTCAAGTGGCTCGAACCGGGGGACTACCGGGAGCTCGTCACGCTCGTGCAGGAGACGCGGGACGAGCGGGCCGCATCGATCGACGAACTCGTCGACCCGCTCAGCGCGAAGCTCGAGACCGAGGGCATCCACGCACAGATCGGCGGGCGCATCAAGCATCTGATGAGCATCCACCGGAAGATGCGGGTCCGGAAGAAGCGGTTCGATGAGATCTATGACCTCGTGGCGGTTCGCATCATCACCGACACCGTCGAGGAGTGCTATCGTGTCTTCGGCATCGTGCACACGCTCTACAAGCCCGTCCACGACCGCATCAAGGACTACATCGCCACGCCGAAGCTCAACGGATACCGGGCGCTCCACACGACCGTCGTCGGTCCGCGCGGCCGTCTCTTCGAGATCCAGATCCGGACGCGCGAGATGCATGAGCAGGCCGAGTTCGGTATCGCCGCGCACTGGCAGTACAAGGAAGGCAAACCGGGGGATTCAGATCTCAAGCGTAGCCTGGCATGGGTGCGGCAGCTTCTCGAGGGGAACATTGATCTGACGGAGGCCCATGAGTTTCTCGAGGCCCTGAAGATCGATCTCTATCAGGATGAGATCTTCGTGTTCACGCCGAACGGCGATCTCAAGCAGCTCGCTCGCGGCTCGACCCCGATCGACTTCGCCTACGCCATCCACACCGCCGTGGGCGACAGCTGCGCCGGCGCGCGTGTGAACGGGCGGCTCGTATCCCTCAAGCACGAGCTCGCCAGCGGCGACCGTGTCGAGATCATCACGTCCGACTCGGCGCGTCCGAGCCGCGACTGGCTCGGAGTCGTCGCCACCTCGCGGGCACGGAGCAAGATCCGCCACTACCTCAGAGAGCAGGTCGACAACGAGAGCCTGATGCTCGGGAAGAAGATCATCGACCGCGAGATCAAGAAGCTCGGCGTTAAGGGCAGGGAGATAGCGATCGACGACGTCGCGCAGGGCTTCGGGTTCGATGGAGCGCAGGAGCTCGCTGCTGCGGTCGGTCGAGGTGATATCAACGTCGGCGAGCTGTCGCGAAAGCTCCGCCCGGAGTCCGGGAAAGCGCGCGAACTCGTCGAGCGGTTGACGCGACGCGTCAGGCGGGGCGGCGACACCGGGATCAGGATCGACGGCGTGGGTGAGCTGATGACGCACTTCGCCAAGTGCTGTCTGCCTGTCCCGGGCGACCGTGTCGTAGGTATCATCACGCGGGGGCGCGGCATCTCGATCCATCGGGTCGACTGTCCCAACACCTTCGGTCCGACGATCGATGAGGAACACAAGATCGATGTGTCGTGGGATGTCGGGGAGGGGCAGACGTTCCCCGCCGGGTTCATCGTCAAGGGTGACCTGTCGCACGGCTTTCTTGCGGATGTCTCCCGAGCCATCGCCGACCAGGGCATCGAGGTGTCGGCGGCGAGCATGTCCTCCGAGGATGGGCAGGTCGTCGCCAGGTTCCGCGTCCACATCGGCAACCTGCGCCGACTCAAGCATCTGATGAAGATCGTCTCGTCTCTGAAGGGCGTCAAGTGCGTTGAGCGGAGAAGGACCGTCCGCGAGCACTGAGTGAATGGACGAATTGCGAGCGCGACGACGGGTAGGCCTCGAGCGCGGAGACGGACGAGCCGTGGGCGGACGAGCCGCGGGCGGAAGAGGGAGTCGTACGTGAGAGCGGTCATTCAGAGAGTCACAGAGGCCGGCGTCACGGTGGACGGTGAGAGCGTCGGCGCCATCGGTCGCGGCCTGCTTGTACTGCTCGGTGTTGCACGAGGTGACACGGACGAGGACGCGCGGTGGCTGGCCTCGAAGTGCGCGGGGCTGCGGATTCTCGAGGACGCCGAAGGGCGGATGAACGACGCGGTCGTCGAATCCGGTGGCGCGGTCCTGCTCGTATCCCAGTTCACGCTGCTCGCCGACTGTCGGAAGGGCAGGCGCCCGAGCTTCACCGGCGCCGAGGACCCGAAGGTGGCGACGGCCATGTGCGACCGGTTCGCGGAGCTCCTTCGTGCCGAGGGGATCACGGTCGAGACGGGGCGTTTCGGCGCGAAGATGGCCGTGTCGCTGGTCAACGACGGTCCGGTGACCATCATCCTCGACAGCGCCGATCGTCGGAGGCCGCGGCGAGGGGGCAGAGCCTGATGAACTGTGCGCTGATGGACGGACTCGTGACGGAGACCCCTTTGATCCTCGGCTCAGCGTCGCCGCGGCGGAAGCGTATCCTCGCGGGGCTCGGTCTTGAGTTCGCCGTCGATGTGCCGGATGCCGACGAGTCGGCTCTGGTCGGCGAGACGCCGGTCGAGCACGTCAGGAGACTCGCATGGCTCAAGGCCGCCACGGTCGCGGGCCGCTATGAGGAGGGCACCGTCATCGCCGCCGACACGATCGTCGTGTTCGACGGCGAGATGCTCGGCAAGCCCGAGGACCCCGCGCATGCCGCCGAAATGCTGATGAGGATCCGCGGCCGCTGGCACGAGGTCTACACGGGTGTCGCCGCGATGCGCTGCTCGGACGGCGCGAGCGCCGGAGGCGTGGAGGGCACGGACGTCTTCATCCGCTTCCTCGCCGAGGAGGAGATCGCGGCCTACGTTGCGGGAGGCGAGCCGCTGGACAAGGCCGGCTCGTACGCCATCCAGGACTGCGGCGCCGCGCTCGTCGAGCAGGTGAGAGGCTGCTTCTACAACGTTGTCGGCCTTCCCGTCGTCCGGCTCTGCGACGTCCTCACGCAGCTCGATTGCCTCAACCACACGTCCTGAGCATCCGGAGGAATGATGGTGCACATCAGAACGATCGAGTGGATCGACGGACGGGTCCGTCTCGTCGACCAGACGAGGCTGCCCGGCGAACTCGTCCACGTTGAGACCGATGACTACCGTCGGCTGGGCGAGAGCATCAAACGACTCGAGGTGCGTGGCGCCCCCGCTATCGGCGTCGCGGGCGCGATGGGTGTCGCCCTCGCCGCGCTCGAGAGCGACGCATCCTCGCCGGACGAGCTGCGCTCGGGCGTGCGGCAGGCGGCGGCGCATCTCGCCGCCACGCGACCGACCGCCGTCAACCTCACGTGGGCCATCGACCGTTCGCTCCGCGTTCTCGAGGACCCGGCTCGTTCGACGGCCGACGCCATCCGCGACGCGCTCGTGGCGGAGGCGACCGCCATCCTCGAGGAGGACCGCCTCCTCTGCCGATCGATCGGCAGACACGGAGCGGCCCTGCTCGACGACGGCGACGGCGTGCTCACACACTGCAACGCCGGCGGACTCGCGACGGCCGAGTACGGGACGGCGCTGGCCGTCGTCTACACGGCCGTGGAGGAGGGGAAGCGGATCCGCGTGTTCGCTGACGAGACACGCCCGCTCCTCCAGGGCGCCCGGCTGACCGCCTGGGAGCTCATGCAGCACGGGATCGACGTCACGCTGCTCTGCGACAGCGCGGCGGCCTCGGCGATGACGCGTGGATGGATCGACAAGGTGGTCGTCGGCGCCGACCGGGTCGCCGGCAACGGCGATGTCGCGAACAAGATCGGGACATACCCCGTTGCCCTCGCAGCGAGACGTCACGGTGTTCCGTTCTACGTCGCGGCCCCGTACTCGACGCTCGACGCGAGCCTCGAGAGCGGGGATGAGATACCGATTGAGGAGCGTTCAGCCGAGGAGGTGACGTCGTTCGGCGGATGTCGCACGGCCCCCGAGGGTGTGGCGACCTTCAATCCGGCCTTCGATGTGACCCCGGCGGAGCTTGTGACCGCTATCATCACCGATGTGGGTGTATTCGAGCCGCCCTTTGGAGAGACGCTCTTTCGGAAAGACCGTAGTTCATGAGCCTTGACAGACGGGGCTCCCACTGTTAGTATTTCAGGTTCGTGCTACAGGTCCCTTCCGTCTCCGGAATCCGACATCGCCGGAGGGACGGGGCTTCTCAGGCTTCCGATGTGCACCCGACAACGCGAAGGGAGCCGGATCACACGTTCCGCCGGTCGAAGCGGCCGCCGGACAGACGGAGCGGTGTGTCTGCATGTCGCAGACGCGTGCGCCGATGCGCGTCATGTATGCGCCCGGGGTACGCTGTGGGCGGTGCGGCTCACCGGTTGTGGAGGAACGCTGGATGTCTACACACATCACAAAGGCCTCTGAGATCGCGCGGAAGAGCTACGTCGTGGATGCCGAGGGCAAGATCCTCGGCAGACTCTCGACGGAGGTCGCCGGTCTTCTCCGTGGCAAGGGGAAGGTCAACTACTCGCCGCATCTCGATACGGGCGACTTCGTCATCGTGGTCAACGCCGCGAAGATCGAGGTGACAGGGAACAAGCTCGACCAGAGGACGTACTTCCGGCACAGCGGTCATCCGGGCGGCGCGAAGTTCAAGACCATGCGCAGGCTCATGGAGGAGCGTCCGGAGGAGGTCGTGCGCCGCGCGGTTCGCGGGATGCTTCCGAAGAGCAAGCTCGGCAGGAGGATGCTCAAGAAGCTCCGCGTCTACGCGGGGCCGGAGCATCCGCACTCGGCGCAGCAGCCTGAGACATACGAACTCAAGGGTTAACGTCGGTCTGTCCGACGATGAAGGCCGCCGCATCAAGGCGGCATGGAGTACGAAAGGAGCACATCGATGGCCAATACCTTCCAGGCAGTAGGCAGGCGGAAGGAGGCGATCGCGCGCGTCCGGCTCGTCCCTGGCACCGGTCAGAAGACGATCAACGGCAAGTCGATCGATGAGTTCTTCCCGCGGAAGACCCTCATCATCGATATCGTTCGGCCTCTCGAAGTGACATCGACCGGCGACCGCTACGACATCGTAGCGAGCGTCAACGGTGGTGGCGTGACGGGTCAGGCCGGAGCCGTGCGGCTGGGGATCGCTCGCGCGCTCGTCAAGGTGGACGAGAGCTACCGCAAGCCTCTGAAGCAGGATGGACTACTCACCAGAGACTCGCGGATGAAGGAACGGAAGAAGCCCGGTCAGCCCGGCGCTCGCAAGAAGTTCCAGTTCTCGAAGAGGTAGCAGCAGCCCACGCCTCGGTCCGCCCGGCATCCTCATGGTGCCGGTCGGGGCAGGCGGGGTAATCACGCACGCGGTCGGACCGGCGTGGGGGGTCCGCAGGGGCATCGGCCCCGCGGCCCGCGGCGGGTTGATGACCGCGGAGGAAGAACCGACACGGAGGAGAAGCATCATGGCAGTTCCCGAGATGAGAGAGCTCCTGGAGTCCGGAGCTCACTTCGGCCATCAGACCCACCGCTGGAACCCCAAGATGCGGCCGTTCATATTCATGCGCCGCAACGGGATCCACATCATCGATCTTGCGAAGACCATCGACTGCATGCAGAAGGCCAGGAAGGCCATTCAGGAGAACGTCCGGAACGGCAACAAGATCCTGTTCGTGTGCACGAAGAAGCAGGGCAAGGCGATCGTTCGCGAAGAGGCGATGCGCTGCGGTCAGCTCTATATGACCGAGCGCTGGCTCGGCGGTACCCTCACGAACCTCGCGACCGTGAAGAAGAGCATCGCTCGTCTTCTCGACATCGAGCGCATGGCGCAGGACGGGACGTTCGACCTGCTCAATAAACGCGAGGTGCTTACGCACGAGAAGAAGCGTGCCAAGCTCGCGAATGTGCTCGACGGTATCCGCGACATGAACAAGATGCCCGGTCTCCTCTTCATCGTCGACTCACGGCGCGAGGATATCGCCGTGAACGAGGCGGGCAAGCTCGGCATCCCGATCGTGGGCGTGCTCGACACGAACGCCGACCCGGACCCTATCGACTATCCGATCCCGGGCAACGACGACGCCATCCGGTCGATCCGGCTGTTCTCAGCATTCGTCGCCGACTGCGTGCTCGAGGCGAGCGCGGCGAAGAACGAGGGCCGTGATGCGGTCACGCCTGAGGCCGCTGCCGCCGCGGAGGCGACGTCTGCAGCGAACGCCGAAGGGGCCGTCGCAGCGAAGACTGCATCGGCCGAGCCCGCGTCCGGAGAGACTTCGACGAACTAAGCGATCCACGCCGAGCGGACGGGATCCGGCCATCAGGTCGTCCGGTCCGTTCGTGTACGACATCCAACACACGAGATACCCGGAGAAGCGAGATGGAGATCAGCGCTGTTCAGGTCAAGGAACTGAGAACAAAGACTGGCGCCGGCATCATGGACTGCAAGGAGGCGCTCGCCGCCACGGAAGGCAATGTGGCTGAGGCCGCGGACTATCTGCGAACGAAGGGCATGCTCAAGGCCGCCAAGAAGGCCGAGCGCAAGACGGGCGAGGGCATCGTTGCATCGTACGTTCACGCGGGCTCGAAGCTGGCGGTGCTCGTCGAGATCCTCTGCGAGACGGACTTCGTGGCGCGCACCGATGAGTTCCAGGCGTTCGCCAAGGACATCGCGATGCACATCGCCGCGGCGAATCCACGCGTCGTCTCGCGCGAGGACCTGCCCGCCGACATCCTCGACAAGGAGAGGGAGATCCTCCGCGCCGAGGCGATCGAGTCCGGCAAGCCGGAGAAGATCGTGGCCAAGATCGTGGACGGACGCATCGACAAGTTCTACTCTGAAGCCTGCCTTCTCGAGCAGCCGTTCGTGAAGGATAGCGACATCACCGTAGAGGATCTTGTCAAGCAGACCATCGGTAAGCTCGGCGAGAACATGCGGATCGGACGGTTCGCCCGACTGAAGCTCGGCGAGGAGCCCAGGTAGGTCAACTCCTGCAGAGCATCGTACACGAACAAGGAGCTTGTAACTCTCCAGATGGCGGCGTACGGGCGTGTCATTCTCAAGGTGAGCGGCGAGTCCCTCCGCGGTGCGGACGGGGCTCCGGTCTCGGCGAAGTCGGCGGCGTGGCTCGCCGGCGAGATCCGCGGCGCGACCGCGGCGGGTGCCGAGGTCGGTGTCGTTATCGGCGGCGGGAACATCATCCGCGGCGCGGTGGCCGCGGGCGGTGGAAGCGATCGCGTGACCGCCGACGGCATGGGTATGCTGGGGACGGTCATCAACGCTCTCGCGCTCAGGCTTGCTCTCGAGGAGCAGGGGCGGCCGGCCGTCGTGATGGCGGCCCGTCCCATGGGCGCGGTCGCCGAACTGTTCGACGCGCGGCGAGCGCGTGACCTGTTGGCGAGCGGAACGGTCGTGATGTTCGCCGGCGGCACGGGCAACCCGTTCTTCAGTACCGATACGGCGGCGGCCCTCAGGGCGGCCGAGGTCGGTGCTCACGCGCTCCTCAAGGGCACCAAGGCCGACGGGGTCTACGACGCCGATCCGGTCACCCATCCCGAAGCGAACAGATTCGAGCAGATCACATTCATCGAGGTGATCGAGAGGCGGCTCGGCGTCATGGACATGACGGCGTTCTCGCTCTGTCGTGATATCGGGGTGCCTATCGTGGTCTTCGACCTCTTCCAGGACGGCAACATTCGCCGTGTGGTGGAGGGGGAGACCGTCGGGACCCTCGTCAAGGAGGTCTAGCTGATGGACGAACTCTTCGCTCAGACCGGTGAGAGAATGGACAAGGCTGTCGAGTCGGTACGTCGAGAGCTGACGAAGATCCGCACCGGGAAGGCGACCGTGTCGCTGCTCGACGGCGTCAGGCTCGAGGCGTACGGGAGCACTGTTCCGCTCAGACAGGTCGCGAACATCAGTGTCCCCGAGGCGCGACTGCTGGTCGTGCAGCCGTGGGACCGGAGCATCCTCGGCGATGTGGAGAAGGCGATCCTCAAGGCCGATCTCGGGCTCAATCCGTCCAACGACGGCAACATCATCCGGGTACCCATCCCGGCGCTCACTGAGGAGCGTCGCAAGGAGATGGTACGATACGTTCACAAGCTCGCCGAAGAGGGCCGGGTCGCCGTGCGGAACATCCGACGGGACGCCAATGACTCACTCAAGAAGATGAAGACCGCGGGCGACATCTCGGAGGACGACTTCCACCGCGCGCACGACACAACGGTGCAGGACATGACCGACGAGCACATCGGCGAGATCGACAAAGCACTCGCCGCCAAGGAGGAAGAGCTGATGGAGGTCTAGCCGCCGCGGTGTGCTGGACCAGGGCAACGCAGTGCAACCCAGCTGAGGAGGTACCCTATGGCATACATCATTACCGACGAGTGCACGTCCTGTGGCGCGTGCGCACCCGTCTGTCCGGTCGAGGCGATCTCGGAAGGTCCGGACAAGTACAAGATCGACCCCGACGCATGCACGGACTGCGGTCTCTGCGCGGACGAATGTCCGTTCGACGCGATCAAGCAGGGCTAGCACTTCGTTGGTACAGCAGCACTGATGGCCCGGGCGGCCGGCTTCGGTCGGCCGCTCGGCCACAGCCGGGGCGGACACATGACTCGTAGCAAGAAAGCCGACGCACCTGAGGCGCACGGTGTCGACATGAAGAGACTTCCGGCGCACGTTGCCATTATCATGGACGGCAACGGTCGCTGGGCTCGGAAACGCCGCCTGCCGCGCGTCGCGGGGCACGCGGCCGCGCGGGAGTCCGTGCGCGACATCGTCACCGCCGGCGCCGAACTCGGGTTGACCGATCTGACGCTCTACACGTTCTCGATGGAGAACTGGACGCGTCCGAGAGCGGAGGTCTCCGCTCTGATGCACCTGCTCGACCAGACGCTGCAGGAGCAGGTCGCCGTCATGGCCGAGAACAACATCTCGCTTAATGCCATCGGCCGACTGGACCTTCTCCCCAAGTACGCGCGCTCGCGCCTCGACCGGTGCATTCGACAGCTCGAGACCAATGACGGGCTTCGGCTGACGCTGGCGCTCAGCTACGGGGGCAGGGCGGAGCTGCTCGATGCCGTCCGAACGATCGCCCGCGATGCGGCGAAGGGTCGGTTGCGCCCGCAGGATATCGATGAGGACGCGATCCGAGCGCGGCTCTATTGCCCCGACCTTCCCGATCCCGACCTGCTCGTTCGTACGAGCGGCGAGCTTCGGATATCCAATTTCCTTCTCTGGCAGATCGCGTACACTGAGATCTACATCACCGATGTTCTCTGGCCGGACTTCCGTCGGCGCGATCTGTACGAGGCGATCGCCGACTATCAGGGCCGCGACCGAAGGTTCGGCGGGATCAAGACGACACATCCGCGCACCTAGACGGCGCGGACCGAGAGACGAGTGACGGCATGGTGGTCGATCGACAGCAGCTCGGAAAGCGTCTGATGACGGCGGCGGTGGGTGTGCCGGCCGCCATCGTGTTCTCGCTCGTCGGCGGCTGGGGATTCCTCATCGTCATCAATTTCGTGCTCGGTATCGGTCTGTTCGAGTTCTACCGCATGATGGAGTGCAAGGGCATCAAGCCCTACAAGACCGTCGGCATTCTCGCGGGTCTGGGCGTCGCCTGGTACGTCTACTTCCAGGAGGGCGTCTTCTCGAGCTTCTTCGTGACCGGCGTCATCGCGCTCGTGATGGTCATGGAGCTCTTCAGGCGTGACAGCGAGCTTGCCGTCTTCCACATCTCGACGACCATTCTCGGCGTTTTCTACGTCGGCTGGTTCGGAAGTCACATCATTCTTCTGAGACAGCTCGGCGAGTCATCGCCATGGGGCGACCAGGGCGGTTGGTTCGTCATCCTCGCGTTCGGGCTTGCGTGGCTGTGCGATACCGGAGCGTACTTCTTCGGAAGCGCGTTCGGGAAGACCAAGCTCATGCCGCGCGTGAGTCCGAACAAGTCCCTGGAGGGCGCTATCGGTGGACTCGTGCTTGCGGTGGCCACCGCGTTCCTCGCGCGCCACACGTTCGCGACGTTCCTCTCGGTCTGGGATGCGCTGGGGCTCGGAGTCATCTCCGCCGTCGCCGCGACACTGGGAGACCTCGTCGAATCGTTGATGAAGCGTGATGTCCAGGTCAAGGATACCTCGCGAGCGCTCCCGGGACACGGCGGCATGCTTGACCGGTTCGACAGCGTGCTGTTCGTGGCGCCGTTCGTCTACTACTACCTGCGCTTCATCGTCCCGAGACTCCAGGACATCATTCACCGGTAGTGAGGGAGAGCGCTGTGCCCAAGGCGAGACGCATTGTCATTCTCGGCTCGACCGGTTCCATCGGGACCGGAGCGCTGTCGGTCGTCGAGGCCGCGCCGGATGACTTCGACGTTGTCGCGCTCACGGCGCTCCGGAACACGGAACTTCTCGCGGAGCAGGCAACCCGGTTCGGAGCGAGTCGGGTGGCGCTCGGCGATCCCCTTGCAAGCCCGAATCATCCGGGGGGTCGTGCCGCGGGCGGTGCAGGTCGAATCGATCCGGCCGACATGCCGGACGGCGTCGAGATTCTCAGCGGCGCGGATGGGCTTGAGGCGCTGGCATCCGACCCTTCCGTCGATGTCGTCATCAACGCGCTTGTCGGCGCGTCCGGGCTTGGACCCGCCCTGGCGGCGGTTCGTGCGGGTCATCTGCTGGCCATCGCGAACAAGGAGTCTCTCGTCGCGGCCGGCGAGCTCCTGACCGCGCTCGCGACCGTGACGGGAAGCGAACTCGTGCCGATCGACAGCGAGCACAGCGCCGTTTTCCGCTGTCTGCGGGGCGTCCGCAGCGAAGAGGTGGCGGGTATCACGCTGACCGCTTCGGGCGGTCCGCTCCGGGACACACCGGACTCGGAGCTCGCGAGGGCGAACGTCGAGGATGTCCTCAGGCACCCGACGTGGGAGATGGGGGCGAAGGTCACTGTCGACTCCGCGACCATGTTCAACAAAGGGCTCGAGGTGCTTGAAGCGCATTGGCTGTTCGGTCTCGAACTCGACCGGATCGATGTCGTTGTTCACCGCGAGTCGGTCGTCCACTCGCTCGTGAGGCTCCGGGACGGTAGTCTGCTGGCCCATCTCGGCGACCCGGACATGAAGATCCCCATCCAGTACGCGATGTACTATCCGGATCCTCCGACCGTCTCTTTCGCCGGAAGAACGCTTGCCGAGGTCGGGGCGCTTCACTTCGCGCCGCTCGACGAGTCACGATATCCGTGCTTCGGGCTCGCACTCGAGGCCGGCAGACGCGGCGGCACCGCGCCCGCGATCGTAGCGACCGCCGACGAGTGCGCGGTCGAGGCGTTCGTGACGCGGCGGTTGCCCTTCGGTGGTATCGCCGATGTGATCGAGCGAACGCTCGAGCGAACGCCGTCCGGCGCTGCCGAGTCGCTCGAGGCCATCCAGGCCGCGGAGAGGGAAGCGGCCGCCGTCGCATCGGAGCTCGTTCGCGAGCTCGACACGTAGACAAGGACGGGAGCCGACCCCGCGCGGCGCAGCACGCGCCCGGGCGGACGTCCCCATGACGGAAGACGAAACGAATGTTCATCTACTACATCTTCGCCGCGATCCTCTTGGGGATCCTCATCATCGTTCATGAGATCGGTCACTTCCTCGCGTGCCGCCTCGCCGGCGTCCGCGTCGAGCGATTCTCCATCGGTTTCGGGCCGCGTGTGCTCACACGGACCGTGGGCGAGACCGAGTTCGCCATCTCGGCCATCCCGCTCGGCGGGTACGTGAAGATGTCGGGTGCGGAGCACGTTGCCGATCCGACGGGCGCGCCGCCCGACAGCTTTGTGGCGAAGCGGATCTCACTTCGGGCATTCATCGTGGCCGCGGGTCCGGTCATGAACTTCGTCTGGGCGTTCATCGTCGTCGTCGGAGTCCTGATGCTGGCCGGCCTTCCGACCTTCGGGGAGCCGGTGGTCGGCGCCGTCGCCGAGGGGTCTCGCGCGGCCCGCGAGGGCATCGCCGTGGGCGACCGGATCTCGAGCGTCAATGGTGTTGCGGTTGAGAACTGGGCCGAGATCTATGCGGAGGTGGCCAACTCACAGAGCGGTCTGTCGTTGGAGCTCACGGACGGCCGAATCGTGGAGTTCGAGCTGCCGACGGTCATCGACGACGAGACCGCCGCGTTCGACTTCGGGATCGAACCATACGTGCCGCCGATCGTTGGCGGCCTGCAGGGGAGCAGTCCGGCCGCTGCTGCGGGGATCCGCAAGGGCGACCGCATCGTATCGATCGATGGTGCCGCCGTTCGCGACTGGTACGAGGTCGGCGACACGATCCGAGCGAGACCCGACAGCGACGTTGAGATCGTGTGGGAACGTGATGGGACCGAGATGCGCGCGGCGCTTCACACGGATGTCGGCGAGGAGCCGAACGCTGAGGGCGAGATCGTGGAGGTGGGGCTCATCGGCGTCATGCGCCCGTGGGCGACCAGGAGGCTCGGTCCGGGTGAGGCCATCATCGCAAGCGCCCGATTCACGGGCAGCACGTTCTCGCAGGTGTGCGAGTTCTTTTGGGAGCTCATCACGTTCCGGGCGTCGGCCGAGCAGCTCGGCGGTCCGATCCGAGTTGTGCGAATGGCGAGTGAGAGTGCTCGGTGGGGGGGGAGTTACTTCTTCACGTTCATGGCGATCATGAGCATCAACCTCTGCGTCATCAACCTGCTGCCGCTGCCTATTCTCGACGGCGGACATCTCCTGCTGCTGCTGCTCGAGAAGATCCGGAAACGGACGCTCACGGAACGTCAGCTCGTGGTGTGGCAGCAGATCGGGCTTGCCTTCTTCGGTGTCGTGATGGTGCTTCTCGTCGTGCGGGACATCATGGGGTTGAGGTAGGAGAGCGCGTCTCGCGCCGCAACTCCTCCACGCGTTCCTCGACCTGCTCTTCGAGCAGTGACCACCTGACGGGGTCGCGGCTCAGCCTCTGAATGTGTCCGTCGATCTCGTCGCGCGAGAGGGGCTCGACGCCGAGTTCAGTTATCCTCGCCTCCGCCGTCTCGCCTGACAGACCCTCCTCGATCGAGAGCGCCAACGCCGCCATGTACTCGATGTAGACGGCGTCCGTCGGGTCCGTCTCGGCCTCGGAGCCCGCATCGGTGGCGCAGCCCGTCAGGGTGGTGGCCGCGAGGGCGAGCGCGACGGCGCACGCGGCTGCACTCACGATGGTGGACATTACGCGGCGAACATCTGCGGCGACTCTGCGTCTCATTCTGCGTCGGCCTCCGATGCTGATCGATTCGAATTCCCCCCGATGGACACCTTCATCATCGCCCGGGCGCGCGCTCCTGTCAACAGGTCGACGAATCCGGGTCCGGTTGACACCCCGCACGGGCGGGACTAGAATGAAAACTGAGCAGGTTCCTCTACGGATGGGACAACGTATGTTCATGCGAAGCGCACGACTCATGGTACTGCTGTGTGCGGTGGCAGCGGTCCTCGCCACCGCGGGCGTGGCCCGAGGCGTCCAGTTCGGCAGGAACAAGATACAGTACGAGAACTTCGACTGGCAGGTCGTCCGCACGGAGCACTTCGACGTCTACTATTACGACGGCTCGGAGGATGTCGCGGATGCCGTGTGCCGCATCGTCGAGGAGTCGAACGACCACCTCGAGGGGCTCTTCGGCCACGAACTGACGACGGTGATCCCCATCATCGTCTACGCCTCTCACAACGAGTTCCAACAGACCAACGTCCTTTCGTCGCATGTCGGTGAGGGGGTCGGTGGGTTCACCGAGCTCTTCAAGAACCGTGTCGTCATTCCGTTCACGGGCTCCTACTACGAACTCCGGCACGTCATTCATCACGAGATGACGCATGTGTTCATGTTCGACATTGTCTATCGAGGCCTTGCCGAGTCCGTCATTCGCCAGGCCTACTTCAATCCGGTTCCGCTCTGGTTCGCCGAGGGGCTGGCGGAGTTCGCATCGCAGGGATGGGACACGCAGGCCGAGATGATCCTGCGCGATCTCACGATCGCGGATGAGATCGTCCCGCTGGAGTATCTCTACGGTGGGTATCTCGTCTACAAGGAGGGGCAGTCCGCTCTCAACTTCATCGCGGACCGGTACGGCGAGGAGAAGGTCAAGGAACTCGTCCGGCTCATGGCGAGAACGCAGAACCTCGAGCGCTCACTCCGCGAGGCGACCGGCCTGTCGACGGCCGAACTCAACCAGGAGTGGGAGCGTTGGCTTCGAGACCGCTACTGGCCGGGGATCGCGGGGCTCGAGCGGGCGAGGGATAAGGCGAGACTCCTGACCGATCATCGCGAGGATCAGTCGTACTTCAATATCGGTCCCTCTACCTCACCGGACGGCAACTCGGTCGTCTTCCTCTCTGACAGAACCGGGTACGCAGACGTCTACCGCGTCTCGACGCTTGACGGCGCGACGCTCGGTCGCGTCATCAGGGGTGAGACGACCGATGCATTCGAACAGATGCACGTGCTCCGCGTAGGCTTCTCGTGGTCGCCCGACGGGACGATGATCTGCTTCGGCACGAAGGCCGGCGGCAGCGATGCGATCCACATCGTCAGGGCCGACGGGGGCGGGCTCGTTCGGAGTCTCGCGTTCGATCTCGACGGCGTCTACACGCCGGCCTGGTCACCTGACGGCGACCGCATCGCGTTCATCGGGACGAGGGATGGTGCTTCCGAACTCTACGTCACCGACGTGATGGGGGAGACACTCGTGCGGCTGACCGATGACTACGACGACGAACGCAACCCCGCGTGGTCGCCCGACGGCCGGTCGATCGCGTTCGAGTCCGATCGGGACTCGCCGCTCGACCGCGGCTTCGATCGAAGTTATGACCTCTATGTCGTTGATGTTGAGAGCAAGCACGTTACGCCGCTGGTTCGCGGTCCCGGCTGGGAGCAGTCCCCCACGTGGTCGCCGGACGGTCGGTACGTGATCTACTCATCGGACCGCTTGGGAACTCCCGACCTCTACCTCGCCGACCTCGGGGACTCCACGTGCGTGCGGCTCACGTCGTTCGTCGGCGGCGCGGAGACGCCGAGCTGGTCCCGGGACGGCGACCGGCTCACCTTCGCGGTGTACGAGCGCGGCGGCTGGGATGTGGCTGTTGTGAAGGCACCTCTGACGCACTTCGCCGGCGCCATTGAACGAGGCGAGCGCTTCGCGGCGGTCTCGGACGTCGACGCGCCGGAGCCGTTCGACGACTATCAGGACGAGTGGGTCGCGGTGGTTGAGGACTTTGCCCCCGACCCTGACGACGAGGCCGGGGTCGCCCCCGTCGAAGGGGATGAGCGCACCGATGTCGTGACGTTCGGCCGGGAGGGCGAGATCATCGACGATGCGTCCGATGCTGGCGGTCTGTCTCCAGCCTCCGACAGCGTGAGCGCCGCGGCTGACACGACCGCTACGGAGCCGTCGCCGGTCGACCCCACCGAGATCTCGACGTTCGCGCCGGAGAGCCCGCCGCCGATGCTCGACCCGCAGCCGCGGCTGAGGCCGGGGAGTCGACCGGGGAGCGACGGAGTCGGGGATGTCGACACCGCTGGGGTCTCCGATGAACCGGTCGAGAGCGATGCCGTCCGGAAGGCGCGGAGCGCGTATTCCCGGGCCACCGGACAGCTGCCTCCGAGCATCGAGGAGGAGGAGCGGCTCGCCGGGACCGTCGAGCGGTACACGCCCAAGTTCAGCCCCGACTGGATCGATGGCGGCTTCTCGTACAGCTCGGCATACGGATTCGGCGGCACCGCCGAGATCGCCGTCAGCGACATCCTGGGAAACCACCGCTTCTACGTCGCGACCGACTTCTTCTCGAGCTTCGAATTCTCGAACGCGCACGTTCGGTACGAGTACCTGGCGAACCGTGTCAACTACGCGCTCTCCGTCTACACGTATCGTGAGTACTACTACTCCGACCGCACGCGACTCGGCGAGGATCTCGGTGAGAAACGCTACTTCACCGAGCGCAACTACGGCGTGTCGGTCGGCCTGACGTATCCGTTCAGTCATTTCTCGCGCGTCGAGCTCGACATCGGGAGTCTGTCGCTCTCGCGCCGCTTCGCCGAGGAGAACGCGGAGGGCGATGTCGAACTCACCGATGAGGAGGTTGCGCGCACGCTGCTGCTTCCGAGTCTTCGCCTCGTGAACGACACGACTCTGTGGGGATCGATCGGCCCCATCAGCGGTGGGCGGTCGTCACTGACCGTTTCGAAGTCGATCGGACTCGGGAGCGAGTTCAGCTTCCTGACCGGCATCGCCGACCTCCGTCGCTACATACGGATCGGCACGAGACACAGCCTCGCGACGAAACTTGTGTACGCACGGAGTTCGCAGCGGGACGCGCAGACGTTCTACATCGGCGGCGTCAACTCGATTCGCGGGTACGACGACTTCGAGTTCAGCGGGCACAACGTAGCGCTCGCGACTCTTGAGCTCCGATACCCGTTCATCGATAATCTGACGATCGCCTCGCCGATCCCGCTGTCGATCTGGGGCTTGCGCGGCGTGCTGTTCGCTGATCTTGGCGCCGCGTGGGACGAGGAGTTCCGAGGCGTCGCGAAGAGCGACCACGTTCGGTTCCAGGACATCAAGGCCAGCTACGGGGTCGGCGCGAGGATGCGGTTCGGCTACTTCATCCTGCGGTACGACCTCGCGTGGCCGACCGATCTTCAGACGAAGGGCGAGCCGGTCTCTCACTTCGCCATCGGCGCGGAGTTCTAGTGCATCCGTCTTGCCTCGCCGACAGACCATCCCCTGCATGAAACGGGAAGGGCCGTGACGAAGAAGACGACGTACCTCGAGAACCTCAATTCGGTGCAGGAACGAGCGGTCCGCCATGGTGACGGGCCGCTTCTGGTGCTGGCCGGAGCGGGCAGCGGCAAGACGCGTGTCCTGACCCGCCGCATCGCCTATCTCATCGAGGAGAAGGATATCTCTCCCCGCCGCATTCTTGCCGTGACCTTCACGAACAAGGCGGCGGGGGAGATGAAGAAGCGCATCACGGAGATGCTCTCGCGCGAGGTGGCGCTTCCGTGGGTGGGGACGTTCCACTCGATGTGCGCGCGGCTGTTGCGGATCGAGGCCGACTGGGGATGGTGGACGCGGGACTTCACCATCTACGACATGACCGACCAGGTCGATCTCATCAAGAACTGCATGGGACGGCTTGGGATCTCCACGACGACGTTCACGCCGAAGTCGTTCCTCGGCGAGATCTCCCGCGCGAAGGACATCCTTCTCACCGCGGAGGACTACGCAAGCCGTGCCGGGAACCACTACGAGCAGACGGCCGCGCGGGTCTACGCGGAGTACGAGAAGGGGCTCCGCGAGAACAACGCGTTCGATTTCGACGATCTCATCAAGGAGGTCGTGCAGCTGCTCAGACGCGAGCCCGAGCTCGGCCGATCGTACGCCGAGCGGTTCCTCTATGTGCTGGTCGACGAGTACCAGGACACGAGTCATGCGCAGTACGCGCTCGTCAACCTGCTCTCGTCCGTGCACCGCAACATCTGTGTCGTTGGTGACGATGACCAGTCGATCTACGGGTGGCGCGGCGCGGACATTACCAACATCCTCGACTTCGAGAGTGATCACCCCGACGCGGTGACACTCAGACTCGAGCAGAACTACCGGTCGACCGCGGGCATCCTCGCGGCGGCGCACGATGTTGTGAGCAACAACGAGCGTCGCAAGGAGAAGGAGCTGTGGACCGAGCGCGAGGAGGGTGCTCCTGTCCGGTTCACGCGTGTCTCGAACGAGTACCAGGAGGCCGACGAGATCCGCGACCTGGTGCTCACGCTGGTGAGCAAGCGGGGGCTTCAGCCCCGCGAGTTCGCGATCCTCTATCGGACGCATGCGCAGTCCCGTGTCATCGAGGACAGTCTGCGGCGGGCCGGCATTGCATACGACATCATCGGCGGCGTTCGCTTCTACGAGCGCTCAGAGGTGAAGGACGTACTGGCGTATCTCAAGGTCATCATCAACCCGGCGGACGCCGTGAGCCTGCGGCGGATCGTCAACGTTCCGCCGCGGAAGATCGGCGACAAGACCATCGAACGGCTCGAGGCATTCGCCCTCGACCGCGGCGTCCCGCTCTACGAGGCGCTGGGCATGGCCGGCGAGATCGTCGGCGTCGGACCCGCGGCACGGACCGCGCTCGGCGAGCTCCGGGGGATGTTCGACCGGCTCCGGCGGAAGGTGGAGACGACACCGGTGAACGTGTTGCTCGACGAGGTGCTCGACGGTTCCGGATACGTTGCGTGGCTCGACGGCCGCCGCACCGAGGACACCGCGCAGCGGCTGGCGAACGTCGAGGAACTGGTCTCGGCGTCCAGCGAGTTCGTCGAGATGAGCGGGGAGGAGAGCCTGGGTGCCTTCCTCGAGCAGGTCTCGCTCGTCGCGGACATCGACCGGTGGGAGGGTGAGGCGAACACGGTCTCGCTCATGACGCTTCACAACGCCAAGGGTCTCGAGTTCCCTATCGTGCTCATCCCCGGAATCGAGGATGGGCTGCTTCCCCATGAGTCATCGTTCGAGGACGATGAGGAGATGGAGGAGGAACGTCGGCTCTGCTACGTCGGGATGACGCGTGCGATGAACCAGCTCCACCTGTTCTCCGCGGACACTCGGCGACGCGGCGGAGCGACGAACCTGCGCTCGCCGTCCCGCTTCATCTACGAGATCGATGAGGCGCACCTCGAGACCGTCTCGACGGCGGTGGAGCAGAAGTGGGCTTCGAGGCCCGGCGGGGCGTACGGGATGCGCGGGCGCGGCGGCGCCGGTGGCCGGGGTTCCGTTGGTCGGGGCGCAGGTCGGGGGGCGGGCGCACGCGGTGATGCGGGCCGGCGCGGCGGCTCGCCGGGGTATCGGACGGACGGCGCCTCCCACGGAGTCTTCCCCGACTATGAGAACCAGAGCCAGGAGGCCGTGAACCTCGCTCCGGGAGCTCGCGTCCAACATCCGTCGTGGGGCGAGGGCGTGGTCGTCGGAATCGCCGGCTACGGGGGTGACACGGTCGTCACCGTTCGGTTCGACGAGGCCGGTGGAGTCGAGAAGCGCATCATGCTAAGGTACGGTAAGCTTGCGCCCGTGATCTAGGAGCGTGGATATGGCCGTCAGCATCGATGAGGCGAGGCGCGCCGCGCGGCTGGCGCGGCTGGCGCTCGATGACGGAGAGCTCGAGATGCTCGCTGCGGACCTGAGCGCGGTTCTCGGTCACTTCGAGAGCGTCGCGGAACTCACGTCCGCGGGTGCGGAGGGACGCTGTGTTACTACCCCGGAGCTGTTCGCGAGCGGGTCTGACAGGCGGTCCGACAGCGTCCCCGGGCCCCGACACGATGTCGTCGTCCGGCAGGACGCCGTCGGCGTCATGCTGACTGCCGAGGAGGCGCTCCGGAACGCTCCGGAGTCCGAGGACGGCCAGTTCTCGGTCCCCGGCTTTCTCCCGGACGAGCCGTGAGACTCACCGACCACACCTTTCGTGAGATCGTCAGAGGTCTCGAGAGCCGGGAGCTATCGAGCCGCGACCTGGTGGGCGCCGCGCTTGAGGCAATTCACTCGCACACCGATACACTCAACACGTTCATTCGCATCGCGGACCCCGAACAGCTGATCGGGATGGCTCGGGCCGTCGACGACGCGCGCGCACGCGGCGATGTACTCGGCCCGCTCGCCGGCATTCCGGTCGCGGTCAAGGACAACATCGCGACGCGCGGGCTCGGCACGACGTGCGCATCCCGGATGCTCGAGAGCTTCGACCCGCCGTACGACGCGACCGCCGTGACGCGGCTCGGAGCGGCGGGCGGCATCGTCATCGGGAAGACGAACATGGACGAGTTCGCGATGGGCTCGTCCAACGAGCACTCCTTCTATGGGCCGGCGAGAAACCCGTGGGACGTCGGTCGTGTCCCCGGCGGCTCGAGCGGCGGATCTGCCGCAGCCGTCGCGGCGGGGGAGGCCGTACTCGCACTGGGGTCGGATACCGGCGGCTCGGTGCGTCAGCCGGCCGGGTTCTGCGGCGTCGTCGGCGTCAAACCGACCTACGGACGCATCTCCCGATACGGTCTCATAGCGTTCGCCTCCTCGTTCGATCAGATCGGACCTCTGGCGCGCGATGTGGAGGGTGCCGCCGTGCTGCTCGAGGTCATCGCCGGAGCCGATCACGCGGACGCGACGAGTCTGAGGATGGCGGTCCCGGAATGCGTGACGGCGGTCACACGCGGGGTCGCGGGTCTCAGACTTGGTGTCCCCGAGAGGTTCCTCGGTCCCGATGTCGACTCCGACGTCCGCGAGCGTGTCGAACTGGCGGTGACCCGTCTCGAAAGAGCCGGGGCGACGGTCCGAAGTCTTGCGCTGCCGTCGCTCTCGCACGCCGTCGCCGCGTACTACCTCATTGCGGATGCCGAGGCGTCGGCGAACCTGGCCAGGTACGACGGGGTGGGATTCGGGTATCGCGCCGCGGCGGCCGATCTCGACGGTGTCTTCGAGCGCAGTCGCGGCGAGGGCTTCGGGCTCGAGGTCAAGAGGCGCATCATGCTCGGGACCTACGCGCTCTCTGCAGGCTATCGCGACCGTTACTACGCGAGCGCCCAGGAGGCCCGGCGGTGCATCACCAGCGAGCTGCTCGGGGCATTCGACGAAGTGGACGGAATCGTCGGTCCAGTGTCGCCGACCGTCGCGTTCGGACTTGGCGAGCGCGTGAGCGACCCGCTCGCAATGTACCTGTCGGACATCTTCACCGTCCCCGCGAATCTGACAGGGGCCGCCGCTATCTCGGTCCCGTGCGGGACGACATCCGGTGGTCTGCCTGTTGGTATCCAGGTGATCGTGGACCGGTTCAATGAACCGACGATGTTCGCGGTCGCAGGCGAGATCGAACGTGCGAGCGGCGGACCGCTTGTTCCGCCCACGAGAGGTGCCGCATGACGCGGACCCCGGTCATAGGATTCGAGGTTCACGCGCAGCTGGCGACTCGCTCGAAGATCTTCTGCTCATGCGCGAACATCGTCGGAGGCGAACCGAACACGCGGGTCTGTCCGGTCTGCCTCGGTCTCCCGGGCGCCCTTCCGGTCCTGAACGACCGGGCTGTCGAACTCGGCATCGTGGCGGCGCTCGCCGTCGACGCGACGGTCGCCGACCGCTCGTCCTTCGCCCGCAAGAGCTATTTCTATCCGGATCTTCCCAAGGGCTATCAGATCACGCAGGACACGCGACCCCTCGCGACCGGTGGGGGGCTCGATGTCGAGTCGAACGGCCGAGCGGTCCGCGTCGGGTTCAGTCAGTTGCACATCGAGGAGGATGCGGGCAAGATGCTGCACCGTCCGGGGCGTTCGAGTCTCGTCGATATGAACCGCTGCGGGGTGCCGTTGCTCGAGATCGTCACGCTTCCCGAACTCACGAGCATCGACGACGCGGTAGTCTTCGCCGAGGAGATCCGGCGGATCCTCGTCTCCTGCGGCGTCACCAGCGGGAGAATGCACGAGGGCGGCATTCGCTTCGATACCAACGTCTCGCTCGCCGGCGAGGGCGGTGCGCCCGGGACGCCGTGCGAGATCAAGAACCTCAATTCGTTCCGTTCGATCCGTCGCGCGCTCGAACACGAGATCGACCGCCAGCGTGCCGTTCTCGATGGCGGCGGTCGAATCGCTCATCAGACGCTTCTCTGGGACGAACGCGAGGGCGAGGCGCATCCGATGCGATCGAAGGAAGAGGCGTCGGACTATCGCTACTTCCGGGAGCCGGATCTTCCGGACATCATCGCGTCCTCTGAGCGGATCGAGGAGCTCCGTGCGCTCGTCCCGGAGCTTCCCGGCGCCGCGCGGGCGAGACTCAGAGACGAACATGGGCTCGCCGCCGAGGTCGCGGGTATCATCGCCGACGACCGGCGGGAGGTTGCGTATTTCGAGGAGGCGGTGAAAGCCGTCGGGTCCTTCGGTTTCGATGACCCGGTCGAGCGTGGTCCGGCGTGCGCCAGATGGCTTGTCGGGCCGCTCCGAGGCCTGGCACATGCGCGCGGGCTGGCGATGGAGGACCTGCTCGGTCCGCGCTTGCCCGCTGCGAGGCTCGCGGAGCTCATCGCACTGCGTGCCCGTGGGAGACTGACGGAGACGGCGGCCAAGGAGCTGCTCGGTCACGCCGTCGACTCGCGCGCGCCACTCACCGATCTCATTGAGCAGTTCGGGCTTCGGCAGCTCTCCGACGAGGACGAACTCTCGACGGTCGTGGCATCCGTTCTCGACGCACATCCGGAGGAACTCGCGCGGCTCCGCCGCGGCGAAGACAAGCTCATCCGATTCCTGACCGGTCAGGTCATGAAGAAGACCGGTGGCAGGGCAAACCCGCGTATCGTCGGCGAACTCATCAGAGCCGCCGCGAAGAGGGAGGACTCCTGATGCAGAATCGCAGACACGCGCTCATTCGTTCGGCTGCCGCCTTCGCGATGTCAGTCACGGTGTTCGCTCTGACCCTGACGTTCGCATCGCTGTTCGCACCGTGCCCGGCTGCGGCGTCCGACCTGATCATCGAAGTGGAGGAGGCCGCGGCACACGTGGGTCAGGACGCCACGGTGTGCGGGACCGTCTCCAGCGCGGCGTACCTCGGCCGCACGAGTGGCACGCCGACCTTCCTGAACCTCGGCCGCCCGTATCCGGACCAGCTGTTCACGGTCGTCATCTGGGGGAGCACGCGAGGTCTATTCGAGGACGAGCCTGAGGCGCTCTTCGACGGCCGTCGCATCTGCGTGACCGGGAGGATCGTCGAGTACAAGGGGAAGCCGCAGATCGTCGTTGAGGACCCGGCGCAGATCGAGATCGCCGACGCGCCGTCTCTCCCGCTCGAGCTTGCGTATGAGGAGCGTGTCTTCATCAAGTCCGTGATGTCGGCACTCGGCCTGGACGTGAACTACGGGATGGGCGAGTGGGACGCCGAGGCGGTGCTCGCTCTCGTGAGCTTCCAGGAGAAACTCGGTCTCGATCCGAGCGGTGTGCCCGACGCGGCGACGCTTCGCGCGCTGGCGGATGCGGTCATCGACATCCCGGCCGAGGATCAGACCCTCGTCATCCGGATGATGCTGATGCGCCTCGCGCAGCGCGGGGACTGACGCGACCCTGAACGCTAGCGCGGTCTGAAGTCTGCGACGACGGGGAGGTGATCCGACGCCTCCCCGGTGTCCGACGCTCGCAGTCCATATCGAGCGAGCATGTCCCGAGGCAGGTCCTCCGTTCTGAGCACGAACCCGCCCGTCATCTCCATCACGCTGTCGGAGTACACGATGTAGTCGAGCTTCCCCGGCGCGAAGCGGCTCGTGTCGTCCCGCCACGTGTAGCCCTCGCGTCCGCCGATGTGGAGGGGAGATGCGTCGGAGAGCGGCGTGCCGTCCCAGTCGGCAGCGGCCGCCCGCCCGAATCGCCTCTCGTCACCGATTGATCCCGCGACGAGCGTCTCGACCTGCTTTGATGATCCCACGAGGTTCATGTCACCGGCGATCACGATGAATGTACCCGACGGGATGCCGGGGCTGCCTCCGAGCTTGAGGTCGCGCATCCACGCGGCGATGCCGTCGAGCTCCTCCTGTCGCCCCTGCTCGTTGTCGCAGCACGGCGGATGCGCGCTGACCAGGGAGAGGTCGGCGCCGTACGTCTCGTCCGGAAGGTCGATCAGCGCCCAGTGGTTCCCGGCCTCGTCGAGCGACTGGTCCTCGATGATGGGATAGCGGCTGACGATGAGTCCGTCCTCGGTGCTGCCCCCGTACCACGGGGCGCCGTCGGGGAGCGCGAGATTGACCTGGTCGACAGCCTGCTGCGCCGTGTGAGACCAGATCTCCTGGAAGCAGATGACGTCCGGATCGATCGCGCGCAGAATGCGGATGAACGGCGCCGGGCGTTTGAACAGCCCGTCGAAAAGCACGTTGTAGGTCGCCACCCGGAGGTCGTCGGGATGCTCGCGTTCGAGCGATCGCGCATCCGGGGCATCGAACGCCGCGTCCGAGGAAGCCGCATCCGAGAGCGCGACGCGGACACCGCCGTCAGTGTCCGGGAGGCGGTCGCTGCCCGGATGCGAACCCGTCGTGATGCAGATGCGGATGGCGTCGCCCGGCGGGAGCGAGGAGCGGAGAAGCGAGATCTCAAAGGTGGTCGATGTCACGGTCGGCCCCTGTCTCAGACCGATGTCGGACTGCTCGATGCGCCGCCTGGCGCCGGTGGGCCCGGAGTAGACGGCGCCCTCGCGCTGTCCGAACCGCCACACGAGATCGATGCCCATCCCGGATCTCGCGGTGCCCGTGGATATATCGTCGTCACCATCGATGTGGAGCGCGATGTCGTTTCCGCCCTGGAGACCCAGCTCGATCCCCGTCTCAAAACAGAGAAACACGCGCTCGGCATCGCTGGCTGCCCAGAGCCGACCGAGGTCGATACCCCGGCCGCCCACGTCCCCGGCACTGTCGTTCCAGCTCGGCTCGATCGCCTGCCAGTCCTCGAAGCGCCCGTCGATCACGATCGCCGATGGAGGCCGGACCACCGTTGAAGATCCCGAATCGGTCGGGTATGCCGAGTGGGCGATCCGCGGCGGGTATGTCGTCGCGAGCGCGACCAGTGCGACCGCGGCGGTGAGCGGGATGCGTTTCATGCGTGTCTCCTTCGCGGGAGCGTCTCGTGTCCATGCGGAAGTCGCCTCGAATCGCCGAGGCAGCACTACCCTAGCACCGGGTGAGTGGGGCCGCAAGAACCGCCGGTCGGACGAAACCGGCGGAGCGACAGTGAATCAGAACCTTTGACCGCACGATGACATCGTGCGATAGTACTGGCTCCGAGTTGAGAGTGCCTCATTCGGGATGGATGAAGCAACGTTCCCCAGGTGCAGGAGGACCCAATGAGCAAGTCTGTCGATTTTCTGATGGAAGCGTTCGCCGGTGAGTCTCAGGCCAACCGTCGGTACCTCGCGTTCGCCAAGAAGGCGGATGGTGAGGGTCACCCACAGGTCGCGCGCATGTTCCGGGCCGCAGCGGCCGCTGAGACGGTCCATGCCCACAGCCACCTCATGGCGGCGGGCGGCATCCACGACACGGCTCAGAACCTGAAGGAAGCCGTGGCCGGCGAGACCCACGAGTTCAAGCACATGTATCCGGAGATGATCGAGGCGGCGAAGGCAGAGGGCAACACGCAGGCTGAGCGCTCGTTCACGTTCGCCAACGAGGTCGAGAAGGTCCACGCAGCGCTCTACCAGGGGTTGCTGGACAATCTGGGCTCGGCACAGGA